>Ga0224558_1004924_pt1 | contig 10078 bp, 9 predicted proteins | sample 714S32024metaG_FD_180682 | JGI IMG/M metagenome (GOLD analysis project Ga0224558, IMG submission 180682) | Peat soil microbial communities from Stordalen Mire, Sweden - 717 S3 20-24 | ecosystem: Environmental > Terrestrial > Soil > Wetlands > Peat | place: Sweden: Norrbotten County, Stordalen... | reverse complement strand
AGGGCATAAAGCGGCCAGGCATTGCGTGTAGGGCTTCTACCAGGGAGTTTATTGGAGGCGGCGCCCAGAATCGAACTGGGGTACAGGGCTTTGCAGGCCCTTGCCTAAACCACTCGGCCACGCCGCCGGTCAAGCATCTTCACCTCGAGGGCCGACGGCCTATGACCGACCGGCGCCTGGGAGGGCGGCCCAACACTACCGCGCTGTTTGTGGGCGTCCGTCGGGAGTTGTCCAGAACTCCTCGCGCTGGTCAAGTCATTGCCTCTGCGTGAGCATCCACCAGGTCCGGCCCCCTCGGCGAAGGCGCAGGAACGGTGCAGCCGCTGACGGGTGGCACTAACCTGAGCGCCGCATGGCAGGGAGCCCGGTACGAGTCCGGGGCTGTCCAGCAACTGTCGTCGGGGACCAACTTCGAGGCGGAGGAATGCCGCAAGTGATCGAGCTCATGCTTGTGGGCGTTCCGTCCGGCAAGTCCGAGGTCGCCCGAACGATCGTCCTGCGCTAGGTCGGCCCCGGACACGTCAGTGGTCGGCCATCGGGCCCTCACTGTTGACCTGGGTCGTTGTTCTCTGCTGTCGAACAGGGATCGAAGGCCGCTTTGGGCCGGCAGGCCGGTGGTTGGTAAGGACTGTTCAGACTCCCGTGGCGTGGAACCCGCCGTCAACGTGGATGATCTCCCCGGTTGTCCGCGGGAACCAGTCCGACAAGAGCGCCACGCAGGCTCGTGCGACTGCTTCGGAGTCGCGAACGTCCCAGCCGAGCGGGGCACGCGCGTCCCACACGCTCTCGAAGCGCTCAAAACTGGGTATCGATCTCGCTGCCACCGTGCTGATGGGGCCCGCCGCGACGAGGTTGACCCGGATGCCGTTCGGTCCCATGTCGCGGGCGAGGTAGCGGGCGAGCGACTCCAGCGCCGCCTTCGCGACGCCCATCCAGTCGTAGCCGGGCCAGGCCACGGTGGCGTCGAAGTCGAAGCCGACGATCGATCCTCCGCCCGCCGCCTTGCTGAGGAGGGGCGCAAAAGCCGCGGCGAGGACCTTGAGCGAGTAGGCCGACACCTCGATCGCCATCGCCACGTCCTTCCACCCTGACACGAGGACGCCGTTACCCAGGCAGCTGTCAGGTGCATAGCCGATGGCGTGGACAACGCCGTCCAATGCGCCCCATCGTTTCCCGAGCTCGGATGCCACCCGGTTCGCCTGTTCCTCCACTGTGACGTCGAGCTCGTAGACCTCGACCGCCGCCGGAAGTTTGCGGGCTGCACGGTTTGTGAGCGAAAGGCCCCGACCGAAGCCGGTGAGGGCTACCTCGGCTCCTTCCTCCTGGGCGAGGCGCGCCGCACCGAAAGCGAGAGAGTCATCAGTCAGCACTCCGGTGACCAGAATGCGCTTGCCTTCGAGTATCCCCACGGGTCCACCGTAGCCTTGGTTGGCGACTGATCCTCGAAGCTACGCGCGCGACCTGGAGGTGAGGTTGCGATAGAGAGCCGATGTCTCGGGATGGATGCCGAGAAGCGGGTCGCCCTCGAGCTCGAGCGCAAGCGCCAGGCTGCGAAGTGCAGCGTCTACGCCACCGCGATTGCCGAGCCCGTCTGCCGCCCGCATCAGGAGTCGGTAGAGCCGTTCGTCCCAGGGCGACACGAGCAATCCTTGAAGCGCCGCCCAGTGGGCGAGACCGCCTTCACCGCGATCGAGGGCGTGCTCTCCGAGACGACATGCGACACCGACCACGGAGGCCTCAACCGCTGCCATGTAGCCCTCGAGCTGGGCCCATTCGCCTCGGTCGAGGCCGTCGAAGGGCCGGCCGCGGACGAGAGCGAGCGCCCTACGCCAAGAGTCGGCGCCGCTTGATTCCGAGGCGAGCTCCCTGAACCGGTCCCAGTCGGTCTCGGCTTCCACGATGAGGTGACGCCTGCCCTGCTTGCGGAGACGAGGCCGGCCGTCGCTCGCTATGCCGAGTGCCCGTCTCGTTTCGGAGAGGCGGTTCGCGAGGGTCTGGAGCGGGACCCTTCGCTCCGGCCAGAGGGCCGTCGCGAACGCGTCCGTCGTCGCGCCATCGGGGTGCATGGCGAGGAACGCGACGAGCTCGGTCAGTCGCCTGCGGTACCGGAACGACTCCGGAGCGCCGTTGACCTGGACGTTGCCGAGCACCGCGATCTCAATCGGGACGCTTCGTGGCGCTGGCCCAGATCTCCTCTCGAGTGTCCGTCCCGCAGTCGCCAAGGGTGGGTTCCCGGGTTCTGGACCTGGGCCAGGCCCGGGTCCCGGAAGCCCTCGCGTTTGTGGCGCGCTCTCGGAGCTGATGGCGAGCTCAGAGAGCTGCGCGAGGTCGAGGCCCGGGATCCGGCGCCCGTCGCCGAAGGTGAGGGTGGGTTGGTCCGCCGCCTCGGGGGCAAGCTCCCACAGGCACAGCGCGCCCTCCGCGCTGGCGCAGCACAGAACTCCGACGCCGGCGGTTCGTTCACAGAATCGGATCAGCTCACCGAGCAGGGGGTCGGCTGGATCGCTCGCCCATGGTGGAACGATCACGCAGATAGACGTCGAACCCGCCCGGTTCATGGAACGGACAGTGATCTCCTCGAGGGCTGCCGCGATGTTCGGAGTGTGACTGGTGTCCTCGAGCAGGGGCATCGGCCGATCGAACGCGACCAAGATCAGGGTTTCGAGATCGGACCACCGTCGGGATCCGAGCTCGACCGCGACATCTGCGATCTTCGCGCCGACCGCAGGCGGAGGTCCCTTGAGGAGCGTGGAGCCGACGGCCACGAGGTCAACGAGGGCGCGCCGCCCATGGATCTCGGACAGGGTGACCAGGGCGGCCTTTCGGGCCGCGCCCGTGATCGCCGGTGTGACCGGGAGGGAGGCGATTATGCGCGAGTCGCGCGGCAGCGCCCACGATCGAGCGACTCGCCCCGGGTTGAATGGCCATTGCGGCGGCTCCGACGTCGGTACGTGAACGGTGACGGAATCGGGATCGAGCTGGAGGACGTCCGCGTTCGCCGGTTCTCCGAGGGACGCCAGGACCTCCGCGGCCACGCCGAGGGCGAGCCGGCTCCACTCGGAGTCCTCGAGATGGACGGGCAGCCGGGAACGCCCCGTAGTGGGCAGCACTGATGAGGCCGCGCCTGAGACCGGCCAGCGCCTCTCGATCGACCCGGTCGGATCGAGGCCGGTGCCATCAAGGGCGGCGAGTCCGCCATAAGCGGCATTGGTCAAGTCGGAGTGGCCCGCCTCCAGACCCGCAAGGGAGGCGAGGGACCACCTCCTCTGGACCTTGAGCAGCCCGCTGAGTGCAAGCGCGCTCGTAGGGTTCACAGCCGAGCCGTGACGCACGTCTGCCGGGTCGCTCCCCGAGGTACCCGGAATCGGCGAACTCATGGCAGGCTCCTACTTCAAGACGCACGTGGTCGGCCGATGGGCCGGGGAGACGGGCGGGTCAGGCTTCATGCAGGCGAGTCCGTCACAGGCACGCGGCGCCCGCAGTATTCCGGTTCGATTCCCATCATGTCAAAGGGCCGTTCGTGAGGCACGCCCGGCCTTTGGCGCGTTGGTCGTGGTTGGGGGGCAGACATCGCGGGAGCGGCAGCAGCTAGCCGACGACGACTGTGGCCGCAGCCGATGCCGACACGGGGATGTCGTCGATCCCGACGAGCGCGAGGAGAGGGGTGGCAAGTCGGTAGGTCCGTACGGTCGCGACGACGCAAGCGCCGACGACCGCTGCAGAGCCGGGATGTCCAGAGGCAGCCATGTACTGTTCGGCGGCTGCTGTCGCGCGCGCAACCTGGAAGCTCGTCAGGCCTGCGTGCATCGAGGCAACGGAGAGCTGCGCGGCGCCCACGCGAGCGGCTTGCTCTGCCTCGCTTAGGGCGGTTTCTCGCGCGCTCAATGCTCGGCCTCCGTCGACTACGAGGGCCAGCACCGCAAGGAGCGCGACGCAGAGCAGCATCACGAACGGCGTCAGCGCTCCGCGCTCGAGTTCGAGGGAGCGACCGCTCCCCGAGTGCCCCGCGCGATGAGAGCTTGGAGCAGGAGCGCCGGTTCCTCGCCGTCTCCGCACAGATCTCGGCGACTTCCGCGCTTTTCGTGTTTGAGAGCCCGTCATCCCATTTCCCGATAGAGCTCGATCCCGGCAGACGCGTCGCCGGACAGCGTGACTGAGCCTGGGAGGCCGGGTATCCCGAGTGTGACGAGGCCGACGCCGCAACGGAGCTGGACCGAGACGGAACCTCCCGGGGTGAAGTGGGTTACGTCGGTCGTCAGGGAGTACGGCATGCATTGAAGTCCGTCGTGTGAGATCTCGTAGCCTGCCGCGGCCGCCGCCTGTGCCTGGGCGGTCGAGGCCGTTGATGCGATGACGGCGGATTCGACCGACGTGCGTGCGGCGTCTCCGACCTCCTGCAAGGCGTTGGCGAGGCGCCCGCCGACTACAAAGAGCAGAGCGAGCATGACGAGCAACGGGGTGAGGATCACGATCTCGGCAGCAGCCGATCCGGCCTCGGACCGTCCGGTAGCCAGCCTTGTCGCTCCCATCGACCGCGTGCCCGCGCCCGTCGCGGTCGCCGCACTCATCCGCTTGCCCGGAACAGCTGCTCAGGACCGGTTGACTCCGCCGAGACGGCGAGGCTCATGTCCGGTAGCAGGGAAGGCACGACGCCCGATGCAGTGAGCGAAGCGACACCGTCGGACAGAAACTGAACCGAGACGGTCGGCCGCAGTACGAGGCCACTCGCGAGCGCCTGTATCTCTTGGAGCGTGACGCTGCGCGCCGCAGTACTGGTCCCACCCTCGGCACGCAGTGCTGCGCCTCCTTGGGCAACCGAGTCCGACAGGGCGTGGGATGCCAGCGCCCAGAGGGCAAACTGAAGGCCGATGGTGATGAGGAGCAGGAGAACGGGGAGGATGATGACGAGCTCGGGCGTGCTGGAACCGCGGTCACCCCACCAAAGCGCCTGACGGCGCCGATTGGAGGTGCTGCGGCGGCTCGAGCTCATTGAGTGTTCTTGATTACTTGCGAGATGTGGTTCGCTTCACCTGTCACGGCTGTGGTGATAATCGCTCCGACGCCGATTGCCAGTGCCACGAAGACGGCCACGATGATGAGCTTCTCGGCGACGTCGCCGCGCTCGGGTTCAAGACGTGCTTCGGCCATCCGGTAACGGAGGGTCTCGAGGAGAAACAAGATGACCTGGATCTCGGACACTGGATGGATTCTCCTTGGTTCAGGCCCGGGTTGCGGGCGCTTGGTTTGAGCCGGTGCGACCGGGCGGACGGGTTGGGCCGAGGCCCACCGATAGGCGTTACGGCTCTCCAGGGCGTCACTCAGATCAGGCGCGACAGCGTCACGGCTGCGGGGTAGATCAGGAACACCACGAACCCGACCATGAGCACGATCGCGGGGAGGAAGAGGCGCTCGGTCGTGGCGTTCGCCCGGCCTTGGGCATCGGCCATCTGGCGCCGTCGCAACGAGGCGGACTTGGCACTCAGGCTCGAGCGGATACGCGCCCCCTCGGCCCCGGCAAGGCGCACGCTGGCCGCGAGCTCCTCGAGCTCGTTGACACCCAGCTCAGCGCCGAGCCGGCCGAGACCGTCCCACGGAGATCGCCCGGCGTGACGCGCTCGGTCGAGCGCGCGCCGGATGCGGAGAAACGACGCGTCTCCTGCGACCGAGCTCGCGGCCTCCAGCGCGCTCTCGATTCCCATGCCGCCTGCCTGAGCCAGGGCGACCAACTCGAGCCAGCACGCCAGGGAGTGGAGGAGATCTCTCCGCGCGGCGCCCGCAGACCGCCGGACGAGCAATGACGGCACGGTGGCCCCGGCCAGTCCTGTCGCGAGCCACACGAGAGGCAGGATCGATATCGGCATATGAATGTGCAGGCGTCCCAGGCACGCGCACACGACCGCGGCCCCGGCGGCGGCAATGACCGCCGCCAGGGTGGTCGCCACGGCGAGCGATTCATCCGAGCGACCGAGGACGTTGAGGTCCTGGCGCAGGGGCCTCGAAGACCCGGAGAGCCGGAGGAACTTCGTGAGCCCGTGACCGATCCGCGCCGGCCACGCGGAGAGTGCCGGCCGCGTCGGGCCGGCCGGAGAGGCAGGTGCATGTCGCATCACGCCGGTCACAACTGTCGTCACGCCAAACCCGGCGCCGATCCCGAGCACAATCAGCGACTTCACGCCGTCGGCTCCGCGACGAACAAGCGGGGTACCGGCCTCGTACGGACCATGACCGCCATCAGCCAGAGCCCGAGGCCGAAAAGGGCGCCGACGACTACCAGCACGGCCTGGCCCTCCGGTGCGCGGTATGGCGCAAGGTACGAGCGGGCGAAGAGGATCATTAGGCACAGGAAGCCGAGTGAGAAGCCCGTCACCGTCCGCACGGCGCTTCTTGCCGACGCCCGGGAGGCTTCCACGGCTTGCCGCATGGCCACCTCTTCCCGGGTCGACTCGGCGAGCGCGCCGAGAAGGTCGCCGAGTCGATGGGCCCGCTCGGTGGCAGCCATCAGGAGCGTGGCGACTACGACGTCCGCTGCGGGATCGGCGAGCTCATCGGCAAAGCTCCGCAACGCCGCCGTGAAGGCCGCTCCGCTGGAGAGCCGTCTCGCGAGTGCGCTCACCTCGTCGCGGATTGCTTGGGGACAGATCGTTGCAGTGGCGATCAACGCCTGGGTGAGGCCCGCCGCCCCAGCGAGGGTGTCCCGGAGCATCTCTGTCCATGAGGCGATCGCCTCGATTCTCTCTATGACTTGTCCTGCAGGTCCGCCTCCGAGGCCGCGAAGGCCGAGAACGCCGAGCGCGCCGAGCGGGATCGCTACGGGCCATCGCGTCACCGTGAACGCGACGAGCCCTGCGGCCGCCGCCATCGCGCCATGCCGCAGTCGCCGAGGGGTCAGAGCCGGACTCCGGTCCGGGCGGGCGATCCTGTCCATAGGTGCCCGGCGTACCCCGGCAATGACGAGGCATAGGCCGGCACCGCCCGCCGAGGCAACGATGATCAAGAGCGCGGTCGTCACCAGACCCCGGCCGATTCCCTGCGTGACGGTTCGTACCCATGGATCCTCAAGAGCGCCGTCGTGGTGCCGCGCAACGGTGCTGCCGGGACGGCGCGGCCGTCAAGTCCCGGCTTCCAGACCTCGTTTGTGACGACGAGTGGGCCGTCGGCTCCGACGACCTCCCGCACCGAAGCGATGTGGCGTGACGGCCGATAGGAGTCACACCCGTCCCGATCAAAGGGAGCGTTCGCGTCGTTCACCATCGGGCGCTCGTCCGCGTCGAGATGGACGACCAGGTGAATTGCGCCTGCAATGAGGAGGTTGGTCGCCTCGAGAGGCAGGCGCTCGGGGGCTTGGATGGCGTAGGCGGCCAGGCGTCGGAACACCCCCGCCGAGTCGTCGGCGTGGATGGTGGCCATGGAGCCCGACCGGCCCTGGCTCATGGCATTCAGCATCGGGACGACCTCGTCTCCGAGCACCTCGCCGACGATGACGCGCGACGCGTTCATTCGCAGTGATCGGCGGACGAGCTGTGCCATGCCGATCGCTCCCACACCTTCTGTGTTCGCGAGTCGAGCCTCCATCGCGACACTGTCGGGGTGCCGGTCGACCTGGCGATCGAGACCGAGCTCGAGGGCTTGTTCAATCGTCACGATGCGTTCTGCGGGGCTGATCTCGGCCGCCAGAGCTCGCAGCAGCGTGGTCTTGCCGGAGTTCATGGCGCCGGAGATGAGGACGTTGCGCTTGGCGCGGACCGCGGCGGCGAGCATCCGGGCGAGATCCTCATCGAGCGTCCCGAGCTCGACGAGATCGTCCAAGCTGTGGTCCGAAAGGCGATGCCTCCGGATGTCGATCACCGGCCGCGCCGTGACGGCCATCACCGCGGAGAGGCGGCTGCCGTCGGGGAGTCGGAGGTCGAGCTCCGGCTGTGCTGCGTCGAATCGCCGCTCTGACAGCCCAAAGCGTGCCGCGGCCGACCTGACCATGGCCACGAGCTCGTCGTCGTTCTCGGCGATGGGCCCGTAACACAGCTTTTCTCCGTTCGCGAAGGTCACGAACGCCATCTCCGCACCGTTCACGTCAATGTTCTCGACCATCTCGTCGTCGATGAAGACCTGTAGCAGGCCAAGGCCGAAGAGCATGGCGAGCACGAGGTCGACGAGTGTCCTCTCGTCGAGTGCCGGCAGGGGATCGCGGCCGCTGGCGATGAGCGCCACCGCCTCCCGGTCGAGGAGGTCGAGGACGAGGCCGCGGACCGCGGCTCGGCTGGTGTGAGCAGCTGCTGGGTTGGCCTTGCCGAGTCCGTCCGGAGGCTCCGGGGCTGTCGCCAGGAGCTCGGCGACGCTCGCACGCAGCGAGCGCGCCTTGTCGACCAGCGACTTGTCGAGTCGGGCTCGAGACAGCGTCGGCCCAGCTTGCAGCGGGCTCGCTGTCAACGGGCTCGCTGTCTTGATGGAGGCGAAGTTCATTGGGACGCTCCGGCGCCATTCCGTCCGGCGATCACTGCCAAGCTGACGTCTCCCACGGCGCTCGCGGCGGTTACGGTGGCCGCCGCCGCTTCTGGCACTTCAAGTGTCGCGACAAAGGTCGTCGACTGAGCACCGGCCAGCCCGGATGAGCCACCTGGGGCCGAGACCGAGACCACCGTGGCTTTTGTCAGGACCGAGCCCGAGGGACCGTTCGGCGACGGCACGGAGCCCGCGCTCGCGGAACCGCTGACGGCACTCGACGTGCCGACAGGCGGCTCGGAGCTCGTAGGGGAGCTGTCGCCCGCCCCGGATGTCCCGGACAGCACGACGAGAACGCGCTGGCCCGCGGCGAGATCCGCAGGCATTTGGTCGACCGCGAGGCTCGTGCCCACGAGCGCAATTCCGGCCGGGAGTCCCCTCTCGGAGGCCACATCGCCTGGCACCAGCAGCGAACCGGGCTCGAGATCCTCCGTGACGCGACGGCCGATCACCTGTCCGGCATCTCGGAGCGGTATCGCGTCGAGCCCGGCGACGGGGGAGATCGAAACGGCCTCCAGATCGGAGGCGGTGACTGTCGTGCCGACAGGGACGAGATGTGCGACGGCCAGGAATGTCACAGGCCGGGGTGACCGGTTGGCGACCACGGCTCCGAGCGCTCCGCATACCAGAACGATGAGCACGCCTCCGGCTGCCAGTAGCGGGCGCCGCCTGCCGCGTCCCTCTGTTGGGGCTCGTAGTTGTCCGCGGTGGAGCAGCGGAGGCTTCGGGAAAGAGCGCGGCCCGGCGCGCCCTAGGGGGATGTTGCGGCCGGGCAGTGAGCGGCCAGAGGCGGCCGTTGCGAGTGGCATGGCGTGATCGTCGAGCAAGCCGGTACCGGCCTACCTACCGGCGGCCGTGCCGATGGACCGAGGGCAATCTCGCCCGGTGCTCACGCCGGCTGTGGCCGTGCAGTGACCCCCGGGGTACGCGAATCGGCCGGTGCTGCGCTTTACAACGTTGAACCCTCAGCGGGAGGGTCGAGCAATCACCCAAGGAGCGTCCGACGTGAACGAAGACCGAGTGAACGACCGAGAGCCCGGAGTCCTGCCCGGACCGGGGGACTCGGCGCAGGAATCACCGAATGCTGGACTTCAGCCAACAGTTGTTGACGCTGGCGGCCCGACTTCCGCCGGAGCGTCCGCCGCCGGCGCGGCACGCAAGCCCGGTCAGGGCTTCACGGTTCGCGCGGTGGGCATCGTCGGTGTCGCTGCGCTGGTCGTTGTGGGGTCGGTTCTCGGCGCGGCAGCGCTTAGCAGTGCCGGCTCATCTCCGCGGCCTGCCAATCTCAAGACGGTGCTGACTGCGTCCCACGCCGCTCCAGCAACCTCGGCGGCGACGATCACTGTCACAGGCAACGGCGAAGTGGAGGGCACGCCCGACACCGCCGCGTTCAACATCGGCGTGAGCACGACCGCGCACACCGCTGTCGAGGCGCTCGAGGGGAACAACACCCAGGTGGCGATGCTCGAACAGTCGCTGGAGCAGAGTGGAGTCCAGTTGAAGGACATGCAGACGAGCTGGCTGAATCTCTCCGCCAACACCAACTCGAGAGGGAAGGTCAAGAACTTTACTGCCGATGACG
>Ga0224558_1004923_pt1 | contig 10081 bp, 7 predicted proteins | sample 714S32024metaG_FD_180682 | JGI IMG/M metagenome (GOLD analysis project Ga0224558, IMG submission 180682) | Peat soil microbial communities from Stordalen Mire, Sweden - 717 S3 20-24 | ecosystem: Environmental > Terrestrial > Soil > Wetlands > Peat | place: Sweden: Norrbotten County, Stordalen... | reverse complement strand
GAGACCATACGGACGCGAGGAGCCGTCGAAACGTCGGTCGCCGGAGATCGTAAGGCACGATGCCGGCGACCTTCCCAACCCACCGTCTCTCGTCCGGCGGCTTCCTGAGCTCCTGGATAATGGCGGCGGCCAGCAGTGCTGCAACGACGACCAACGAGACGGTTCTTTCGGTGGATCGCTCGGTCTTATTCGCCATGCCGCCATTGTCGCAGCTACCGCCTCGACCCGCGACCCCTATTGCTGCCGGTTGGGTGAGGTGACGCTCCCGAGCCGTCTGATCGGCGTGAATTGTCGCCCGACGCGGTCTGGCGATTCGGGACGCGCATTCTGTATTAGACGAGTGCCTCGGTACGGCATTTCGGAGGCATGCCTCGGTACCTATTTTTGGTCCCGAGCACGTCGCCGCTCGGTCAGTGACTCCCGAAGTGTTGTGCCACCGCTGCGAACGCCTCCTTGGGCTCCCACGGCAGGTCGGGGTAGACCATCCCGTGGCGCCCGCCGGGCAGGGATTTCACCAGCGACATGGAGTCCATGTCCACGTCGTAACGGGGGTCGTCGTTGGTGCGTGCCTCGGGGGTCACGAAGGTGGACAGCAGGGCGCCGGCGACACCTGACCGTTCGAGTTCGTCGAGAGTCTCGGCGAGCTCGCGGGCCTGCATGGCTTCGTCGCGTTCGAACGTCCCCTTCAGGCGGGGTCGGAAGAACCGCCCGATCACCGGACGCGTGTGGAGCCACAGTCGGGTGGTGTCGGTGACACCGAAGCCCAGGGCGCCCGAGCTGTTGGCGCCCCGATAGCTGCGCATCCCGAACTCGGTGACTATGACGGGCTTGCCCGTGGCCAGCAACGGTTGGAGCATCTCGACGTAGCGGTCCTCGACCCGCGCGTCTCGATAGTGGTCGACGCCCACGTAGTCGAAGGGCCCCCAGTCCACCTGCTCGAAGGGGAGCGAGGCATAGGTGAGCCGGCCGTCGAACACGGCGCGCAACATGGGCACGAGGGCGGCAAGGTACCTGGAGAGCCTCCCGTCTCCGAGCAGGGATGGGTCGGCCTTGAGGGTGTGCAGGCGCTCGGTGATGGTCTCGCCGGTGACGATCCCTGGCATGAAGAGCGTGAACTCCCAGCCGGCGACCAGGACCAGGCGGCCGGGGTATGCCGCCGCCAGGGGAGCCGCGGCGGAGGCGGCTGCGACCAGCCGGGATGTCGTCTCCTCCTGTGGGTACTCGAAGAAGGCCGGGGAGAACCAGACCTCGAGTCCAAGGGCGAGCGCGACCTCGGCAACGTCGGTAAGCCGCTTGACTTCGCTGCCCACGATCCGCACTGCGTTCGCGTGCAGGTCGTCCCGGATGATCTCGAGCTCGCGTCGGACCACTGCCATGTCGAGTGCTCTCCGGCGGGTCGAGATGGCGTAGCCCCGGCCGCGGAACACTGTGCCGGTATCGTAATGAACTCCCTTGTGTTGCACGTCACCTCGATCCTCGCGCGAGTGAATCACCGATCTGGACTATCCCAGTTTGCGGCTCACTGGCACGCCAGAACGTCGAAGGATCAGGACGTCGAGTGGCGCCCCGAGTCGGCGATCTCGTGCGCACGCCGAGCCGTCTCTCTGGCTCACCCAGCCGTTGCACAGCGACGGGGCTGATCGCGTACGACAAGGAATCTTCTGTGTGTGGCGCGGACCGAGGGTCCTGGCCGTGCGAGCCAGGAGTGTGCCGCGGCGATGACCCGCACGGACCTCAAGCATCCCGGACGCGAAGCAGGATCCCGCCGGCCACGAGAGCGACCCCAGCCCAAATGGCGAGCACGCCAAGGCCAGCCCACGGGCTGATGGGCAGACTTTGCAGGTTCGTGGTGGCTTGAATCGCAAGCCCGGCCGTCATGGGACCGATCTGTTCGAGATGCCTGTGCCATGCCGGATCGCTTACGACCTGAGCGAGAAATGGGAACAGGTAGAGGAGTCCAAGGATGACTCCTATCGACGTAGCCGACTCGCGTAGGGCGGTGGCGACGCCGAGGCTGAGTAGGGCGATGAGAACGAGGTAGAGCACTGGCCCGATTGCGGCGCGAAGCATCGGTCCGTGACCGAGGGAGAGGAGCGCGTAGCCATGGGCAACGGTGAAGCCCTTGCTCGCCAGGATGATCCTGCCTGCGAGCAATGACCCACCGACTGCAATGACGCCCGCCGCGGCAACGAGACCAGTGAGCGTGATCGCCTTTGCTGCCAGCACGACGAGTCGGCGAGGCATGGCCGTGAGGGTGACGCTCATCGTGCCGGTGCTGTACTCGTTGCTGATCACCAAGACGGCGAGGACGGCAACGACTGCTTGACCGAGGTCCATCCCGGTGAGCGACAGCTTCGGTGTGTCCTGGTGGCTGCCCGTCTGGTAGCTGCTGGCGGCAACCACCGCGGTGCCGACCCCGACCGTGCAAACGGCGACGGCGAGAAGTAGCCAATAGGTACTAGCCAAGGTCCGGAGCTTGGCCCACTCGGCGTGAAGCGCCTCAGGCATGGCCGACGTCGCGCCAGCGAAGTGAGCTCACACGTCCCGCCGCCGGATCGACCACATGGCCGCTCCGAGGGCGACCGCGGTCCAGGCGCAGAGCACGGCGAGGCCGACCCACGGCCCGAGCGGGTAGTACCCGTTGTTCATCGTGTAAGCATTCGTGACCTGGGCGAAGCGGGGCAGAGTGCCCTGGACGGCGAACGCCGCGGTGGGGAAGATCCGCATCAGCCAGTCCGGTGCCGGAGAAGACGCGTTCGCCCCGAGGATGAATGGCAGCACGAAGAGCACGATGCCCGCAGCGACGGCTCCCGCGGTACGACGGAGCACGGTCGCGAGCCCCAGGATTCCGATGGCGGCGAAGGCGAAGAGAAGCCCGGTTCCGAGGATGACTCGTATCTCGGCGAGAGTGCTGAGCGGGAACACGTAGTTCCCGTTCGCGGGCAGCACATGCCGTGAGATTGCTTCGGCGATAGCAGTCGCGAGGCAGGCGGCGACGAAGGTGACCGAGCCGATCACGACTGCTTTGGCCGCGAGGACTCGACCCCGGCGGGGGCTGGCAGTCAGGGTCGTGCGGATGACGCGGCGACGGAACTCGGAGGTGATGAACAAGGTTGCGAGCACGATGACCGGGATGAGCCCGAACGTCCCGCTGGCTAGCAGGCTCGTCGTTTCACCCATGCCTTGCAGAGCACCGCCGGAAACTTGGGGGGCGATGTCACCCGAGCCGGTGACGGTGAAAGTACCGTCGGACTGTTTGAACCAGTTCCGCCCGGTAGGCAAGGTGAAATAGCTCTCGTGGTTCGCGCTCACGACCTGGCCGCTCCAGCCGCTGTTCTGGGGGTCACCAACCAAGTGGACCCGACCGAAGGTCGCGGTGGCCAGACTGGCCGAGCTGTCGTTGGTGCCAGCGTTATCTTCGGGGGAGGTAACGAACAGTCCAGCCTGGATGACGTCCGGCAGTCCGGTTAGGTGGGCGGTTCCGATCTTTGTCCATTGGGTGCCGTCGAGCGAGTCGTAGCCGGTGATCACGTCTCCGACGCGCGTGAGGCGCAGCCACCGGGGCGATGATTGGGTGACGGTCCCGGGAAGGCCCGCAACATCGTCGGTGTAGTCGTACTGCATGCGCACCCCGTGGCCGGGAGTGACCATGACTGCCGTATAGGGGGATCCCTGGGCGGTGCTCTGGGTGATGATCAGCCCGGCTTTTGCCCAGGGCACCACACCGGGATGCGTGGGGTTGGGCACCTGGCCATCTGGTCCCAGATTGACGCCGTTTCCAGCGGCGATTGCACCGGTGAGCGACGTGACCTCGACAGTGAGACTGCCATTGCCGATCATCGGCTGGCGCAGGAAGGAGAAGGTGTCGACGACGGCCTCCCCGCCCGGGCCGACCGGAACGGAAGGGGCGCTGGGGGTGCTGCAGATCGGCGGGGATTTGGGTCCGACAACGCAGACACCGGTGTGCGGCGAGGTCACCCATGCCAACACGACGATCAAGGCTCCTGCAACACCCAACGTGATGACCCAGGCCCGGACGGTCCGGAACTTCGTGAACTCGGCTCGTAGCAGCTGGGCGAACCCGTCACGGCCGACCGGCTGCTCGGAGCGGTACGGCGCCACGGTGGTCGTCATCGGTCGACCTCGACCACATCGCTCGGCCGGAACTCGACCTGGTCCCTGGTCAGCTCCATGTACGCCGCTTCCAGGGTCGCCTGATGGGCCGAGACCTCCGAGAAGGGCAGCGCGCTCTCTGTGAGCAGAGCCACGACCCGCTCGGGAGGTAAACCCGAAACGGTGAGCGTGTCGGAACCCGTGACCGCCACCGTCGCTCCGGCACTGGCGAGCACCGTGGCAGCTTGCGTGCGGGCGGTGGTGCGCAGGCTGACCCGACCGTCGGAGGCCGCCGCGATCAGCTCGGCCACGCTGGTGTCGGCCACCAGCCGGCCCCGGCCGATCACCACCAGATGGGTGGCAGCATCTTGCAGCTCGCTCATCAAGTGACTGGAGACCAACACTGCTCGGCCTTGGGCGGCCAAGGAGCGAAGAAGGCCGCGTACCCAGATGATGCCTTCGGGATCCAACCCGTTGAAGGGTTCATCGAGGATGAGGATCGACGGGTCGCCCAACAGTGCCGCCGCGATGCCGAGCCTTTGACGCATACCGAGTGAGAAGCCTCCGGCCTTGCGACGAGCTACCGCCTGGAGACCGGCGTCTTCGAGCACCTGGTCGACGCGGCGAGCTGGAAGGCCCTGGGAGTAGGCGAGCCACAGGAGGTGGTTGCGGGCGCTGCGGGTCGGGTGTAGGGCGCCGGCGTCGAGGAGGGAGCCGACGTGGCTGAGCGGGTGGCGGAGTGCCGCGTAGGGCTGGCCTTCCACTAACGCCACGCCTTCGTCGGCTGCGTCGAGGCCGAGGATCATCCGCATCGTGGTCGACTTCCCCGCCCCGTTGGGCCCGACGAAACCGGTCACCTGGCCCGGCCCGACCGTGAACGACAGCCCGTCAACGGCCAGCATCGAGCCGAACCGCTTGCGGAGCCCCGTCACTTCAATGGTCGCTTCCATGCAGACTGACGGTACGAAGGCAGACCATTGTTGTCGTCACGCTGGGGAGCGATCTTTTGAGTAGCTCTCACGGGGGACACCGGGATGGAGATATCCCCGCTGAGGGTGACGCTCGTCACCGGGCCAAGGGCGAGAATGGTGCCGTGAGCCGAGCCCGAGACTGGTCCGCCAGGTTCGCCGAGAAGGGCCGAGTGTTGATGGCCTCACCGCGCGCTGATGCGGCGCTTGGTATCTCGCTTGCGCTCGTTGGGTTGACCGAGGTCATCGCACGGGCAGTGATCGGCGGGCTCGGGGTTGAGTCGGCGCTCGCCGTCGCTCTCCTCGCATTGGGGAGCACCTTGCCGCTCGCGCTACTACGCCCGTCGGGCGCGGCAGTGGCCATCTGTGCGTCGAGCGTCTTGTCACTGGCGGGCTTCCACCTGCTCAGCCTGGCGGGCTTCGCCGCCATGCTCCTCGCCCTGTTCCGGATCGGCCGGGGACCGCACCGCCAACGGTTCGCGCAGCTGTTGGGCATGGGCCTCGCCGCTCCATTCCTCGTTTTGGCGCTCACCGGGTCGCGCCCCTCCTCATCGGAGTCGGCCGTGCTCACGGTCCTGCTGGGAACATTCGCCCCGGTTGCCTTCTTGGGCGGCCTCGCACTCCAAGCGCGCCGCGAGGCGGAAGAGAACCGCGCGGCGCGCCAGGTCATCACCGACACGCTGGTCGACCACACCGCACGGGGCGAGCGAGCCCGCATCGCCCGGGAGCTGCACGACGTAGTCGCCCACCACATCTCGATGGTCGCGGTCCAGGCCGAGGCAGCCCGGCTCGCCGTTCCCGGACTTCCGGCGGCCGGGGCTCAGCGACTCTCTGCGATCGGTGACACGGCTCGCGAGGCGCTCGTAGAGATGCGCCGACTTCTCGGCGTGTTGCGTGACGATGCGGGCATCGAGGTCGCCGACCGTCACCCCCAACCTGGCCTTGAACAGGTGACCGAGCTGGTCGACGAAGCACGAGAGACGTCCGGTTGTCCCACGCGGCTGATCTTTCGCGGCGCGCCCATCGCCCTCGACCCCAACGTCGAGCTCGTCGCCTACCGCATCGTCCAAGAGGCGCTCACCAACTCGAGACGGCACGCCCCCGGCGCCGCCGTCGACGTTGAACTTGCCTACGCCGACACGTTGCTGCGGCTCCGTGTTCGTGACAACGGTCCGGGGCCGCCCCCGTCGGTTCCACCAGGCGGTCACGGAGTTACGGGTATGCGCGAGCGCGCTGCCACAGTCGGGGGCTCGGTACGGACCGGTCCAGCAACTGGCGGCGGGTACCTCGTCGAGGCCGTCCTTCCCGCGAAAGTCGAGGAGCCAGCGTGACGGACGGGCGTCTGGTGCGCATCGTCGTCGCCGACGATCATGAGGTCGTACGCGATGCGTTCGCCGAGCTGCTCAATACGCAACCTGACTTCACTGTGGTCGCCACGGCGTCGGACGGAACCTCGGCCGTTCGCATCTGTGCTGAGCTGCGTCCCGACGTCGTACTCATGGACGTGCGCATGCCGGGAATGGACGGCATCGAGGCGACTCGCAAGCTTGCAGGACTCGGGGAAGCGGCTCCGCGCGTCCTCATCTTGACGACGTTCGATCTTGACGAGTACGTCTACGACGCCCTTCGCGCCGGGGCCAGCGGGTTCTTGCTCAAAGACGGCACCGCGGAACGATTGTTCGATGCCGTTCGCGTCGTGGCCGCTGGAGAGGCACTCCTTGCTCCTGCGGTCACGCGCCGGCTTATCGGAGAGTTCGTCACGCAGCGGCGAGCGACTCAGCCTCTCCCTACGACCCTCCGGTCGTTGACCAGGCGCGAAACCGAAGTACTCCAACTCATAGCAGAGGGTCTCTCAAACGTCGAGATCGCGAACCGTCTCGTCATCACCGAGGAGACTGTCAAGACCCACGTCAGTCGGTTGCTGAACAAGCTTGGAGTGCGCGACCGCACCCAAGCGGTCATCATGGCTTACGAGTCCGGGCTCGTTGTGCCGGGAGGCAAGCAAGGCCTGGCGAGGTGACCGCTGCACGCCGCTCGCGTTGCGTATTAGGACGATCGGTGTGCAGTTGATTGCGTGCCGTTGACGCTCCGGACAAGCGCGAAATCGGCAGGGCCAGGACGAACAAGAACCGTCGATCTGGAGGGCCGCTGCTTCCGCCAAGACCGTTCGGCGACCACGCAGATGAGACGTTAGGTCGCTTCTGCGTGGTTGGCGAAGGGTCGCTCACCGTCGTGAGAGTGAGGTGGGGGTTCGCGTCGGAGCACCGACTCGAAACTTAGTTCCACGCCCCCTCGAGGCGGATAGTGGCTGGTCAGAGCTTTGCAGGGTCGCCTGAACCCGCGCCTGGGAGCTGGGCAACGGCACCTACCGGTCGTGCAAGGCGGCGGTCGTGTCGGTCGAGAAGGCCACTACTCATCAATAAGCCGGAAGGCCAGAGAGATCACGCACCTGCCCCACACGGAGCAGGTGCGTGATCCAAGTGAGCTAACCGGGCAGGACCGAGAGCGTGTCGTCGAGGGAGTCGGCGACATAGACGGTGTGGTTCGCAGGGTCGACGGCGACGGCAATGGGTTCGCTGCCCACGGCAAAGCGCGGCGGACTTTGCGCGGCCGTCGGACTGCCGACGGCGATGACCGACACCGTGGCGTCCCAGACGTTGGCGGTGTAGACGGTGCCGTTGGACGGGTCGAAGGCGATGCCGGTCGGGGCGCGGCCGACGCCGGGGAGGGCCGGCTGGGTCTTGGCGCAACCTGAGATGTTGGTCGCGTCACAGGTGGCGCCCTTGATCACCGAGAGGCTGGCAGGACCGTCACCACCATTGTTGTCCGCCACGTAGATGGTGTTGGTCGCCTGGTCGATGGCGACGCCGAACGGGAAGGGGCCGACCTTGATCGTCGCCAGGGCCTTGCCACATCCCGAGTGCTGGGTGCCGTTGCAGGTGGCTCCGTCGATCACCGAGACGGTGTCGCCGACGACGGGGCCAGCACCGCCGAGCTGGCCCGTGTTGGCTACGTAGACGGTGTTGGTGACCTGGTCGACAGCGAGGTCGAACGGCGCGACTCCGACAGTGACCGTCGGGGGGGTCTGTGCGCAGCCAGCATGGTCGGAGCCGTTGCAGGTGGCCCCGTCGATCACCGAGACGGTGCCTCCGGTTTCATTGACACCGAGGTTGGTGACGTAGATGGTGTCGGTGGCCTGGTCCACGTCGATCCCGCGCGGAGACGTCCCGACTTCCACCGTTGGCGGGGTGTTTGCGCAGCCCGAGGTCTGCTTGGCGTTGCAGGTGACCGCGTCGATCACCGAGACGCTGCCGTCACCACTGTTGGCGACGTACACGGTGTTTGTGGCCGTGTCGACGGCAACGCCCGTCGGAGCGCTGCCGACGTAAACCGTGGCGGCCGGCCGTGCGCAGCCGGTCAGCTGAGTGACGTTGCAGGTGGCGGCGTCGATCACCGAGACGCTGCTGTCGTCCTGGTTGGCGACGTAGACAGTGCTGTTGGCCACATCCACGGCCACCGCCGTCGGGAAACCCCCCACGGTGGCCACCGGTGCCTCGTCGCGGCAGCCGCTTTGGTTGGAAGCGTCGCAGCTGGCCGCGTCGATCACCGAGACGGTGTTGTCCACGAAGTTGGCCACGTAGAGCGTGCCGGTGGTCGGGTCGAGGGTGATCGCCTGGGGGCCCATTCCGACCTGAGAGGTTGGCGGCTGGCGACTGCAGGAGGACCTGTCGGCGGCATCGCAGGTCGAGGTGTTGAGGGCCGAGATCGTGTCGTCCCAGTTGTTGATCACGAACAGGGTGTGTAGCGCCTGGTCGACTGTCACCGCCCAGGGTTGGGTGCCCACGGGAACCGCGGCCGTCCTCTGGCCACAACCGGAGTGGTCTGTGGCGTTGCAGATGGCAGTGTTGATCACCGAGACGGTCGAGCCGGCACCGTTGTTGCCGGTGTTGGCGGTGTAGGCGGTGTGGTTGGCCGGGTCGACCGCGATCCAGTTCGGCCCGATTCCCACCGCGATGCTCGGTGTGCGCCGGCCACAGCCCGAGTGCACGACGCCATTACAGGTGGCACCGTCGATCACCGAGACGGTGTTGTCGGCCTCGTCGGCCACGTACACGGTATCGCTGGTCGGGTCCACCGCCACGGCGACGGGGACTTGGCCGACTCGCACCGCCCGCGGCGTCTGGGCACAGCCGGAAGTGTCCTCAGCGTTGCAGGTGGCGCCGTTGATGACCGACACCGTGTCGCTGGTAACGGAGCCGCCGATACAACTGTTGCCGCAGTTGGCGACGTAAACGGTGTCGGTGACAGGGTCGACTGCCAAGGTGAGCGGGCCGTAGGAGTCCTTGACGGTCGCCGGGACCTGCCCACAGCCGGAGAAGTCCGTCGCGTTGCAGGTCTTGGCGTTGATCACCGAGACCGTGTTGGCAGCGGTGTTGGCCACATAGAGGGTGCCGGTGGCGGCGTCAAGTGCGATCCCCTGGGGGCTGGCACCCTTCGGCAGCGCCACGGAGTGCACCCGCTGGTCACAACCTCGGGTGGCCGTGGCGTTGCACGTCGCGGCGTTGATCACCGAGACGGTGTTGTCGTTCTGGTTGTCCGTATAGACCGTGTGGGTCGCCGGGTCGAGCACCATGCCGTCGGGGCTGTTCCCCACCGCCACCGTTGGAGGCAGCACGACCGGGCGGAGGTGTTCGCTGCCGGACTGCAGGGCCCGGGCAGCGACGGGAGCGCTACTTGCTAGATCCTGTGTGGCCGTCGGGGCGGCGGACCCCGAGGCGGCTGGTGCCCAGGCCATGATCGCCAACGCAAGGCTTGCCACCATCGCGAACGACCCGTACCGGGTCGCTCGCGACCGTGGGCGCCTCTGGATGTGATCGTTGTAGGACATCGGAATGTACCCCCCTCTTCTTCTGCCACCGTCAGACTCATGAGTCGGGCGTTGCTATGGTCGAGCTTGCCTTTATAAAAGGCGTGGTTTCTTCCTGTGCGGTTGTAGTACG
>Ga0224558_1004921_pt1 | contig 10082 bp, 5 predicted proteins | sample 714S32024metaG_FD_180682 | JGI IMG/M metagenome (GOLD analysis project Ga0224558, IMG submission 180682) | Peat soil microbial communities from Stordalen Mire, Sweden - 717 S3 20-24 | ecosystem: Environmental > Terrestrial > Soil > Wetlands > Peat | place: Sweden: Norrbotten County, Stordalen... | reverse complement strand
CGGCACAAGAGGACTTGTTGAATTATTTGCCGGCGTCTTCCGTGAAGGTGATTCGGGCTGTTCAGGAGAAACACTACAGTGATGCTGCAAAGAGCCTTGGCCTGAACGGGGACGAAGTACTCAGGCAGATTGAATCCTTTCGCCTCCATTTTGAGAAGGTTCTTGGAAAGGGTGGATTTGACGATCTCATCCCCAAAGCGCATCTGCAGGAGCGTGTCTTGCATACAGCCCAGTTCTCACCTTCAGTCCAGTTTCAGCCGCCTGCGCGTTCTTCCAAACAACAGGTTGAAATGGGCATTGCCGCCGGAGGCACTATCAAGCAGCAGATTCTTGAAGACACCTATGGTGCTGAGTCTTGGGATGAAGCTGCATTCCGAGACATCGTGATCCATATCGTGAACAGCCAAGTCTATCAGCAGATCACAGGACGCGAAGCCCCGCCAAGCCCAATCAGCGCCGAGCAGTATAAGCGCTGCAAAATTCCTTGGTATTCCGATTACAAAGAGAAAACGCCGTCGCTCTCACCTGCGGCCATATTCAAGCGCATCCTCTCGGTCGGGCAGATTGACAATACCAGAGGGATCGCAAAGGACGAAAACCGTCCCAAACGCGAGATTCAACCCGAAGAAATTGTACGAATTTGCACCCAGAATTTGGAGGATCGCTGGAAGGCTCTGCTGGATCGAGCCATGCAAAGCTCAAAGAGCGGGCACCATCGCATCGCCGCGCGTGAGGCATCGCTAGCCTTGGACTTGTCCGACAAACACCCGCTGCCGTTTTTGATCCGCGCAATCTCTAATCATCATCTTGGGTATCATTCCGATGCAGAGGCAGACGCTTCCGCCTGCTTGAAACTGGAACCAAACAACATGGGAGCTTTGAGCATTCGGGCGTATTCATCCCTCGCGCTTGGAGAAATACTCCTTGCCAAGAATGATGCAGAAATGATACTGGCGTCGCAACCTGGCGACCACGACGGACTGTATGTTCGGGCAGAGGCGAACCTAAAATTGGCACACTACAAAGAGGCTATCGGAGATGCGGAAAAGATCCTTTGCAGCGATCCCGCTAATCCAGAAGCCCTACGCATCCGAGCGGACGCTCTCACGAAATTGTCGGACGCGCAGCAATCCGACGGAGGTTACCATAATGCAAATGTCGCTTGAGGAAGTGGTGAGGCAGTGTCTCGAACTGATGCGCCAGCAGAAGACGGTCAGCATCTCGCTCTTCCAGAGCCAACTCGGACTCGGCTGCCCCCGCGCCGCCCGCATCCTGGACATCCTTGAAGCACCCGGCCACGTCGGCTCCAGCGATGGCGCACCGCCGCCCAAGATCTTGAAGCTCTAAATCCATGAGCTGGAAAATCGGCGAGGTTGTCGAGAATCGCTATCGAATAAGCCGCATTTTCGCAGGTGGCGGCATGGGCATCGTTTATTTGGCACGCCATCTTGCATGGGACATGGACCTCGCTGTTAAGCACCCACGCCCTGAGTTTCTGCAATCAGAGCAGCAGCGGCGAGATTTTGAGAAGGAGTGCGAAACTTGGAGCCGCCTTGGCCTGCATCCATACTTGGCCACATGTTTTTATACGCGTGAGATCGGCAATGTTCCTTGCGTTGTCGCTGAGTATGTCGAAGGAGGAAGTCTCAGGGATTGGATCGATTCCAGGCGCATCTATGCCGGTGAGGAAGCTGCGGCGATTGCGAGAATCCTGCGGGTAGCGACCGCGATGGCATGGGGCTTGGATCAGGCGCATCACGCGGGCTTGATCCACTGCGACATGAAGCCGGGCAACGTGCTCATGGCTGCGGATGGAATGGCGAAGGTCACCGATTTCGGTTTGGCAAAGATCCTTAGCGGTAATGGAACCAGTGCGGTCGCAGGTGGGCTTACGCCCGCATACGCATCGCCAGAGCAAGTGCGCCACGATCCCATTACGCATGCTACGGACGTGTGGAGTTGGGGGGTGTCAGTGATGGAGATTTTCACGGGAGGAATCCAGTGGCAAAGCGGGCCGGTGGCTGGTGCTGCACTGGAGCAGTTTGGGGAGCGAGGGCGAAAGACGGTCGGGCTGCCGATGATGCCGACAGCGGTTTTTGAATTGCTCGCCCGCTGCTTGCGCTACCGACCGGACGAGCGTCCCGGTTTTGCGGAAATTGCTGAGGAGCTACGGGACATTTACCAAGATAAATTTGGCGAATCTTGTGAAGCGGAGAAACCCGACTTGGAACTGCTTGCTGCTGACTCGCTCAATAATCGAGCTGTCTCCTTGCTCGATATTGGAAGGGATGCAGACGCGGAGGATCTCATTCGCCAGGCACTCGCCATCGACCCCCACCACCCCGAAGCAACCTTCAATCTTGCCGTCATCTGCAAATCCCGAAATGAGGAAGCCGACTCGTGGGCGATTCCGCATATGCGAATCGCTGCAGACGCCGAGCCTGGCAATCCGGCTCCGGTGAAACTTTTGGCGCAAATTTTCAGTTTCGGGGGCAGGCGCGACGAAGCCGAGCGATGTTTCGATGAGGCGAAACAGCGAGCGTGGACTTCGGCAGAAAGAGCGGAGATTGATGAACTGCGCTCCCGTGACAGAAAGAAACACTTGGCGTTTGTCTTTGCGAAGCCGAGGTCCGGTTCAGACTTCTGTGCGGATATGATCCGGTTCCGGCGGCTGATGGACAAGGCGGAGAGCGCGATAGCCGAGAATCGAGAGGCAGACGCGAGACGTTACGCGCAGATGGCGGCAGATATACAAGGCTTCGGACGGCATCCACGATTAAGCAGAGCTCGTGGACGTCTGAAAGACTAGCTCTTATGAACACGCTCTCCGCTGGCTCGACGCTGATTTGGTTCCTCGCCGATTTCGAGGCTCGTGCTGCAAACTTCAAAGAGACGACGCCTTGGCATTTCTTAGTCGCCTGCTTCAAGGTTTGCGACTTGGACATTGCAGAGTTGTTGCGCAGCGCGCCGCAGGAGGTTCAGAAAAAAGGCGAGGAGATCGGGCGAGATGCGGGCGAGTTGAGGATTCACGTTCTACAGAAGGGATGCGATGTGACGGCGTCCCGGCGCCGATTGCGACGTGCGCTCGGAAAAGGGGCGCGAGGAAAGCAGGAGGTTTCGTTGCATCGGAGTTCAGAGGCTCGCGCCGTATTTGAGCAAGCGGCGGCTCGTGCCCGGAGCCGCGGGGATAAGCTTCGGCCAATCGATTTTTATGACGCTTTGATCGAATGGATTCGGAAAGCCCACGTTGATGGCGACCTTGCACGGTTCGTGGACCACTTGCTGGGTGGCGCTCATCCGAGAGTGGAAGATAGAGACGATTCCAAGAAAGGAGAGCGCTCCGCTGTTGCTCATAACGCGGTGGCGGGTGTCGCGCCCAAAGAGGAGAAGCCGCAGAAGTCGGCGCTCGCTCATTTCGGCAGGGACCTGACGGAGTTGGCCAAGCGCAGCAAACTGGAACCCGTCATCGGTCGGAGGGACGAGATTCTGCAAGTGGCCCGGATTCTTTCCCAGAAACGCAAGAGCAACCCTGTCCTCGTCGGCGAGCCTGGTGTTGGCAAGACGGGCATCGTCGAAGGACTTGCCCAGCGAATCGCATCGCGCGAATGCCCCGAGTTTCTGCGGGACTCTCGGATCGTTGAGATTTCCATAGCTGCTCTCATCGCCGGGACGCAGTATCGGGGCCAATTCGAGGCGAGGCTGCAAGCGGTCATCAAAGAGGCCGAGGAACAGCCGGGCGTGATTCTCTTCATAGACGAAATCCACACGCTCGTCGGTGCCGGGGCCGTCGCAGGCTCGGCGATGGACGGCGCCAACATCCTCAAACCGGGGTTGGCCCGTGGAAGCATAAAGGTGATTGGGGCGACCACGACGGCGGAGTATCGCCGGGACATCGAGAAAGACCCCGCTCTGGAGCGGCGTTTCCAAGTGGTGTGGGTCGAGGAACCCAGCCGCGACGAAGCGGTGGAAATACTTCGCGGACTTCGCTCGCGGTTTGAGGAGCATCACGGCGTAAAGATCGCCCCAGACGCGCTGGATGCCGCCGTGGATTTCTCCATCCGGTACCTATATGACTTTCATTTACCGGACAAGGCCATCGACTTGGTGGATCAGGCGTGCGCCATGGCGATGTTACGTTCTTTTTCAAAGTCGGCGGCGCAACCTCGCGCGAACCAAAGAGCCATCGGTAGGGACGACGTGGCCGCCGCCGTCGCCGAACGCTGCAAGATTCCCGTTGCGCGTCTCGCAGGCGATGAGCGGGAGCGCCTGCTCCATATTGAGGCAACGCTGGAGACCCGGGTGAAAGGACAATCGAAGGCGATTGGTGCGGTGGCCGACGCAGTTCGCATGGCCCGGTCGGGGATGAAAGACCCGAACAAACCGACGGCCGTGTTGCTCTTCGCCGGCCCTACGGGGACGGGCAAGACCGAACTGGCCAAGGCGCTTGCGGAGTTCTTGTTCGGCTCCGATTCAAGCCTGCTGCGCTTTGATATGAGCGAATACATGGAGGAACATTCAGTCGCTAAATTGATAGGTGCGCCGCCCGGCTACAAAGGATACGACGAAGGTGGCAAACTCACCGATGCGGTGCGTTCCAAGCCATATAGCGTCATTTTGTTCGATGAGATGGAGAAGGCGCATCGGCGCGTCCTCGACCTGTTCCTCCAAGTTTTTGACGAGGGCATGCTCACCGATTCACGCGGTCAAAAGGCGAGTTTTCGGGAAAGCGTGGTTATCCTCACCAGCAACATCGGAGGCGCCGCCGTGAACCAGAGGCGCATGGGTTTTGGGGTAGCAGCAGACGCCGCTGGAAAATCGCCAGAGGAGTCGCAGGCGCGGATCATCCAGGCGGTGAAGAGTTACCTGCGCCCGGAATTGTTCAATCGTATTTCCCGGATGGTCGTGTTTGATCCACTGCGTCCCGAACACCTCCGCGCAATCATCGACAAGTTCATCGCCCGGCTCAATGCCCGCCTCCAGAATCAAGGACTTCAACTCCTCCTTGACGACAGCGTTTACGCGTGGCTGGCCGAAAGAGGTTACAGCCCCGAATTCGGAGCACGCCCTCTTGAACGCCTCATCGAGCAGCAGATCGTCCAGCCCCTGGCCCGGCAGATGCTTGGCAGTCACGGCCGTGAGAGCCGGACGATTCGGGTAATAATAGACGGCGACAGCGTGCGCATCTTATTATGAGATTCGTACGCGGCGGCAGGGGCGATCGAAGTTCTGCTCTCCAAGGTCGCGGTCAGTGAGGATGCTCGCGAAAAGTTTCTTCGGGAAATCAGCCTCATGAAGGATCTGCGGCACCGCCATATCATCGCATTGCCGGATCACGGTTCGGCAGGCAGCGCGTTCTATTTGGTGATGGAGCTTTGCGAAGGCGGCAGCTGGCGAGTTGATGGCACCAACGGCGGTATCACGATGCAGGCGCACGCGCACCGGAATGGCTTTTCCATCGTGATCCGGAAGCAATTGTGAAAACCGCGCAGAGTCAGCAATGTTTTCCTTGCAGTAAAGATTGAGGCTGCGAACCGACGCCGGTCCGCAGCCCGGAACGAAAGCGAAAGTGTTATGGCAGAAGATAAACCTGGCTGGTTGAGCGGGGCGTTCAGTTTTCGACGCGGCAAGCAGCCGGCGGCTCGGCCTGCCGCCCCAGAATGGAACGACGACCGGGCTCTGGCTTCCGGCCAACCCGTGGTCGCGGGCGACTGGCACCCAGGCCAAACCCTGCTGGACGACTTCCTCGTCGAAGGCCTCTTGGGCGAAGGTGGCATGGGGAAAGTTTATCTGGTGCGCAGCCGTTCCTCGCGATTGGCCTTTGCGGTGAAAAAGGCCAAAGCTTTGGACGATGTGGCACGCCGGAACTTCCTTGCCGAACTGCAGACTTGGATCGACCTCCCCGACCACCCCAATTTGGTGCCTTGCCGTTTCTTCCGGACTCTGGGCGAGGAGGTCCTGATCTTCGCGGAATATGTGGAAGGCGGCAGCCTAAGCGAGTGGATTAGGAGTCGGAAGCTGTATGAAGGCGATCCCAAGGCTGCGCTGGAGCGGATGTTGGACGTTGCCATCCAGTTCGCCTGGGGGTTGCACTGTCTGCATGAGCTTGGTTTGGTGCATCAGGACGTGAAGCCGGGCAACGTGTTGATGGCCGGAGAGCACAGAGCCGCCGTGCAAGGCCTGAAAGCCAAGGTGACAGACTACGGCCTGGCCCGAGCCAGGGCGGCAGGCGGTGAGCGGTATGTGCCGGGACTGGGCCGAAGCATCCTGGTGAGCGGCGGAGGACACACACCCGCCTACTGCTCCCCCGAGCAGGTAAGGGGGCTTGCGGTGACGCGGAAGACAGACATCTGGAGTTGGGGGGTTTCTTTGCTGGAAATGTTCTCCGGGGAGGTGACGTGGGCTTCAGGCCAAGTGGCGGCGGAGGCGCTGGAGCAGCATCTGCTGGAGCGCGAAAACGACCGGCTGATTCCGGCCATGCCCGCCGGGGTAGTGGAGGTGCTGGAACGGTGTTTTCTCGACGAACCGGCGCGGCGATGGGAGAGCTTGGCGGAGGTCGTGGACAGGCTGAAAGCGGTCTGCCGGAAAGCAGCGGGCGTCGAGTATGGCCGCGCCTTGGATGCGATCGGGCGGAAAGCCGCCCCGCGGACTGGGATCAAAGAAAGACGGACCCGCGAAGGTGTCTGCTGGACGGACCCGCGCGAGTGGCTGGAGCGGGCCTTCCGTTCGGAAGGAAGGGACCTGACGGAGGTGGAGGCAATTGCCTCAACGCATGGAGGCTCGCGGCGTGGAGAGTTGGTGGCGGATCTGGCGGTATACGATGAAGCGCGCCGGGCGTTTGAGCGGCTGGTTAGCGGAGGACATAAGGAACTGGAAGCTGACTTGGCCACGCTTTGCATCAACAAAGCGCTCGTGCATGAGACAGCTGATGACATGCCAGGGGCCTTGGACGAGTATGCCCGGGCGATTGAGCTTCAGGAGCGTCTGGTCCACCTAGAAGGGCGGCGGGAGTTGGCCAACGAACTGACAAGGTCTTACATCCACAAGGCCAATGCGGTGAGTGGTCTGGGGGACCATCGGGCGGCGGTCCGGCTTTGTGATCAAGCGATTGAGAATCAGGAGCGGGTGGTTCAACAAGAAGGGCGGCGGGAGTTGGCCAACGAACTGGGGAGGGCTTGCATGAACAAGGCGCTCGCGCTGAGTGCTTTGGGGGAGGATCGGGCAGCAGTGGGGCTGTATGACCGGGCAATCGAGATCCGGGAGCGTCTGGTCCACCAGGAAGGGCGGCGGGAGTTGGCCAACGACCTAGCCAGAACCTACATGAACAAGGCCAATGTGGTAATGGCGCTCGGCGATAACCGGGGGGCGGTGGGGGTGTATGAACGGGCGATTGAGATTCAGGAGCGGCTGGTCCATCAGGAAGGACGGTGGGAGTTGGCCAACGAGCTGGCCAAGACCTACATGAACACGGGGGCTGCGGTGAGCAGGCTTGGCGACCATCGGGCGGCGGTGGGGCTGTATGACCGGGCGATTGAGATTTATGAGCGGCTGGTCCACCAGGAAGGGCGGCGGGAGTTGGCCAATGAGTTGGCCATCGCCTATATGAACAAGGCCGTTGCGGTGATGGAGCTGCGGGACTCCCGGTCGGCGCTGGTGCTGTATGATCGGGCAATTGAGATCTATGAGCGGCTGGTTCACCGGGAAGGGCGGCGGGAGTTGGTTGGTAATCTAGCTTTTGTGAAGGCAAATCGGGCGGGGACGCTGATTCACCTTGGTGAAGTCGCAACGGGAGTCAAAGAAGGGCGCGAAACTGCCGAGGTTCTGCGCGCTGAAGTGGCCCGCACGGGAAGGGCCGATTTGCAGCAGCAATTGGTCTGGCTCACGGACAAATTGGACGCAGTCAAATGACGAAATTATGGCCGGCAAAGTCAAATTGGGACGTGTCGGCGGGCGCATCGCGCCCAGCCCCCCAAAGCAGCCACTACAGCGCGCTGCCAGGCAGCGTTGAAACCAATGTATTGTCACCTCATTCAAGTCATTGTTCCAGCAACCGGACAATCTGGTTGCTGATGTCTATGAATGCCGACTTCTTTTAAGCGGATTGGGAGAACTGCTTTCGCAGCGCCCATTCCCAATCTGGAAAGTTGGGCATTCTTACGATGACTTCACCTTATAGGCCAGTCATCCCCGCATGCGCCCAACGTCTTCGTGCGGAACTATATCTTCATTCCCGCGAACGACGACTAGTGGAATCCACTGTTCATCTTTGGGCATACACGTCTGATGTTCTTATAATGAAGTGGCTCCATGATGGAGGTTGTGAAGGATATGATTGAGATTGATGAATTTCCGGGTCATGTGACCGGCCTGCCCGTGCGGGGGCTCGTGGGTGACGGGCTCTTCCCTCCCCGTTTGGCGCGGATGCATTCGTTCTTCGACCGGCTGGCCAGCCGTTCGATGCGCGAGGAGGCGATCCCGCAGGATCTCCAGGCCAACGCAGGTCTCTATGGGTTGTGGGGCCGCACGAGCGATGGGGAGGTTTTGGGCCTCCGTCGGGTGGGAGGCGTCTGGCGCATGATGCGCGTTCCCCTCCCTTCGGGTGTTGTTCGTTCGCTCAACCTGCCCGGTGTGCTCGAGGCGAGAGATCATTTGGCTTGGGTCGAAGTCGGAACGGCTCGCATTCATCTGCTTCGCCAGGGTGAGCGTGTCCCCATTTGGTCGGCGGAGGTTCCAGATTCTCCCCAGCCGGTGCCGCAAACGCCGCGCGGGCCAAAGCCGCCTGGACTCGCCCTGGGCTGATCACGGCTTCACGCGGTTCCAGCCTTCCAGCCCCAGGTATTTGAGGCCGGGGATTTCGATGTCCGGCTGGTCGGGGTGCGCGATGAATTCCTTGAGCTGCGGGCCGTTCCACTCGCAGGTGATCCTCATGTCGGCCCGCAGCTTGGGCCGCTGGTTCGAAGGGATGTCCAGCATGATGCGCGGGAGCAGCTCTTTAGCAAGGCTCAGCACGGACCAGTGGACCAGGTAACGCTGGGCGTCGTGTAAAATGTCGATGAGCACGATCGGGACGTTCGGGTTGCGGCGGCGGAATTCCACCCAGTTGGCGCAGGCTTCCATGATGTAAACGGCCACGCCGTGTTGGATCTGCCAGTTGGAAGCTTCGCGGCGCATGTCCTTCAGGGTGCGCAACAGCTCGCTATCCCTGCGGTTGTCCTGGTTGAGGATGATGCGGACCAGAGCCGGATCCAGGAAGCGGCGGCGAAAGCCGGCGGGACTGACCTGGTAGCCAAAAACGCCCTTGTGGGTGAAGTAGGTTCGTCCCGCGAGGCCGGTTTCCTGCGGGATGACGCGGTTCATTTGGTTTTCCAGATAGTCCCAGGCCACGCGGTACAGGTTGCGGTAGGCGTCCTTGATGTGCGCGACGCTCTCGGCGGTGTGCGTGGCCGGCTGCTTCGCGCGGACGGCCTCGCGGTTGAGGCTGCGCGCCATGGCTTCGTTTCCGCGCTGGTAGGGGATGCCAAACGTAAAAGGCTTGGCCTCATCCCGTTCAGCCTTGTGGTGCTTCTTAATTTCGGCGTCACTCAGATCGCCCAGGTGTTCCGGGTCTTTGGCGCGGGCCAAGGAAGCGTGCGGGTCCCTCTTGGGGTCGTCCATGATCGCAGTCATGTTCGGGTCCCCGGAGACCTGGGCCAGGCGCTGCACTTCGGCGGCCGAGTAATCCAGCTCCACCATGAACCATCCGCGCGGCGCCATCTCCATTCCACGGATGGCGTGCGGCGGGGCTCCGCCGATGATCTTGGACACATACTCCTCTTCTCCCTTGGGCACGGCGCTGACGTTGGGCGAGGTGCGCAGCCGGTGCGTTTCCAAAGAACCCCAGTAGGTCGTGTAGAGGATGGCTTGGTCCCGATTCACGGCCATGGACATGGCTTTCTGACGCTTGCCCACCAGTTTCGGGTCGTGTGCCTTCTTGGCCTCCACCTCGCCGGCGCCAAACAGTTCGAGTTGGTCGCGATCGGCGTCGTCCCCCTCCTCTAACGACTCCAGGTATTCCTTCACCCGGCTGGCACCCCAGGGGCCGTCCT
>Ga0224558_1004919_pt1 | contig 10090 bp, 7 predicted proteins | sample 714S32024metaG_FD_180682 | JGI IMG/M metagenome (GOLD analysis project Ga0224558, IMG submission 180682) | Peat soil microbial communities from Stordalen Mire, Sweden - 717 S3 20-24 | ecosystem: Environmental > Terrestrial > Soil > Wetlands > Peat | place: Sweden: Norrbotten County, Stordalen... | reverse complement strand
GCCGCGTCGTGACGGGCCGATTGCTTTCCCTGCTGCGCACTGCCATGTATGCGCTGCGCGGCGGGTTTCTGGTGCGGCCGCTTCTGATCGCCATCGCGCTCGGGCTTCTCGGCGGCGTGCTTTCGTCGGTCGAAGAGACCGTCCCGGCGATGAGCGCCTGGGTTCCCACGAGCCTGTTCCCTTCCCGTTCCGATCCGCAGGTCGCTCAGATTATCCTTGCCACGATCGCTGCGTCGATCATGACGGTGGTGTCGATCGTTTTCGCCATCCTTCTGATGACGCTGACGCTCGCGTCGATGCAGTTTTCCCCTCGAATTCTCTTGAGCTTCGTCAAGGATCGCGTGACTCAGTGGACGCTGGGTATTTTCCTCGGCACCTTCGCCTATTGTATGGCCGCATTGCCCGCGGCACGCTCCCTCCCGTACCCCGTTGCTCCGGTAGCCACGGTCACCTGCGCCATGTTGCTCGCGATGATCTGCGTCGCATGGTTGATCTTCTTCATTAATCACGTCTCACAGGCGATTAGCGTCAATCACATCGTCGATCGAATCGCGCGCGAGACCGAAGGCGTGATCGATGACGTGATGCCGGACACTCAGCGATATGCGTACGAGCCGCCGGGCGTGCCGTTCGATGGCAACAAGCGCGAGGTTCTGGTCGACAGCGCGGTGTCGGGCTACATCCGCTATGTCGACACCGAACGGTTGCTGTATCTTGCGCAGGCATTCAAACTGCGGGTACGGATGCTCCGGCGGGTCGGGCATTTCGTGCCCGCGGGCGTCGCGCTGTTCGGCGCCTCGCCCGCGGAACGCGTCGATCCCGAGCGCGCCCGCGAACTGCGCTCGGCGTTCGATATCGGACCGACGCGGACGATGCAGCAGGACATCGAGTTCGGAGTCATCCAGATCGTCGACATCGCGCTCAAGGCGATTTCCTCCGCGGTCAACGATCCGAGTACCGCGATCACCTGCGTTGACCAGCTCGGGCGAATCATGATCCGATTCGTAAATCGCAACGTTCCGGCCTCACTGCTTTGCAATCCACCACACGTCGTCCGGGTGATCGTTCCATGGATCGGGACCGAGAGCCTTCTCGATACGGCATTTGAGCAAATCCGCCATTACTCGATGTCGGATATCGCGGTCAGCCTGCGGCTCCTGCGCGCCTTCGACGACATTGCCTCGACGTGCAGCGACCCGCGCATCGTCGAGTCGCTCGTGGTGCGCGGTCGGCGGGTCGTAGCCGGTTGCGCCGAACGACTGAGTCCGGATCAGATCGAGAAGCTTCGGCAACGACTCAGCGCGCTGGAAGCTCGCATGGAGCCTGTCAGAACGGCCAACGTCAGCGAGGCTTCGTCTCCAGACCAACAGCCCGTCTAGCGCACCGAAGGGAGGCCGTTAAGCCGGGGATGCAATCATCAAAAACGAGACCTCCGTTCGAGTCGGGCCTCCGTCGGTTGGGTGTATCTTGCGCGCATGAATGCGCGACCGTTACCTGCGTCACGGGCGAAGATCGGCAATTCCGTCGCATTGATTCTGCCCGGCGGGCGCCGCGACGCGCTGGCGCAGCGCGATGAGCCGTTAAGATTTTTGGGGGGGCGAGCCGCTCGATAATACGATCTCGCGCGATGCCGCCGCAATAGAGCGCTCCAACGACGCTCGCACCTACTCACAATCCGGCCAGCTAGGAGTCCCGATGTTGCATCCTGAAGTCCGTGCCCTTCTCGACTTAATCGAGCAGCGCGGCCTCCCAGCCACTCATGAGCTGAGCGTGGAGGACGCACGCACAAGTTATCGCGACCGACGCCATACCACACAGCCGCCGCCCCCTGAGGTCGGCCACATGGAGAATCTGCAGGCCAGCGGAACGAACGGCCCTATCCCACTGCGCTTGTACCGGCCAGTCGGTGCGTCTGATACCGCGCTGTTGCCCGTGCTCGTCTATTTCCATGGCGGCGGCTGGGTGATCGGCGATCTCGACACCCACGATACGTTGTGCCGTGAACTCGCCAATCTCGCGGACTGTGCGGTGGTTGCGGTCGATTACCGATTAGGACCCGAGCACCGCTTTCCAGAGGCGGTAACCGATTGCATTGACGCGACGCACTGGGTGCGCGACCACGCGCGCGAACTAGGGCTCGATGCGTCGCATCTCGCCGTGGGTGGCGACAGCGCCGGCGGCAACCTCGCGGCTGTCGTCTCGATCGATGCTCGTGACCGAGGCGATCTACCGATCGCGTTTCAGTTGCTGATATACCCGGCGACGGACCAACACGGCACAGCGCCATCGCATGCGGAGAACGACCAAGGCTACCTGCTGACACGCGACACGATGCGCTACTTTCTTGATCGCTACATCGCAGACCCTTCACACTTTAGCAATTGGCGTGCCTCGCCACTCCTGCATCCCGATTTGTCGAAACTGCCACCGGCGTTAGTGATCACTGCGGGTTTCGATCCCCTGCGCGACGAAGGCGCCGCGTACGCCAGGCGTCTCACGGCTGCCGGCAACCGCGCGAGCTATGTCAATTTCCCCCGCCAGATCCACGGCTTCGTAACCATGGGTAAGGTGCTGGATGAGGCAAACACGGCGGTCGCGTTATGCGCGGCGGAGTTGCGGCGCGCATTGAAACCCGGACCTTGACATTAACGACGGACACTTTTCCTCACAGCCGACACCCCGCAGAGGCTAGCGAGCCGCGTTAGCCAACCGCGCCGCGGGGCAATTCCGCGTCGTACGACCGGATGTGGCTCAGCAGCCAGTCATAGAGGAACCGGATGCCGAGCGCAAGACTCTGCTCATCGACGTGGGCGGCGAGGCTGCGTGCGGTCTTGAGCGCGCGTTCGTGGTCGGCTCGGTGCGCCTCGGAGCCGGCGTACGGATAGGCGGCCATGTGCGCGTCCTCGGTGGCAAAGTGTCCCTCCAGCAGGCGCGTCATTTCTGTCAGGCCGCGCGACAGCGATGCGTGGTCCTGCTTCGCCAGCAGCGCCTCCCAGAGACTGTTCATCCTGGTGACTAGCTCCTCGTGCTGCGTGTCGACCGCCTCAATGCCGATCATGTACTTTGGCAACCACGCGAGGCGCGCGCACATACGCTCGCCGACTCCCGCGCTCTCCGCAAAGGCATGACGGTTCCCGCCGCGATCCTTGGCGTCGTACATCGCGCCATCCGCCCGGGCGAGCAATTGGTCCGCATCGGACCCGTCGTCGGGATAGATCGCGATACCGACGCTGACGCCGAGACGCAGTCCGTGCACCGCAAGCGGCGCGGTGACGGTCTGGATGATCCGCTCGACGACCAGCCGCGCCTCGTCGCGACCGCCGTCGCCACCCAGCAATACGACGAACTCGTCCCCACCGAGGCGTGCCACGGTATCGACTGCGCGGGTGGCAGCCTGGAGCCGCCGCGCCGCCTCGCGCAGCACGAAATCGCCGGTCGCATGGCCGTGGATGTCGTTGATTGGCTTGAATCGGTCGAGATCGATGAGCAGGACCGCGAAGGTGCCGGCGTTGCGGCGTGCGCTGGCAATGGCTTGCTCGATGCGATCGTGCAGGTACGCCCGATTGGCGAGTCCGGTTAGCGCGTCCTCGAACGCCAGCCGCTGCAACCGAGCGTGGCTCCGCATCCAGGTGGTGACGTCGGTCCCGACCAGTACCGTGCGGGGCCCCGTGGTCGTCTGGATCGTGGCCGCGTCGAATGCCGCGTAGGCCTCGGCGCCATTCGCACGCCGCAAAGCGCAGATTTCGCGGTGCCGGCCGCCGGCGCTCGCGAGCCCCGCGAGAAAGCGCGCGCAATCTGCGTCGCTGATGAGTTCAGGCAGGCTGGCGGGTCGTGCCGCTTTGGACGTTTCCCAGCCGACGAGCAAGAGGAAGGCCGGCGAAGCATAAGTGATCCTCGGGCCGTCGAGCACCAGAAAGGCCGCGAGGCCGCTGTCGACGAGGGCATCCAGGGCCCACTGCGGCGATGGGCCCCGCGGTCGCCTACCGGACATCGGTTCGACACTTGCCGGTGCAGGCCCGGGGGTAATCAGACTGTGGGCGACGTTCGGTGACATAGCGAACTCTTTGTCATAAGCAGCAGTTATTTATAACTCGACATCAAGGTAGATTCTGTTGGGGATTTCACATATTGGCATCTATCCAGTTGGTCTCGTGGCGATACGAACGATTCCCGTTCAGACTCCGTCCGCGCTGGCACTTCGATTGCCCTGGGGATACCTGGCAAGGGGCGACGTCAGCTTTGGCGGTGGATGAATTCGACAGTCTGGAAGGTTCCGCTCTCGATGGTCCATGCCGCTTCTGCGGCGTCAATTCAGCCGCTTGCAAAGATTGATGACTCTTTGACCACTCGCGGTAATCCGGTGCAAACTCGCGAAAAGCGAAGGGAATACGTGGACGTCATTCATTATGCGGGGGCGTGATGCTGAAAGGTGTGGTTTCCGGAGTTGCATTAACGCTCGCTGTCGCCCTTATCGGCGCTTACCTGCTGGTACAAAGCGGCCTTATTCCGGCGAATGCCGATGCCGAGCCCAGTGCGCTGGAAACCTGGATGGCCGGCACGTCCCTGGATGCGACACTGCGTCGCGACGCTCCAAAGGAAAAAAATCCGGTGGACCTAACGGAGCAGAATCTCAACAGTGGAGTTCGTCTTTTCGCAGAGAACTGCGCGGTCTGTCATGGTTCCGCGCAAGGGACCGCGTCGCCATCGCCGATTGCGAAAGGCCTCTATCAAAAGCCACCGCAACTGGCGACAGATGGCGTAGAGGACGACGCAGAGGGTGTATCGTTTTGGAAGATTAAACATGGTATTCGTCTGACCGGCATGCCGTCGTTCGGGCACTCCCTAAGCGACCAGCAAATTTGGACCCTTGCGCTTTTTCTCAAGCACATGGACAAGCTGCCGCCAGCTGTACAGCAGACTTGGCAGCAAGTCCAGAATTGGCCGGTGACGTCCGTGAATCACGGTCAGAAATAGCCATATCGACGTTCGCTGGTCGCAGCGCAGCCCCTCATCGACGCAACCTCGCTCCCACCAGCAACAGCATCAGCGCGATAGATTTTCGCCGGCCCGACACTTGGAATAAACCCTTCTTTCGCTGATAGATCATCAATGGCCTTCAAGAAATGCAGGGCGTCGTCCTCGGATTGCCCGCTGACGAGTTCTGCGAGCGGCTGAGTCACGATGCGAATGGTTTCGGTCTTATATCCTCGTTGGGCAAAGTCGGCCTGCGCGGCGCGTAAGACAGTCAGGGCGTCGGCGATCTGCCGGTCGAGAGTAGCGGGGTCAAGACGAACAAATGCAGTAATCGCCCGGACATTGGGCTTCGTATAGGTTTGCGCGTGAACAAAGCCCGTTTACAGTACCGTCCGCGAAGGGCTAAGACCGGCCAGAAACAGACGCTGGAGTCGTGCAACGGTGCGCTCGGAAGCTGACATTTTCTTTACCCTCGAATATTCTATTCGGACACAACAAGAGGTGATACATGACGGCCCGCGTTCGCCCCAAGAAATTCGTTCATGTTGTCTATCGGACCCGCCGCTTCGAGCAGATGCTCGAGTGGCACAAGACAGTATTTGATGCCAAGGTTCAACATCAGAACCCTGCGCTGGCATTTTTGACCTATGACGAGGAGCATCATCGATTTGCATTTGCAAATCTTTCCTTGCTTAAGCCCGACGGCGTCGAAGCCGATAAGCAAGGTCTCATCGGGGTCGATCACGTGGCTTACACGTATTCAACCGTTGACGATTTGCTCGAGAATTACGAACAGCTCAAGGCCCGGGATATCAAACCGTATTGGTGCATACACCACGGCATCACGATATCGATGTACTACGCAGATCCAGACGGTAATCAGATGGAATTCCAAGTCGACTGTTTCAGCTCGAATGATGAAGCCAACGCATTCATGTCCGGACCTGGCTTTGCCGTGAATCCCATCGGCGTTGAGTTCGATCCGGAACTGTGGCTCACGAAAAAAAGAACGGGTGTTTCTCTTGCAAGCCGCGTCGGACGCACGATTCATGAGCCAGTGTCCCCGATTCGAGGTGCGATGGAGCGGTAACATCGGTCTATCGCCGTGTTCAAATACCGCGTCGAAAACCGGTCGCACATTCCAGCGGGTGCATTTATTGGGTGCCGCAAAGCCGCCGGCCGTCAATGGCTGCAACGGGTCGCGACTCGTCTCTGGACGCCGGTCCTGTCCGCATCGGGCGGCAGGCGGCCAAATCCCGACATCCGAGCGCGTGGATTGCTCCGAAAGCTGCCGTTCATGGCGATGAGGCTACCCGGTAACGGGGGCATCACCGCGTGCGACGGATCACTGCCGCTTGGCGAGCAATATCTCAATCTCACGGAGCAGGAGATTGATATCCACTGGCTTAGGCAGTATCCGGTCTGCAATTAGCTTAGCCTTCCTCACGTGCGCGTCCGCAATATCACCGGTGAGCATGATCGTGGGGGGTTTGAATTGGAGTCGTGTTGCGATGTCGGCGACGATCTCGTCGCCAGTGAATCCCATTGGCAGCTGAAAGTCGCACAGAATCAAATCGGGGCGCAAGCCGTGGACTTCGATCTGCTGCAGCGCTTCATCGCGCGAGGCAGCTTTAGTGACCTCGTATCCTTCGAGGCGCAACAGCATCTCCATGGATCGAGAAATGCCCGGATCGTCTTCGATGTGCAGTACTTTGATGACGCCTGTCGACGCCGCCGGAATAAATACGGGGGTCGTGGTCAGTTCCGCGGGAAGCTCCGTCACCACGCCGCGCGCCAGCTGCACTGTAAAAGTTGAACCCACACCTACGCGCGAGTCAATCGCTACCGTGTGGTCGAGGAGCCGGCAAATGGTCTGCACGATTGAAAGCCCGAGCCCGACGCCTTGGCGCTGATCATGATTCGGATTATCCACCTGATAGAACGCCTCGAAGAGCCCCTGTAAGTGCTCAGGCGCGATGCCTGGTCCACTGTCGACGATATCGATGAATAGTTGTGAGCCTTCAGTTCGGACACGGAGGTGAATCGTACCGCGCTGCGTGTATTTTATTGCGTTGCCGAGCAAGTTGCGGAGAATCACCGGCAACAACATCGGGTCGCTGCGGGCGAATTCTGACGAATCTTGAATATCCAATAGGATCGACTTGCTGGAGGCGGAATACCCAAATTCCGATCGCAGTTGCGGGAGAATCTCCTGCAACGGGAAATCCCGAATCACCGGTTGGATGGCTCCCTTTTCCAGTCGATTGATGTCGATCAGAGAAGACAGCATATGGTCCATACTGCGCACTGCCTCTTCAAGCAATGCGATATGCGGAGCGTAATCGGTATCTTTGAAGGCTCGCGCCAACACCGATTGCAGACTCCAGATGGTCTGCAAAGGTTGGCGCAGGTCGTGGCTGGCGGCAGCGAGGAATCGCGATTTCACTTCGTTGGCACGTACTGCCAAATCACGCGTCTGCACAAGCGAGTCTTCTAACCGCTTGCGATCCGTCATGTCACGCACAATCGCGATTGTGGCTGGTGCCGTGCTGTGATTATTCGGGTTGAGCGAGACATCGATGGGGAATTCGGTGCCATCGCGGCGGCGGCCGAACAAAGCGAGGTCGGCGCCCATAGTGCGAAGTTTTGGAGCTTGGGCATATTCGCTGCGATGCAGCAAATGATGCGCCCGAACGGGGTGAGGCACCAGGATGTCGATCGAATGATTAATGAGCTCGCTGCGCTCGTAGCCGAACATTCGGGTCGCTTTGGAGTTCAAATACAGAATCTGCCCGCCGCTCGCGATCCCAGCGACAATGAACACCGCGTCCGGCATGTTCTCGAGAACGTCCGTCCAAGTCTGAAGCACCGACGGATCGATTGAGACGGGCGCAAGCATTTGGTCGACAACTGCATCCATGGCGCTTCCTGGAGTCGCGAGCAAATCGGCCCGGCCGATCTCTGTCGGGGCTCACGGTGCGCGCAAATGGAAGTTTAGTCAATGAACGCCGCTGAGCGTTCCTCAGGCGGGATATCAGGGTCTAAAAGGCCCATTTCCCTCTGCCTCATTTGAGATAGCGCTAGGCGCTACGTTCAAATGCGTATGGCAACTGCGCAGGTAGTCTGTAGCCTTCTGTAAAGGATTTAAGACAATGGGACCATTCCCAATGAATGCTGGAAGCGCGGGCTTGATTTTGCACGTAGACGATGAGCAATCGATACGCGCGTCCATGTCGATACTACTGAGCACCGACGGCTACGAAGTGAGCAGCGCTGCCAGCGGAGCCGAGGCACTTCAGTTCGCGCGTGGCGGCCTGCATCCGGATGTTCTCATCCTGGACTTCAATCTTGGCCAGCAGATCAACGGAGCGGAAATAGCTGAGCAGATTCGGAGAGTCCTCAGCTACGCCCCGCCCATCATCATGCTGACCGGTGATGTGAGCCACGCGAAATTCCCACGCATTGTCGAAGTGGTCGTTTGGTTGACACGCAAACCTTTGAATCCAAAGCTGCTGCTGGTCACCTTGCCAAGTCTCGTGCAACTATCACGGGCGACTCGGAACCTGCTTTCAAGATCGGCGTAGAGTCGCTGTAGGCGCTACAGATAAGCTTTTGCGCTGTTTGGACGACCCGATTGCTGACGCTCGTGTCGGGCCCGGGTCGTGACTCGCCGAGCACGCCCGCCGACCACGGATCTACCGGTTTTTCTCCGCGATGCCAGGCCGGAGTTGGGATATAACAACTAGCGCCTGCGGCGGTCTCCAGCCGCTGCAAGCGGCACTGACGCGCCTATGAGCGTGGTACCGCCGGCGATCGGCTCTGGCCGGCCAAAGCCGGACATTCAAGAAATTCTTCGGTTAAGGTAGGCGACAGGAGACATAACGTGGCTTCACCGATAGTCCTTGATGAGTACAAGCGGGCAATTGCAGAACACTTTGACGCTCGCACCGACTATAGCCGCAGCAAGACTCATGCTCGGCTGGCCAACAGACTTGTCCGGCTCGCGGCTCCTCAGCCCGACGAGCGGGTGTTAGACATCGCTACAGGGACAGGTTTCGTGGCGATCCTTGCCGCCCAGTTAGTCGGGGAGCGGGGTACGGTAGTCGGCGTGGACATCTCTACTAGCATGCTGGAGCAGGCCACGGAGGCCATCGTGGCCGCAGGTGTTGGTAATATCGAACTCATACATGCGGACGCCGAAACCTTGGATTACTCTGCTGGTAGCTTCGACCTCATTTTCTGCTGCAACGCTCTGCCGTACATGACCGATGTTCCCGCAGCATTGAGGCTATGGCACTCGCTGCTTCGGCCAGGTGGCCGGCTTGCATTCAACTGTTGGACGGAGGAATCTTATGCTACTGGTCATCTACTTCGGGCCATCGCTGCTCGACATGGCATCCGAGTTGCAGTTATCGGCCAAGACACAGGAACGCCCGAACGCTGCCGAGCCGTTCTCGCTGCCGCTGGGTTTGTCCGAACAGAGGTAGTGGCAGAGCCAACAGCCACCTTTTTCTCGGTAGATCAATTAGAGGCTATCCCGGAAATGGCGGTAAAAAATCCGCTTTACGGCATCACGCCAAGCGCCGCAAGCCGCCTAAGTGATCTGCTTGACGCGTACATAACAGATGCACGGTCCCCATCCGTCCGGGAATGCATCGATGTCGAAGTGGGAGCATACTTCGTTTTGGCTCACAAGCTGCCCACATCGTAACTGTTGTGATGAGCTAGAACGTTGGATGTCCGCTTCGGGACCCTGAGCCGTCCGTGGCCGGTGTCGGCTTTGCGGCAAGCATCACTTCGCTGACAATACATTGCTCTCCGACCTGCGCGCCCTCGCGCTCTAGCCCAGAACGCCGAGTCGTTAACGCTTACGGGTGTTCTCCCTCGGGTTTGTGTTCTACCGGCGCGGCCTTGTGTTCTACCGGTGCGGCCTTGTGTTCTACCGGCGCGGCCTTGTGTTCTAGCGGCGCGGCCTTGGGTTCTAGCGGTGCGGCCTTGTGTTCTAGCGGCGCGGCCTTGGGTTCTACCGGCACGGCCTTGGGTTCTACCGGCACGGCCTTGTGTTCTAGCGGCGCGGCCTTGTGTTCTACCGGCTCGCTCACCTTACGACCGCCTT
>Ga0224558_1004918_pt1 | contig 10097 bp, 6 predicted proteins | sample 714S32024metaG_FD_180682 | JGI IMG/M metagenome (GOLD analysis project Ga0224558, IMG submission 180682) | Peat soil microbial communities from Stordalen Mire, Sweden - 717 S3 20-24 | ecosystem: Environmental > Terrestrial > Soil > Wetlands > Peat | place: Sweden: Norrbotten County, Stordalen... | reverse complement strand
CCTTTTCCCAATTGACGCCATTCATGGCCGGTTCGAAGAAGTAATCACGCTCCTGGCGCCACGCCTCGTTGAACATCTCTTTCCACTCGGCCGGCGGGTCGACCTCGAGGCGCATCGAAGCCACATTCAGAGCGCCGTCGCCGGGGTGGTGCGGCTGGGCTTCTGGCTTGGCGTCGATGATGCCGTAGGTCTGCGGCACGGGTTCGCCATCTCCTCCGCCTCCGGAGGGGGGCGCGATATAGAGGACCTTTTTGCCGTCAAAAGAAAGGGTGTAGTTGTCGGCCCCCGACATCAAAACGCTGTCCTTCCGTTCGTTCATGTCGTAGGCGTGGACGGCCGGCGATTCACCCGGCAAGGGGCCGGAAAGGCCGCCGACGGGCGACGTCGCGTAGTAGACGAAGCCGTCAGCCGCATTCAGTGCGTGGCTGTTTTCGGGTGGAGTCGGCAAAGCCACTACCCGGTCGCCGATGCCCGCCAGATCGATGCGGAAGTCCTTGGGAACCTGGCGGACGGGGGGCGTTTCCTCAGCCTTCTTCTCTTCTTTCTTCTCCTCCTTCTTCTCTTCGGGCGGTTTCTCGGGCTTCTTCGGGCCGGCCTCGTCGCTCTTGGGAGCGAAGGGCGAGGGCAGGTCGGAGCGCAAGGTCACCACGTAGACGCGCGTGGCCTTGGGATTCGAGAACTCGGCGTCATAAACGCCCAATACCTCGTTGTAGTCGCGGTTGGAGAAGAAATAGAGGTACTTTCCGGCGGGATCGAATACGGGATTCCAACTGTTCGTGAAGTCGGTCGTGACCGGTGTGATTTTCTTGTCGGCCAGGGAGTAGAGGAATATCACGCCGTTATTATTCTCCGCGGCCTTCGCGTAAGTGACCCACTTGCTGTCGGGGGACCAATTGTAGTCGGTCACGTCGCCGTACTTGCCCTTGTCAATCTGGACGGGCTTCTTTTCGTCAATATCCACGAAGAAGAGCCGGGTGTCTTTGTCGGCATAGAGCAGCTTTTTGCTGTCTGGCGCCCAGACGGAAGGCAGCCGATGCATTTTGCCGTCAGAGGTGATGCGGACTTCCGGCCCAGAGCCATCCTGCGGAATAATATAAAGCTCGTCTTCGCCGGTGCGGTCGGAAAAGTAGGCAATCCATTTTCCGTCGGGCGACCAGGCCGCGTATTTCTCCTGGATGCCCGGGGATTGGGTCAGGTTGCGGATACTGCCTTCTTTGGCGGGCACCGTAAAGATGTCTCCGCGGGCAGTGAAGGCAGCGCGTTTGCCCTCGGGTGAAATGTCGAAGTCCGTGATCAAATGGCCGACCGTCGCCCAATGCTTCTGCGCCAAGGGCCGGTCGCCGGCCAGATTGATGGGGAGCTTGTGAGCTTTCTGGGACTTCAAATCGAAGAGGTAGAGGAACCCGCCGTTTTCAAAAATGATCGAGTCGGGTCCCAGACTGGGCCACTCAACGTCGTAATCTTTGAAGTCGGTGAGCTGCCGAGTCTGCTTGGTCTTTAAGCTGTAGCTGTAAAGGTTCACTCGCTGCTCGGGACCGCGGTCGGAACCGAAGTAGATCGTGTCGCCGTGCCACATCGGGTAAGTGTCGGCGCCCGGATAATCCGTGATGCGCTCGTAGGTGTTGTTCTTGAAGTCGTAAATGGCGATGTCCTGGGCCATGCCGCCCTTGTAACGCTTCCAGGTGCGGAAGTTGCGAAAGATGCGGTTGTAAGCGATCTTCGTGCCGTCGGGTGAAAAGGAGGTGAGCCCGCCTTTGTCAATCGGCAACCGTTCCGGCAGGCCGCCATCGATGCTGACGCTGAAGAGCCGGCCGAACCAGTCGTTAAACGTGTCGCGGCGGGAGAGGAATAAGATCCGCTTGCTGTCCGGGAACCAGGTGATGACCATGTTGTTCGGACCCATGCGCTCCGGCATGCTCACCGGGTCGGGCAGGAAAGTCAGTTGCTTCGGCTCACCGCCTTCCGAGGGAATTACGTAGACGTTGAAGTTACCGTCATATTGCGCCGAAAAGGCAATCCAGCGGCCGTCGGGCGAGAATTTCGGGAACAACTCGAGGCCGGGATGAGAGGTGATGCGCCGTGCTTCACCTCCAGAGGTCGAAGCCAACCACAGATCGCCGCCGTAACTGAAAACGATCTTGTCCTTGTAAACATCAGGAAAGCGCATCAGGCGGCCTTCCGACAACTCCTGCGCAACCACAGTCGAGACCGATAGGAGCAAACAGAACGTGAGCCAGTTCACAAGACGATACATCCATCCTCCCCCGTTAGGTCGCAATGAGCGGCAACCCCTTTAGAATTCTAACACCGCGCGACATTCTACACCCGTTCGAGGCCAGCGGTGCCGCTTGTTTGGTCTTCTGCTGTTGGACTGCCCTCTGCCTTGGAGAGACGGGTGATGGTCGGTTGCCGGCATTTACAGCGGTTTGACCAAGCTTATTGACTATGGTAAATTCAATGAGTCAGGAGGGAAGCACCATGCAAGAAGTAGCCATTTCCGAATTCAAGGCCAAGTGCTTGGCGCTGCTCGAGCAGGTGCGCAAGACCAAGAAGCCCATTCGCGTCACCCGCTTTGGCAAACCTGTTGCCGAAGTCGTCCCCCCCGGGCCGACCGCAGTGGAAGCGGACTGGCTGGGCTCTATGGCGGACACTTTGGAGATCGTGGGCGATATTGTTTCTCCGGTGATTGAGGAGACGGACTGGGAGGCGCTGCGCGATTGAGGCTGCTACTCGACACACATATCTGGCTGTGGAGTCTGCGCGAGCCGGAGCGGCTTGGGGGTCGCGTCCGCCAGCTCCTCAGGGATCGAACCAACGAACTTTGGCTTTCTCCGGTCAGCACCTGGGAGGCGCTCCTGCTGAACGCCAAGGGTAGAATCCACCTGCACGGAGATTTGTCGGAATGGCTTGCCCGCGCGACTGCCCATTTTCGAGAAGCCCCGCTGACCCATGAGATTGTGCTGGCTGCACACCAGCTTCCCTTGCCTCACCGCGACCCCGCGGACCGTTTTCTGGCCGCCACTGCCCAGGCGCTCGGCCTGACCCTGGTGACGGCCGACGACCGGCTGCTGGGACTGGGGGAGATTAGGACGTTGGCGAACCGCTGAGGATTCCTGCCAAACCGCGGGCTTCGCCCTGTGCCAACCGGCGTGCTTTGCGATATCGCGTGAACCTGTTTTCTGTGTGACCCTCTATATGCCTCAATGTCGGACAAGGTGTAAACTAACATCATGGACAGCAGTGAAGCCCTGGCGGTCGAGGTCTCTTGTACCGCTGACGCTTTGACGGTAATTTTGGACGGTGGCCTCAGCCTGTCGGTTCCCCTTGTGTGGTTCCCGAGGTTATTGGATGCCACTCCGAAAGAGAGAAGCCATTGGGAGTTGATCGGGGGCGGCCTCGGCGTTCACTGGGAGGCCATCGACGAGGACATTTCGGTAGCCAGCCTGTTGTGTCCTGAGAAGTTTATGCGACTTCCTGGATCCTCAGCCCTGCCAAACCCGCGTCCCGCGCGCTCGCGCCGCACCGCGCCTGCCCCGGCTCGCAAAGCACACCGTTCGGTGCGGTGATAAACGATGGCGAACTCGCGGGCGATGAAGAAGCCAGATATCTCAAAGAAATCGCGGACCGAGAAGAATCTTTGACGGCCTCTGGCCCCACAAGCACAGGCAAGAGTGTCTGTGCTAACTACCCAAAACCTGATTTCTCACGCTGCTTTGGCTTTGGATCCGGCAGAAAGATCGACGACCATCTCGCACTCGTCGCCGTAACTGCTGGAAGTGTGGAAACCGATTTTACGGAAGAGGCCGATGGCGCGGTAGTTGGAAAACTCTGTCGTGAGAAGGACCTTGCTGAAGCCCATCTCCAGCGACCAGGCCAGCGTCAACTCGGTCATCGCCGTTCCCAGTGTTTCCTCTCGATAGTCCTGATGGACAAAGATAGTGAACTCGATTTCCGGAAGGCGGATTGGGCAAAGAATGGTGTGCGCGACAATCTTCGTGCCATCAAATGCGATCAATTGCGAGGACTTCTTTTGAAGCCGATCCAACCAGCCGGTAATACGCGGAACGTCCGGCGGAGGGAGGCCCTGGGCTATGCGCTTGGGCTCGAAGCTCGCGTACATTTCGACAAGGGCGGCGAAGTCCCCGCCGGCGTAGGCCCGTACCTCGAGTTTCCGCCCCTTTCGGGTTCGGACCTCTGTGGGCTGAAATACGGCTTCTGGCGAAGTGGACATAACTTGACTATAAGCGGAGCACGCAATCGGCCAAAAAGCCTGACTCGGAACCCCTGCCCCGCCAACTGAAAGCAAAGACGGCCATTTACAACCGCTTTCTGCATTGGTGTGAAGCCTCAGGCGCTGCCATAAGTCGCCCGAGGGCTGAGGGAAAACCCACATGCGTTCCTGCGAGGTGGCACGGGCATCCTGCCCGTGTGATTCCATGGCCAAGATGGCCATGCCGCTTCAGTCTGCGACACTCTCCGCCAGAACGTGACAGGCGATGCCTGCTATGCTGTAATGAACACTTGGGGCCCGACGATCGTTGCTTTCGGGCTCCGGCACGTTGCTTGAACAAACCACCAGGGAGGAAAAAATGAAGAGGACAATTACGATCTGGATTACGTTGCTGGCGCTTCTGCTCGCCGTGGCGGTTCCCGTGATTCGTACGACCATGGCCAAGGCTGCCCCGGCCGAACACCCGGAGTATCGCGATGCGGTTAACGATCTCCGGAATGCGCGGAAACATCTCGAAAAGGCCGAGAACGACGGATACGGCCATCGCGATCGGGCGATGCGGACAATCGACGCGGCCATTCACGAGTGCGACGAGGCCGTGGGTGCGATGCATTAGAGCGCGCCGATCTGTTTAGGGTGGGCGCAACCGTTGTGGTCGCTCACGGGCGGCCACAAGGGCCTCCCCTACGACGATTACCTAAAACAGCAGGTGCAGCGACAACTGCAGGAAGCGCGGGCTGCCGATAGTGTGCTGGATCTCGCCGAGGCCTCCTTGGTCTACGCCGGGAGCATCAGGAGGCGGGGAATATCCCGGGAAGTAAAACGCATTGTTTCTCGGGGTATCGAAGTCGGGATGGTTGAAGATGTTGAAGGCGTCAGCTTCGAAACGCAACCGGAACCGGTCCTTGAAGATCGGGAACTGCTTCGCCAGGCTCACATCGAAGCGCGTTTGGAAGGGGCCGCGGAAAGTGTTCCGGCCCGTGGTCCCAAAAAGCGACTCATACATGTCGCACCCGGAGGAATCGCACGGCGGAACGCCGTTGGTGCCGGGGGAAAGGAACTGCGGGTAAAAGTCGACCGCGTTGAGCACTGGCTTGCCCGCATTGACTCCGGTGGTGCCTTGTAATTGGGCTTGCTTTGCCGTGACGCCCGGCACGAGGGGCACGATCGGGTTCTCAATATAAACTGAGGTGCCGAAGTACATGTTGGCGGTCGATCCTGAGTAGTCATAGATGCTGTAAGGTTGACCGCTCTGGGCCACAGTTTGCCCGCCGATCGTCCAGCCATTCACAGCGTATCCCAGTGCCTTGTTATCCTTCGCGAGGCTGGGAATCGTGTAGCTGTAATTCACCAGCAAGACGTGAGTCTGATCGAAGTCCGCCGAACCGTAGTTGGCTCTCGGAGTCAGCGCATTGTTCCCGGTAACGAACAGACCCAAACCGCTCTGTTCATCGAGGGCGTGCGAGTAGGTGTATGCGGTCGTAAACTGAAGGCCGTGCGAGAGCCGTTTACGCACTTGAAGTTGCAGGGCATGGTAGTTCGAGATACCCTCCGCGTTGTAGGTCACCGAATTCATGTCATAGCCAATATACGGTACTCGGACCGGTGCGTTGCCTGAATATTGGTTGGTGGAAATGGGCTCGTTATTGCAGCACGGGTATACCGCCCCGCCGCCGTAGGAGTAAATCTGTTCGTTGGTCGGATTCTGCGACCACAGTGGATTCTGCGGCGTGGCGATCAGCGGCTCGTTGAAGGGGATAGGCAATACTTCGTGTTGGCCGTAGTTCCCGACATAGGCGACATCGAAAAGCCAGTTGTTGGAAAGCTGGTACTGAAGGTCGAAAGTCCAGTTCTGTGTATACGGCAGTTTGTTGTTGATCTCGTAACCGGCAAACAGAAATGGCCCGTACAGGTTGCCCGCCGGCCAGCATCCCGGGTAGCCGCAAGCCGTTTGCGAAAAGTTGGGCAACTGGGCGAGATAACCGGCGGCGGTGCCTTGCGGCGGCGGCAATGGTGAAGTGCCGAAGGGAGCTGCAATACTCGCTCCTTCCGCCGCAGCGGCCGGTTCCACGAAGGGCGGCGCCAAAGTTACGCCAAACGGACCGTTAAAACCGGAGCCCGCACCGGCGGAGAAGTAACTGAACAACTCACCCCGGTCATAGTACATGCCGTAGCCGGCCCGCACCGTCAATTTCGGCATCGCCGCCCAAGCAATGCCAATGCGCGGAGCGAAGCCCCACTGGCGCTGGTTCATCAGCGAGTTGCTGGCGCCGGGTGTATGGTTCACGTTATTTGCAGCAATCTCTAAGCCCGAACTGGTGATGGTGTCGCTGGCTACGTCGTAGGAGTATTTGCTTCCGTCGAAGCCCGTCAGGCGGCCGTACTTCTCGGACAGTGGCCCATCGTAATCCCAGCGCAAACCGGCCGTGATGGTTAGATTGCTGCGCAGTTTGAAATTGTCGTTGGCGTACAAGCCAATGGTGTTGGAGCGGTAATACCGGCTCGCCGAGCCCGCAAAGGCATCTCCCTCACGCACCGAACCCTCCACGAAGCTTTCAAACGTCTTGAACTCGACGACATCCGTGTTCGTGTTGTTGTTGATGACGTTGAGCTGAGTGCGGTCCCACTGGCCACCGATCGCAATCGTGTGCCGCCCTTTTATCATGTTGAGGGTGGATTCGGCTTCCCATTGATTCTGGTACATCCCGGCGTTCCCAAAACTGGTGCTGGGGCCGAATTGCAGCCCATCATCAATCGTGGGGTCCGAGGTCGAGATTTCAAGCTGTGGGAACGTGGTCGACCCCAGCAAGTTCATGCCGATCTGGCTGGGGGAGAAAGTCTGCGCGGTGTGCGCATAAGCGAATAAGCGCGTGAATCCGAGATGCTGTTCCCAGGTGACATTCGGAGACAGAATGACGGAGTTGGCCAGGGTGCCTACCTGGCTGCCCGCCAAAAGCCGTTGCGGGAAGCCCAACAGCACGCCTGCTGCGCCCACGGGACTGGTTGTGGGATCGCTCTGCACGAAATATTTCCCTGACAGGCGATCCGTGCTGCTGAGCTGATAGTCCACATTGGCAATTCCCTGATCAACTGTGGCTATTGAGTTGGCGCCTTGCACGATCGCATCGTAGCCAAGTTCTGCGGCGGTCGTGGGATTGGTTATCTGAGGACTCGGAATCAGATACTGACCGTTTGGAAGCTTGGCCTGCAAAAGGTTGAGTGATACCGGATTGACTTGGCTGGCCGTGAAGGTATTTATACCGTAGGTCGAGTTGACGGCGGCGGCGATGCCGGCGGCACTGCGGTCGTCGGTAAGCCCCAGCGGCACGACCGCATCCTTGGTCGAGTCTGACGAATCGGAGACACGCACCCCTTGATAAGAAAGAAAATAAAACAACTTGTCCTTCTTGAGGGGGCCGCCGAGCGTAACGCCGAACTGGTTGCGGTTTATGAAGGGAGTGGCCAGATTCGCAGCATTGTAGAAAAAGGGCGCTGCGTTCATCGTGCTGTTCTGCCACTGCTCCCAAGCCGATCCGTGAATCTGGTTGGTGCCGGACTTGGTAAGCACGCTGATGTGCGCGCCACTGTTGTTGCCCTGCGAAGCGTCATACATGGCGGCATTGACGGCAATTTCCTGGATGGCGTCAAGGGGAGGCGTGGGCAAGGCCTGGCCGATGGCGCCGTAGACCGACGTGCTGGTTTGAAGTTCGCCGCCTGCGCCGAAGTTCTCGCCGGTATTGAATGTAAACCGGTTCTCGCCCACCTGGCTGGTGGAGTTTCCGTTGAACAGGTTGTTGGTGCTGACGCCGTTCAGCGAAAAGCTGTTGCTGGTGTCGCGGTTGCCATTGGCAAAAATCGCCTGATTACCCAGGCCGGCGTCGGCGCCCGCGCCGCCCAGAAAATCCGCGTGAACGCCAGGAGTCAGGATGGCCAGTTGGGTGAAGCTGCCGGTCCCGAGCGGTGTGGACTGAACGGTAAGCTGGTCGACTACGTAACCGTTTGTGGTGTCCGTCTGGTTCATGAGCGGGACAGCAGTGACCTCGACTCGGGTGCTGACGGAGCCGACCTTGAGATTTCCGTCAACCGTGGCGGTGCGGTCGCTCTGGACCAGCACCTGAGTGTGAGTCTCCGTCTCGAAGCCTTCCTTCGAAAAGCTCACCTCGTAGGTTCCCCCGGGAAGGTTGGAGACGGCGTAGGACCCGTTAGACTTCGAGTGCACCGTTACCTCGAAATTGGTGTCCACATTGCGCGCCGTCACCGTGGCTTCGCCGACGGCGGCGCCTGAAGAATCCAATACGGTGCCGGTAATGGTTCCCACGATTTGCTGGGCCAAGAAGGGATCTCGTGTGACAGTAAGTGCACATAGAATCAGCACGACGGCAACGCACGCCATTCTTAACTGGCTGACCTGGCAGCTAGTCCTTTGTTTCATACGCCTCCTCGCGTGTCCGCACGGATTGCTTGCACTCTTCCCGAGCCGAAACCGCAGCGCCGGCGATAAGTCGTCTCGTGGCGTTATAGACGTAACCCTTCTATTTGCAACATGAAGCGTGCAAGGGCTGTGCTACGTCCCGGGTCTATCGCTGGTTCTCGGGCTTCCGATTGTTGAGCTGTCCTGAATGTGAAAGTGTAAGAACGGACTATTATACCCTGGTGAAGGTATTGTTACAATTCTGTAAAGCACGGTCGTCACGCGGTCCCAAGACGTTGGAGGGTGTGGAGAAATCAAGCGGATGTCATCCTGAGCGTAGCGAAGGATCCCCGCAGTTCCCTACATCTCAATGATTTACGAACAACTGCAGAGATCCTTCGCTACGCTCAGGATGACACATTCAGTTTTTTTCAAAGCTTTGTGGGGCCTGCGCTACCCAACGGCAGCCTTCCCCCTGAAACCCGCCACTTGGCGCCTGGGACCCCGCTTTAAGGCCGCTGCTGGACCGGGAGGAATTGCGTCAGGGCGGTGGGCGCGTTCCCGAGGGCGCGTGCCAGGCTCAGCTTGGCCAGGTTGTGGGCGAACACGCTGTCGATATAATCAAGGTTCGCGCCGGCCACCGATTCCTGTGACTGCACAACCTCGACGTTCTCGCTCACTCCGGCCTCGAAGCGCTGGCGAGTCTGGTGAAGAGTCTCCCCCATCAACTGGATGTTTTGCTGCGACACATTGACCTGATTAGCGGCTGCTTCCATGTCCAGGTAGGCGTTGCGCACATCGCTTTCGATCTGGCTTCGAGAGTCCTCGAGTTCTGCACGCCGTTGCGAAAGGGCGGCCTGCGCCTGTTGAATGTCTGCTGACGTGCGCCCGCCGTTCCAGATGGGCACGTTCAGTGTGGCCGAGACCGTAAAGGTAGGACGCAGCTCGGAAGGAGTGCCAATGGTGCCGTAGTCGGCGCTGGCGGATGCTGAAGGGTAGCGTTCGGCACGCGCCGCAGCCAGGGCGCGCTCCGCCGCTCTTACCTGGGTCTCAGCCGCTTTCAGATCGGAACGGTGCGCCAAAGCCTGCTTGATGGCGTCCTCCACGTTCAGGGGCGGGGCGGGCGCAAAAGGAATCACGTTGGAAAGTTCGTAATCAGCCGTGGGAGGCAGCCCCGTCAGGCGGGCGAGGTTGATCTTCTGTTTGGCAAGATCGTTCTGCAGCGTCACTAAACGTTGCTGGTTGAGCAGGACCTCGACCTGGCTTCGATTGACGTCGATCTGGGCGGCCCGGCCAAACTTGAGCTGTTGGGTGGTGCGCTCAAAAAGAGCCTTGGCGGTGTCGAGTTGCGCCTGGGCGGAGTCGAGCCGCGCATGCGCAGCCAGCACCTGAAGATATGCCCCGGCGACGGCCAGGACCACCAGGTCTTGGGCATCTTTGGCCGAAAGCTCTCCG
>Ga0224558_1004915_pt1 | contig 10104 bp, 6 predicted proteins | sample 714S32024metaG_FD_180682 | JGI IMG/M metagenome (GOLD analysis project Ga0224558, IMG submission 180682) | Peat soil microbial communities from Stordalen Mire, Sweden - 717 S3 20-24 | ecosystem: Environmental > Terrestrial > Soil > Wetlands > Peat | place: Sweden: Norrbotten County, Stordalen... | reverse complement strand
GACCTCCGGTTCCGGCGTCACGAACACGATGGTATGGCAGCATGCCAACGTCTATGCTGGGGGCAAGCTCATCGCCACTTACGACAACGATGGCCTGCATTTCTATCTCAACGATCCGCTGGGCACTCGCCGCGTCCAGACCGACTACGCCGGCGTGCTGGAACAGACTTGCTCCAGCCTGCCCTTCGGCGACGGGCTTGCCTGCACCGGCTCGACGACAGCCCCCACCGAACATCACTTTACCGGCAAAGAACGCGACACAGAATCAGGTAACGACTACTTCCTTGCTCGCTATTTCGGATCAAATGTGGGACGGTTTATGTCTCCCGATCCTTCAGGGATTTCCGCTACGAATCGAAGCAACCCGCAGACATGGAACTTGTATGTCTACGCACTCAACAATCCTCTAGCTTTTACAGATCCAACAGGGTTGGACTGTGTGTACTTTAGCGACGATGGGAAGAAGGTCGATAGCGTTGACCACGATTCAAGCGATAAGGAGTGCGGGCAGAGTGGAGGAGCTTGGGTCACCGGCTACACGGACAGTAGGTATATTGCACAAGCGGCCAATGGAAATTGGAACATTGGGAGCTACGACAAAGACAACGTATATTTCACACAAGTGATGATGCCCGACCCGAGCGCCAGTGGAATCTCGAACTTTTTTGGGTTTAGTTGCTCCGGAGGGTCTAGTTGCCAGATCGGCAGCTCCTCAGCGAACAGACTAGATTTGCAAGGACAACTTAGTCCGACTGGCGGTAACGTTTTTGCTATGCTGCAATGGGCAGTAACGCAGACGAATGGTGTTCCGTTCCTACATAATCAGAGCTACGGCTTAGATTCAGCTTGGTGCGGACCCGGTGGTGCAGGAGTTCCCGGAGCGAACTCTGGGTGGGCTTGCATGGCACATGACTACAACTATTTTCTTTCAGGAAACACATGGCCGGGCCACAATGCCGATCCAGACCAATCATGGCCAGGGGGCCCGCAATTGCAACGGATTAATCAACAGCTTTGCACACACACATCGAACATCCTGATTCAGGAGTTCTTTTCGCAGGGATACATCTCGGCTCTGGGAGTCGGATCAAGTTGGGGGTGCCAGTGAACCGTCGCGCGGTTGCTTGGATTTTGCTTGTGGCTATTGGCTTCTATTGCTTGTGCATATCGCTGCTCGGAAGAGTTGCGTTTGCCTACGGGTATCGACCGGAGGCTCACAACACAATTATGTTCATCCGGTATCTACAACCTGTGTTGGTGCTTCCGTTCTTCTTGGTGGCGTTGGTGCCTCGCAGATGGGCAACTCTTCCCCTATGGGTTTTATGCGTATCCATATCCAGCCTCCCGTTCTTGATCAGAGATGCTCAGCTACGATCGCTTTTGGGTTACTGGAATGTTCCGTTCGGTGTCCGCGCTGTAAAAGAACTTGCCATCGTAATGGTAATCCCTGTCGTCGTTCAGATTGCCATTTGGCTAAAATCAAGGTGTGCATCGTCAAAATTCCATCCGAGCGAAAGGCAGGCTTGATTTTGAGTCATGAGGCTTTCCGGGAGGTATTTCCGACGGCGGAGATGGGTGTTCGGTGACCGCTAGCTGTCATGAAAACGCGGCCAAGTCGGCGGCGAGGGATCGGCGCACACAACTTTCCCATAGGCCACGGCTTGCAGGTCATCGGCGGAACTAAGCAACGGGGCCATTTATTCCTACCTGGCTACCGGCGGTTATGCGCCTAACGGGAATGTTCTCCAGTATGCCGACTCGGTGACCGGAACCTGGGCGTTCGGCTACGATACGCTGAACCGTCTGACGGCGGCCAATGCGTCCAGCGGCCCCTACAGCGGCGAGTCCGGTTGCTGGAACTACGACGCCTTCGGAAACCGAACCGTGGAAGCATTTTCCACGCAGACAACGACACCGTGTGCGCAGGGCGCAAACGACAATGCGCAGTATACTGTGACCACGCCGACAGCCTTGAACCAGGTGTCGGGATTCCAGTACGACGCGGCGGGCAACGTGCTCAACGACGGCAAGAATAACTACTGGTACGATGCCGAGGGACGGCTGTGCGCGGTGGCGTATCCGAACGGCAGCGGGGGAGCTTACTATGAGCAATACCTCTACGATGCCGAGGGGCGGCGCGTGGGAAAGGTCCCGGCTTCAAGCCTGAGTTGTGCCGCGCCGACTGGCGCTCCGACCAATCAGTACCTGCTGGGCTTGGGCGGCGAGCAGGTGACGGAGGTGAACGGGTTGGGGGCTCCGTTGCACACCAACGCCTACGCAGGGGGCAAGCTGCTGGCGACTTATGATTTCATCAACGGCGGGCTGCACTTTGTGCTCACAGATCCGCTGGGCACCAAGCGCGTGCAGATCTCGGCAACGGGAACGGCTGAGTTGAATTGCCAGAGCCTGCCTTTTGGCAACGACCTAGGCAATCCTCGCGTGACTGATTGCGTTGTCCCGACAAACGGGGTTGGCGCCCCCGACGCCACCGAACACCACTTTACCGGCAAAGAACGCGACTCCGAATCAGGGAATGACTTCTTCACAGCAAGGTACTACGCCTCTTCATTTGGAAGGTTTGCTTCGCCGGATGACGGTAGCGACCAGAACCCGAGTGATCCTCAAAGCTGGAATCTTTATTCGTACGTTCGAAACAATGCCCTTTCCAATACTGATCTCGATGGTCATGGCTGCCAAAAAACTATCTTTTCTCACCTAGACGCGAATGGGAATAGAGTGGTGGATGACACCGTTTGGGACCTATCTGATTGCTTTTTCGGATTCGTGGATACTACGATAAACGTAACGAAATCGACTGCAAATGCCTTTTCACAGGCCATTTCACAAACAACGCAACATGCCCCAAATAACGGGCCGACCTGGAGCCAACAAAACAAGAATTGTTTAAATACGATCAACAACACGCCTGACGGAAAGTTCTACAACACCTTCAGTTACACATCAGCACTTATTGGCCCTGACGCAAGCTTGTTGGCTGCTGGGCAAGATGCTGCCAGCGAAGGAGCACAGCGCGGAGCCCTTGGATTCCTCAAAGCGACGGCCAAGAACTGGGGCAGTACAGCGCTTGGCTCGGGAAGCGGTTTTGCAGCCAACGTGTGGGAAGCGGTGGATGGATTTGCACTTACACCGTTGGCCGTGGCTGCTACTGCTGGTCAGCTCACAGTGCACGCTGGGTGTGCCATTTCAGCGGCATTTTGATGTGCAACGATAGCAACCAAGGAGCACAAAAATGGCTTTGGGTGTACTGGACAAGATATTGATGTGCTCGTTCAAGAGCACATTGCGATTGTTCTACTATTTCGAGAGTTCCAAGTGGGAGCGGGTGAAGGCCCTGGTAACAGGCCATCTTGTGAACGACCCGATTTGGTGGGGTTGTCCGACGGTTAAGCTGCACTACAGATTTGACTCAGAAGGCCACCCAATTAAAGGTTGGGATGTAATCCCGTTTTTGGGGCTTCCGCAGGCCAGAACATACGCGGAGAGTTTTCCTCACAATCTGCCAAGGATAATCCGCGTGAACCCAAAGAACCCACAGGAGACGCACTTTTTCGAACGGGATCAATAGGGCGGAGTGCCGACTACGTGACGCGATAGCCCCTTTTGTTTTCCAGACCTATCAACCAACGCCCTCGATACCAATGTCATCTCTGAATTTCGCAAGGCGGGCAGAGGCAAGGCGGATCGCCAGGTTGCAGCCTGGGCCAACAGTGTACCCCCTGAATCCATGTTTCTTTCAGCGGTCTGCATTCTGGAAATGGAATTGGGGACCCTTCTGATGGAGCGCCGTGATGCGAGGCAAGGAGCCATCCTTCGCTCCTGGATGAAAGATCATGTGCTGCCCGCCTTTGCCGGCCGCATTCTTGTTGTAGATACGCCAGTCGCACTGAGAGGCGCAGCCTTGCAGGTGCCCAACCCCCGTTCATACAGAGACGCCTTAATCGCCGCAACCGCCCTGGTTCACGGCATGACTGTTGTCACGCGCAATGTGAAAGACTTTGTTCCCACCGGCGTCTCACTCCTCGACCCGTGGCAGCCGATGTAGGAATGGCACGCGCCTGCGCGGCATGGACCCAAGCTCCTCGACAAGAAGCCGGCCGTCAAATCCACAGGTGTGATGCGCACGACGGGAGATCGCCGTCGCCGAGCGGTAGTATGGATTGTTGCCCCGGATCGGGCAAGAAGATCAACGTAAAAATCGGCAACAAGGAGAGGATTGCAATGAGCGAGGCGAGCGAGGCAAACAAGGCAAACGGCGGAGTGGTCCGAACCCATCTTCATGGGATTGAGCTGCTGTCGAATTCCCGGCTCAACAAGGGCACTGCCTTTACCGAGGAGGAGCGCACTGCTTTTGGCCTGCATGGGCTCTTGCCGCCTCACATCGGAACGCTCGATGATCAGCGGGAACGCCGCAAACGGGTGCTGGACGGCCGGGCTACACCCTTCCTCAAGTACAGCAACATGCGCGATGTGCAGGACAACTGCGAGACCCTCTTCTACTCGCTTATCGCGAACTACACCGAAGAGTTGCTGCCCATTGTTTATACGCCGGTGGTAGGCGAGGGATGCCAGCGCTTCAGCGAGATATGGCGGAGGCCACGCGGCCTTTTTGTGAGCTATACCCACAAGGACCGCATCGAAGAGATTCTTGCCGACCCGCGTTTTGACGATGTGCGCTGCATCGTGGTCTCGGACGGCGAACGCATTCTCGGCCTGGGCGATCAGGGCGCGGGCGGCATGGGCATTCCCATCGGCAAGATGGCCCTTTACACCGCATTGGGCGGCATCCCGCCAGAGCATTGCCTGCCGATTCTGCTCGACGTGGGCACAGACAACGAAGAACGCCTCCACGATCCGATTTACATTGGCTGGCAGCACAAGCGCATCCGCGGGCCGGAGTACGATGCGTTCGTCGAGGAGTTTGTGACCGCCGTGGAGCGCCGCTGGCCGCACATACTTTTGCAGTGGGAGGACTTCGCCGGCGTCAATGCGGCCATCCTGCTCAAGCGCTATCGTAACCGGTTGTGCACCTTCAACGACGACATTCAGGGAACCGCAGCTATCACAACGGGCACGCTGCTGGCCGCGGTTCGCGCGACAGGCCTTCCGCTCAAGGAGCAAACCATCGCCATGTTCGGCTCCGGTTCGGCGGGCATCGGCATTGGCGATCTGCTGATTGCCCGCATGAAAGAAGAGGGGCTGACGGAGGAGCAGGCCCGCAAGCGCATCTACTGCTTCAACCGCTACGGCCTTCTCGTGGAGGGATGCGAGGGCATACGCCCCGGCCAGGAGCCGTTGGTGCATAAGCGAGCGGATGTCGCGGGATGGAAGCTGACCGGAACGGGCGCCATCTCGCTGCTCGATGTGGTGCGCAACGCCAAGGTTACGATTCTGCTGGGCGTATCCGCGCAGACCGGCGCATTTACGGAAGAGATTGTGCGTGAGATGGCCAGCCATATCGAGCGGCCAATCATTTTCCCGCTGTCGAACCCCACATCGAAATCCGAGGCCAAGCCGACTGATCTGCTGCGCTGGACCGAGGGGCGCGCGCTGGTGGGGACTGGAAGCCCGTTTGATCCGGTCGATGTGAATGGCAAGCTGATGCGCATCTCGCAGATCAACAACTCGTTCATCTTTCCTGGCCTTGCGCTGGGTATTCTGGTCTCGCGGTCTACACGTGTTTCTGACGCGATGATCATGGCATCGGCCAAGGCGCTGGCCAGCCTGTCGCCGACGCTCGAAGACCCGAACGCCCCGCTGCTGCCACCCATCGCCGATTGCCGCAAGGTGAGCCTGGTGGTGGCTGAAGCCGTTGCGAAGCAAGCCATGGCCGACGGAACTGCCAAAAAAATGGACGACAAAGCTCTCCGCGAAAGCCTTCGCGGCTATGTTTGGGAGCCCGTTTATTTGCCGTATGAACGGATTCCGTAGCGAGGCGAAAACTGACCTCGCGCGTGGAGCGCGGCGCGGCAGTTTAAACTGGAATTCCATGATTCCCACGCTTGCATGGACGCCGGAAGGCGTCCGTTTTATCGATCAGACCAAGCTCCCTCTCGAAGAGAGCTATGTACTCGCCACAAATTACGAGCAGGTTGCCGACGCCATCGTGACCATGGTCGTCCGCGGCGCGCCGGCCATCGGCGTTTCGGCTGCTTACGGCATTGCCCTGGGCGCGCTCGGCACCAAGACCGCTACGGCCGCCGAGTTTGCGCCGGAGTTCGCGGCGATCTGCGAACGGCTGGCGGCAACGCGCCCCACGGCTGTGAATTTGTTCTGGGCCATCGACCGCATGAAGCGGCTCTTTGCGGCGCAGCTGGCTGCGGGCGCGCCCTTAGCTGAGATCAAGCAAAAACTGCTGGCCGAAGCGCACGCGATGTACGAGGAAGACATTGCCGCGTGCAAGACCATGGGCAAATTTGGCGCGGCGCTTTTGCCTGAAAAATGCGGCGTGCTGACCCACTGCAACGCCGGCGCTCTGGCGACTTGCGGTTACGGAACCGCGCTGGGCGTCATCCGCTCGGCGGTCGAGCAGGGCAAACACATTCACGTTTATGCCGATGAGACGCGGCCGTTTTTGCAGGGCGCGCGGCTGACGGCGTGGGAGCTGATGGCCGACAAGATTCCCACCACGGTAATCTGCGACAACATGGCCGCCAGCCTGATGAAGGCGGGGCGTATTCAGGCTGTGGTCGTGGGCGCGGACCGCATTGCAGCCAATGGCGACACCGCCAACAAAATCGGCACCTACAGTGTGGCGATCTTGGCGCGTGAGCACGGCATTCCGTTCTACGTGGCCGCGCCGTGGTCCACCATCGACCTGGCCACGGTGACCGGCGAAGACATTCCCATCGAGGAGCGGCCAGCGGTCGAAGTTACGCACCACGGCGGCAAGCAGCTAACGCCGAATGGCGTAGGCATTTGCAATCCGGCCTTTGATGTGACACCGGCAAAGTATATCGCCGCCATTATTACCGAACGCGGCGTGCTGCGCGCGCCGTATGGCGAGTCACTCAAGCAGATGGAGCCTGTAAAGAAATAAAGCTGAGCAGCAAGCCCCCGTCGCCGGGGAGGACTGTGACGGCCACGCCGGTCAGGTCCTCGACAAGGTAGTGGGCGGCGCTGAGCGAAGCAATGGAGTGGGAAAAGGGCGTGGCAACGACCATGCAGCCGGCTGCGCGGCCGGCTGTGACGCCCGAAGACGAATCCTCGAAGACCACACACTCCTCGGGCGTAAAGCCGAGCAACGCCGCGCCGGCCAGAAACGGCGCCGGATTCGGCTTGCCCTCTGTCACGGAATCGGCGTGGACGATGCGCTGGGGCACGGGAATACCGCTGGCAGCCAGGCGCAGGCGGGCGAGCCGCTCAGTGGCGCTGGTGACCACAGTCCATCTATTTTGGGGCAGGGCTGCCAGCAAATTGAGTACGCCGGGCAGCACGCCAAGCCCCTTCCCGTCCGCCAGTTCTATCTCCTCGATAAGCTTGAGTTCCGCCGCGCTGTCCAGATCGGGACGGAGCTGCGCGACAGTCTCGATGGCCCGGCACCCGTGGGCGGCGCGAATCGCAGTCTCAGGGTCAATGCCGCGCATCAGCGCCCATTTGGTCCAACTGCGCTCGACGGAAGCCACAGAGGAGATGAGAATGCCGTCCATATCGAAGAGAACAGCCTTGCAGGGAATCTGGATTGGGGAAGAAGCGATGGAGGAGGCCATGATTCGATTGTAACGGGAGGAGGTTTATCGCTTTGGCTGGGCTGGTTTGATCGCGACTGAAGCTGGTTTGGGCGCGGGGAAGGTTACCCTAGGCGTGTCGGCCAGTGTGACGGCGGCCTGGACCGGAGCGGTGTGGGCGCCGCGCTTTACCTGATTGTCTTTGAGCGTGAGGGCGCCGTTGGCGATTTCGGCGTCTGCGGTCCAGCGGTCGAAGCGAGTCAGGGCTGGGGGAACGAAACCGGAGGTTGCGGCAACGGTTCCGTGATGCCACTCGAAGTGGAAAGCGCCTTTGGCCGAGGCGGCCAGGTCGTTGCCGGTGAAACCGGCCAGCTCGATCTTGCCATTGCCGTTGAAGGCGCTGCCTGTGCAGCGCAGGCCGAGCAATTGACCCACCGCCGGCGGGCTGAGCCTGTCGAGCTGGGCTTCGAACGCGTAAGAGGGCTTGTCCTGGGCGGAGGCGGCTGCGTGGAGCGTGCCGGTTCCGTGGATGTAGCCGCCGAATAGGGCGGCGTCGAAGGCGGTGATTTCAGCCCCGTCGGCAAGCGTGGAGACGGTAGCCTCAAGCTTTTGGAGCGTGACCGGGCCGAGGATGAGGGATTCGGCCTTGACTGTGCCTTCCAACTGCGGCCAAGCCGGAGCAGCCGAGGGGCGGAGGCGATTGATGAGCGTGGAGAGCAGCGTACCCGGCTCATGAGCGCCCAGAAATGCGGTCTGGAGGACAGCGGCGTCGAGCGCGCCAAACTGGAGCTGAAATGCCGGCGGGCAGCTTTGGGGCGCGTCGCAAGGGGCGGGCAGCGAAAGCGTGGCTGATCCCTTCACCGGGCCGTAGGAAAAGACGACCGGATCCCAGCGAAGTTCTCCAGAGGCAAGGCGGAGTGTTGCCTGGGAGATTTTGACGGGGTTGGCGAGAAAATCGGCCTTCCATGTGGCGTTGTGCAAGGTTACGGTTCCGGCAAGGGTGTCGGCAGAGGGTGCAAGCTGGAGCGTGGAACCGGTCGCGGCGGGTGAGGTGCTGGCCGGCGAGACTACCTCGATTGGCGTCGGGATGGGCCACCAGGGGCCCTCTGCGGTGAGGTCCATGGAGACGGGGTCGCCGGAAAGCGCATCCAGGGCGGCAGCATAATGGATGCCAGCCAGATGCGCCAGTTCCCCGCCCCTCTTGATGGAGGCCTGGCCGCGCATCGTGAGCTGATAGCCGGAGAACGCGAGGCGCGTGGAAACCGTGAGCGGGACCTCTGCGCCTGCGGGGATGGCCACGGTTGCCGTCAGCGCCTGAGATGTGCCGGAAGGCTGGATTGCGGGTGTGGGCGCCAGGACCACCTTGGGAATACGAATGGGTTCGCTGAGACCGTTGCCGCTGAGCTGGAGGCCCTGAATGGTGACGTTACCGGTAAGCGGCCCTTGCACGACCGGATGGGTCTTGGCGAAGCGAGCGCTGCTGGGGTGTGCGGGCTTTGGCGGGGCAGTGTCTTCCTGCGCGTAGGTGATTTTGCCGCTTGCCGATCCGGCAGCTTCCAGGCCGGGGGCCAGATCGCTGCGCACGGTGCGCAGTGCGTCCAGGCCCGCCGCAACGGAGATGCGGTCCAGTTCGACGGAGAAGCGGGGCAGAGCGCTGTCGCCGGAAAGATTGCCAGTAAGGCGGATATAGCCGTCGCCCAGCGGAGAGTCGCAAAGCAGGTTGTCGATGGCGCGGGTGGTGAAGTGGGCAACGAGCGTGCAGTTGGCGTCAAAGTCCATGGACGCGACCGGGGCAAACTCGGCGCGATGGACGCCTGAGGCACGCAGCCGGGTTCTGATCTGGGCCGCATCGGCGGTGCCATCGAGTTGGAGTTCGCCGGTGAGGTCGCCACGCCAGCCTGCGTCGGAGCCGAGGAGAAGACGAGTGAGCTGGCCGAGTTGAGCCTGTCGCCATTCGAGGTCAAGGTGGATCGGCATTTGGCGCAGTTGCGGCGCCTGGCGGAGATTTGCCTCTAGCCGGACGATGCCTGTATCAGCCTGCTGGAGGGGCAGGTCGGTGCGAACCGGTTGGCCACGCAGCCTGACGCGCCAGTCGCCGGGATTCTGCTGATAAAGAGACATCTCGGCGTTGAGCAGGGAGAACGGCAGCTTTTCCGCGCCATTCTTGATGTTGATGCGGGAGTTGGCGGCTTTGAGGTAGGGCAGTGTGATGGGCTTACCCGGCCCGGCGCTGCCGGCAGCGGATTGTGCCTGGGCGGTCGCCGTACGGAGAAGCGAGTCGATGTTCCAACGGCCGCCCGAGGTGCGCACGAGGTTCAGACTGGCCTCGTCCGCGCTGATGGTGTCGATCTCCAGGCGTCCGCGCCACAGAGAGAGCAAACGAATCGATGCGGTAACCGTGTTGGCGTGGAAGACCGGT
>Ga0224558_1004914_pt1 | contig 10104 bp, 10 predicted proteins | sample 714S32024metaG_FD_180682 | JGI IMG/M metagenome (GOLD analysis project Ga0224558, IMG submission 180682) | Peat soil microbial communities from Stordalen Mire, Sweden - 717 S3 20-24 | ecosystem: Environmental > Terrestrial > Soil > Wetlands > Peat | place: Sweden: Norrbotten County, Stordalen... | reverse complement strand
GTTGATCTGTGATCTGCTCAGAAATCAAGTCCCCATATCCGCCGAGGCCCACCAGACCGTGCTCGAAGTCGCCACCATGATGGTGCAGCACAACATCGGCGCCGTACCGGTTCTGCAAGAGGGCCAGCTGACCGGCATTTTCTCCGAGCGCGACCTGATGAGCCGTGTGGTGGTCGCAGGCAAGGATCCCGCCCGCATTCTGGTCAACCAAGTCATGACCGAGGATCCTCTCACCGTCGCACCGAACGAACCGCTTGAGACCTGCATGACCCTAATGAAGCGGCATGGCTTTCGGCACCTGCCGGTCTGTGCGGGACGTGAACTGATGGGCGTCGTTTCCTTGCGCGACATTCTTCTCCACGACCTGGACGAAAAAGACGATGAAGTGCGCATGATGCGCGCCTACCTGCACTCCACGCCGGACGTCGGATAGGCTTGCCGGACGTTGTCCGGTGGCTGACCGCAAGGTTGCCGGCCAAGGTAGGGGTAATAGTTACTCCAGGCAGGGGTAGTGGTTACTAAGGTTACCTACTGTGGATTGACCCCGCAAGGCATCGTGCCTGAGGATGTGGGAGAGGGCCGAGGCGCGGCGGTTACGGTTGGTCGCGTTCTTCCCGCAGCGTCTCCCATGAATTTGCACAGCCATACCATCGTCCTTTGTTTGTGGTGCGCGCAACCGACCCTGCAATCGGTGGTTGCGGTGATCTTATGGCGCCGTAAGCTGCACAAGCAGTTTCCCTTATTCTTCCTGTTTCTCCTGGCGCAGGTTGCGAATTTTGCCATCCTGTTTCCGCTTTGGCTCACCGATGGCACGATGTATTTCTGGCTTTTCTGGCTGGGCGCGGCAGTCAACGCGGTTCTCGGCTTCAACGTCATTCATGAGATTTTCCTCGACGTGTTCCGCCCCTATCACACGCTGAAGGACCTGGGTACCCTACTGTTTAAGTGGGCGGGCGTGGTGATGCTGCTGGTTTCGGTGGTGGTCGCCTTTTCGAATTCTTCCGACCGCAATCCGATAACGCACGCCATTACCACCCTGCAGCTCTCGGTCCGCATCGTGCAGGTTGGTCTCATCCTCTTCTTGCTCCTGTTTTCGAGCTTTCTGGGAGTATCCCGGAAGCAGGTCAGTTTTGGGATCTCGCTCGGCTTTGGGCTGTTCGCCGGTGTGGAATTGATGCTGTGGGCGCTGAATTCGGGAGGATTTGTCAGGCACGATAATTTCGACCTGATCAACATGTCGACCTACAACCTTGCCATTATGGTTTGGCTTGGCTACTCGTTCTCGCGCAAAGCCGGTCGCGAGGCCGCCGTTAACCGCTTGCAGACCCAGCGGTGGGAGCAGAGCTTGGCGGATCTTCAACACCCGGTTCCTTCCGATTCGCTGATCCCGATGTTCGAAGGCATGGTGGAGCGCGCGTTCTCGCGCAGCTCGAATCTGGAGCAAACGGGAGATCATTTCCCGCTCAACCGCCCCGGTAACCCGCCGAGAGCCAACTCCGCGGCGGCCGGTTCCAAAACGCGACCCTAGCAGAGCCCGTGGTGTAAGGGAGGTTCGTATCAGGGCATCGCTTTAGCGATGCCGCAAGCACTCTAGCATCAACGCTCCTTCAGGCGCTGGATTTCGAAATTCGAGCTTCACCCAGGGCTCCTAGCCCCCGCTGTCCCCAACAAGGCATCTTTCAAAAACCTTGTCAAGAGGATTTTTTGCCCCACCGCAATCCCTCTTCCCGAGCTGGAACCGGAAGCGATTCTATTCAAACCATTACCTTAAGAAACCAGCTTAATCGCCCTTTATATTGCCTGCCGGACGGCCCAGTCGATTCTCGACATACCTGTCAGTTTGTCACATCGTTCGGTGCGCTTGAAGTAACCCCCAATGAATCACAAAGTTGCAGGGTTGTGTATAATCCCTCCACCGCTGAAAAGCTGGCCGTCTGACGCTAGCCTTCGGCAGACCCTAAGGAGAAAGAAAATGAAACGTTCGCTCAGAGCGTTAATTCTGTTGGTAGGTTTGGTAGGTACGTTGGCATATGCTGCAGCTCCGAAAGTTTCTGAAGGGCCGATTCCTTGGTGCCCAACAAGGAACTGCAGCCGATAGTCGCATCATTTGCATAACTGAATGAGCAACAATCCGGGCTGGCCTTTTGTGGGCCAGCCTTTTTTACTGCCTGTCTTTTTTACCCGTGGTTTCGGAGTCCGCCTTCGCGCCTGCGGCTGACGGTTTTCCCTCTCCCGATTCTTTCCCATCCTTAACCAAAGGTTCCGTTTCGTCGGTGCTGTTGCCGATGTATTGCACGATGATCGAAACGCGCCGGTTCGACGGGTCCAGCGGATCCGTTGCGGTGCGCAAGCGTTGGTCCGCAAAGCCCCGCACCTGCGAGACCTGATCGCCGCGCAACCCCGACTGCTGCATCAATCGGCGCGCCGCGTTCGCCCGGTCCGCCGAGAGTTCCCAGTTGCTGTAGCTGCCCTTGCCGCTATAGGGTTTGGCGTCGGTGTGTCCCTCGACCGAAACATGGTTGGGAACTTTGCCCAATTCTGCCGCCAGCAGCGTCAGCAACTCCCGCCCACTCTGGTTAAGCGTCGCGCTCCCGCTGTCGAAGAACTTTCCTCCCGCCGATTCCAGCAACTCGATGCGCAGACCTTCCGAGGTCACCGTCATCTCGATGTTTTTTTTCAGATTAGCGAGGTCGGTGATGCTCCGGATACTCCTTTGCAACTGGTCTTTGAGTTTCCCCATGTTCTGCTTGGTCAGTTGAAAATTCTCGCCCGATCCGGCCAGGTTGCCTCCGGTCTCCTTCGATCCGGCCAGACTGCTTCCGGTCCCCTTCCCGGTTCCACTGGGATCTCTGAAGTAACCGCTAATGGCCACTTGAATCGGCTTGCTGGTGTTCGTCAGCCACAGCACGATAAACAGTGCCATCATGGCCGTGACGAAGTCGGCATAGGCGACCTTCCAGGCGCCGCCGTGATGACCGCCATGGCCGCCTTTTTTCCTGATGATGATGATGGATGGTGTCGGCATGAGGGTGTTTATCCCGCGGCTGCGGCTTCGGCCGCCGGCGCCGGGACTTCTCTGGCGCCGCGGCAAGCCTCTTCGACCTCCTGAAACGAAGGCCGCACATGAACGGGCACCGTCCGCCGCCCAATCTCAACCGCCATGATCGGCGCGACACCTTTCAAAAATGCAATCATGGTCGCGCGCAATACCATCATGAACGCGTGTTCCTCTTCCGCCATCTTGCCCATGCGCGCCGCCAGCGGCCCAACCAGCCCGTAGCACAGCAGAATGCCCAGAAAAGTTCCCACCAGCGCCGCCGCTACTTTGCGTCCAATTTCTTCCGGAGGTCCGCCCAGTGCGCCCATCGTGATTACTACCCCCAGCACTGCCGCCACAATGCCCAGCCCGGGCAGCGAGTCCGCCATCGTCGACAACGCCGACACCGGTGCGCTCGCCTCGTGATGATGGACTTCCATATCCGCTTCCAGCATCTGATCCAAATCGAATACTTCCACTCCCCCGCTCACTGCCATTCGCATCGTGTCGCAGACGAAATTCACGGCATGGTGATCCTTCGCGAAATCTGCGTATTTAGAGAACAGCGGGCTCTTGTCCGGTTCCTCGATATCCGTTTCCAGTGCCACCAGGCCCTCTTTGCGCGCCTTTTGCAGCAGTTCATAGATCATTTTCAAGGAATCGATGTAGCGCTGTGTGCCATACTTCGAGGACCCAAATGCACCAATGAGCCCGCTTATCATCTGCTTCAGAGTGTGCACTGGGTTGGAGATCAGCAACGTGCCCAGCGCCGCCCCGCCGATGATGATCAGCTCTGCCGGTTGGAGCAGCACCTTGAGGTTGCCGTGCTCCATCAGGTAGCCCGCTGCGATGCAGCCGAAAACAACCACGATCCCAATGATCGAAAACATGGAACATCATCCTCGCATTGGTCCAGAATTGTTGGCAGGGCCTACCGCTGCCGCTTTCGCCGTCCCACTCGAGTGCGAAGGTTTCATTTCTCGCAGAAGCGATTCCAGGTCTCTGCCCGCGGTGGCCACGTGTAGGCCACTTCTGCCACAACCAGGAAACGGTCGCCCCACCACAAAACTTCCGATTGGCTCAGCAGGTTGCATAAGATGTCCGCCGTCATGGCAACCATCATTGGACTCGCTGAGTTCAGCACGGCCAGAAACTCGTTCTCTTCCCAGCATCCCAGAAAGTTTTCCGCATCCAGACTGTTTCGTAAGGTCTGCGCCGCGGTGCGCAGGAAAGGCTCGACCGACTGCGGACCGCGTTTTGCCCGAAACTGCTCCAGTCCCAGCACCCGAATCCGGAGCAACCCGAAGCCGCTATGCGATTCCTCCATGGCCGTCATGCATTCCTTCAGCACCGCTCGCGTCAACCGGCGCGAGGGAATCCCCGTCACTGCGTCCAGACACCCGCACATCGGCGCCCCCGACGCTTCCTCGCGGCACACATACGCTTGTTCGAATAGAACCGTCACACCCCGAATCGCGTCCCCGTGCTCCAGGATCGGCCGGGTGCGGATCCTGACCGCTACCCGGTGTCCATTTTTGTGCCGGTAGAAGGCGGAGCATTGCTGCGGCTGCCGCTGGGCGAGGGTCATCGCCACCGGACGTTGCTCCCCACTCAACGGGTTGCCCCGCCGGTCGCAGGCCTGCACCACATCTTCCGGGACATGCCCCACCGCGTCGTGCGAGAGATGGCCGGTGATGGATTCCGCGCCACGGTTCCAAAAACGGATCCGTCGTTCCTGGTCCACGACGTAAATCCCCACCGGTAAGTCTTCCACCAAATGCCGAAACAGCTTCGGGTTATCGAGAAGGTTAGAAGACACGTTTGGCGGCGCCTCCTCCTAGTTTCATCGGCACTCAAGGCAGGGAACTTAAGGGGCCGGAAGGCTGCACGGCAGGGTGCTATGTATGCAGAATGTCTGTCGCGCAATGCCTGTCGCGTGCCCGCAATTCCATCGTGGATTATCCAAATTGGAAGCCTGTCGCTTCGAGTACCACTGTGGAATGAAATTCCTTGCACAACTCTGCTAAAATGAGTTGGCCTGAAAGCTAAGTTCCTGTATCCGAGCCGGTTCCGTCGCGCGGTTTTGGATGCCGAAGTGCTCTATTACGTTGGGCCTTTCTCTGCCCACTGCCAGGTAGGAGTACGGTTTTGAACGACGCTAGTTTGAAGGACGCGGCGATTGGAAAGCGCGTGCGACGAAGGCGGAGTTGGTATCGGCGTCGTCTGCGCATGCAGCGCACCCTGGTCGCTGTGGTCGTAGGGACGCTGCTCGCGGGCGCGTGCTGGCAGAATGCGGCGCGCTATTTCCCGTTGCCTTCCTGGCATGCTTCGCAAGCTTTGCCCGCCTCTTTTTGGATGCGGGGGAACGTCCACAAAGTTCTCGCTTTGATGGCGGCGCGCTCCGCCAAGCCCGCCAAGCCTCTGGCGCGGATCCCGAGTGTCTATCCTTACTCGGTGGTGCCCGGAGGCGTGAAGGATCTCGACGATCTCCGCTATGCGGCGTTGCGCGACTATGTAATTCGCCGGCATTACGCCCACTTCGATTACAGCCACGCCCGTCTGGTGCGCGCCACCGAAGCGCGCGAGGTTTATCTTTCCTATCGCATTCGTGACACAGTTTTCTGGACGCGCAGAAGAGTTCGCCTGCACCTGGGTGAACTGCTGCTGACCGACGGCAAAATCACGGCGCGTGCGCGTTGCGGCAACCAGATTTCAGATACGGCCAAGCCCGAAGTTTCCAACGAAGAGCCTGCCGAAGATGTTACAGAGCAGCCCGTAGCGGCGGTCGAATCTGCACCGGCGTTCCCCATGCGGCCCATGCTCGCCGCGTCCGACTTGGCCGCCGGCGCACCAATGGAACCCAAGCTCGCGGCTGGATTCTTCTTCCCGTACGTGCCGGTCAGTGTGCCGATTCCATCTGGTGTTTGCGCTGCCGGCGACATATACACTGAAGCACGCTGCCACAAACCCCACAAGAAGCCAGTGGTTCCCGAGCCTTCGACCCTGGTGCTGCTAGGTTCCGGCCTGGCGTTAATCGCGTGGCGTTATCGCAAAACCGCGTAGCCAAGCCCACGTAGCAACGGCCGCCCCCGGTCCCGAGCGCAGCTAGTGAGGAGCCGCGGTGTGTGTATGCCCACAGGCTCGAAGTATTTGCCCGGTATAATTTCTGCCGAGTTCACCGTGACACTTTCGGCACTGCGCGTGCCCATTGATCCGGCGTTGGTCGAAGCATGATTTGGCGTTCTCTCATCGAAGGTCCGTGGATCGTTTTTGTGGTCTACTGGGCCGCGGGCGCCCTGAAAACGCGTCGCACCATCAGCCAGGAATCCTTCGCCTCGCGTTACGGCATCATCTTTCTGGAAATTCTTGGCTTTGTCCTGCTCTTCAGCGACGGGGCGGGGATCGGCGTTCTTGGTCGTCACATTTTCCCTCGGACCTACGCTCTCGCCGTTGCGGGCGTCGCACTCACCTGGATCGGCATAGCGATCGCTCTATGGGCCCGCTGGCACCTGGGACAGTATTGGAGCGCCAGAGTCAGTCTCAAAGAGGACCACCAGCTCATCCGCACCGGTCCTTACGCCCATTTCCGGCATCCCATCTATTCCGGGATCGATCTGGCCGCAATCGGCGGAGCGCTGGCGATTGACCGCTGGCGATGCGTCGCCGGAGTTGTCTTCATTGTCCTTGGCTATTGGATCAAAGCCAGGAAAGAAGAATCCATGCTGTCCGGGCAATTCGGGGAAACTTTCAAAGAGCACTGCCAACACACAGGTTTCCTGATTCCGAAGTTTTAGGAATCAGTCCGGACCTCGCCTTGCGCGTTCGGCGTCCGCGATGTCACACGCCAGTGTTCACTTGTCCTTGAAGCCGGGCCACTTCGGCGTTAGTATTCGGTTTTGCCTTTATCACGACTGCTTCGAGGGCCCATGCCACAAAACTACGTTCCCATCTTCCTGTTCCTCGCCGTGGTCGGCATCCTGATGCCCGCCACGCTGATAGTAGCCTGGGTCGTCCGCACGCAAAGTCCGAACCGCGTGAAGCTGATGCCCTACGAGTGCGGTATCGATCCGTACGACAACGCTCGCGGACGCTACACCGTCCGCTTCTACATCATCGCCATCCTGTTCGTGGTCTTCGACGTGGAAACAATCTTTCTGTTTCCCTGGGCGGTGAAGTTCAGGGCGCTCGGTGTTTTCGGGCTGATTGAGATGCTGGTCTTTCTCGGCATCCTGATCGTCGGCTACGTATGGATCTGGAAGAAGGGCGCGCTCGAATGGGTATGACTGCCTCGGGTGCAAATCCGGCGGGTCCAAATGCAGCCAGTCCGAAATCGGCTACTTCCGATGAGACCTTCACCGCGAGCCGCTGGACCAGGGGAAACTTGTGGTTCCCGACGCGCATCGTGGTCAACCCGCTGCGCGTGAGCCGCGTGAAGAGGCGTCTGTTCGGCAGCAACGAGGAAAGCATTTCGACTTCTCAGGTTGCGTCGGTGAAGATTTCGACGGGAATCTTTTGGTCGGACATTTTGATTGAATCGACCGGAGGCACGGATCCGATCGCCAGTCACGGCCATCGCAAAGCCGACGCGTTGCGCATCCGCGACTTGGTGGAAGGCTTTCAGGCGGCCCGGCGCTAGCGGCAGTTGCCTGCAGAGACAGGGCAAGCCCTGTCTCTACGGGAAATCAGAAGGCACCGGCCGAAGTGATGCTGGGCATTGTGACGACGGTCACAGACGGTGAAGTAAGCAGATGCTAAAAGTGAAAGTTTCCTAATAGAGCGGCTTTTGTAAAGATAGACCCCAGAATGGCCGAGGAAGTCAAAACCCCAGCTCCACCACCGCCGCCGGAAGGTGAGAAGAAGCCGACGGCGGAAAAACCCGCAGCGGCGTCCGCCGAGCCAACGAAGCCTGCTGCGTCTGCAAAACCCGCCGCGCCTGCCAAGCCCGCCGCTCCAGCCAAGCCCACTGGTCCCGTCCCGATGCCGTGGACCTCGCCGATGGTTGAAAAATACCGCAGCCAATACGGCTCGGGCCTCGACCCGCTAACTTATCTGGGACAGAACTACCTTGCCGTCGACCGCTCGCTGATCCCCGACATCCTGCGCCTGCTGCGCGACGAAGAGCAGTTCGACTACTGTGTCGATATCACCGCAGCGCATTATCCAAAGCGCGAAAAGCCATTCGACGTCATATGGATTCTCTATTCTTTCGCGCGCAATGAGCGGGTGCGCGTGAAAACACAAATCGCCGACGGCGCTTCGATCCCGTCCTGCGTCCCCATTTGGCCGACCGCCAACTGGCTGGAACGCGAAGTTTATGACATGTTCGGAATCAAGTTCGACGGACATCCCGATCTAAAGCGCATCCTTCTGCCCGACGGTTGGAAAGGCCACCCGCTGCGCAAAGATTACGGCATTCTGCAGCAAGACCAGGAGTGGGTGCAGATCAACCTGGGAATCGAGAGCGGACAATGAGCGATCGCAAGAACGACAGCGCGACCGACGTCCCGGTCCACTCACTTGCCAACCTCGATCTCGAAACTCCCGAGAAGCCGTATCTCGATTCGAACGAACTCATCATCAATATGGGACCGCAGCATCCGGCCACGCATGGCGTGCTGCGCGTCATCCTGAAGCTCGACGGCGAAAAAGTTCTGGGTACCGAGTGCGTCATCGGATACCTGCACCGCGGCGTGGAAAAAATCGCCGAGAACCGCACCTACACGATGTTCAACCCCTACGTCGACAGGATGGACTATTGCGCCGCCGTGTCGAATGGGCTCGGCTACTGCGAAGCGGTCGAGAAATTGATGAACGTGGAGGCGCCTTCGCGCGCGCAATACATTCGCGTGATCCTGACCGAGCTGAACCGCATCGCGAGCCACCAGCTTTGGCTGGGCACGCACGCGCTCGATATTGGAGCGATGACACCGCTGTTCTACACCTTCCGCGATCGGGAGGAGATCCTGAAGATTTTCGAAAGGTACTGCGGCGCGCGCCTGACGACGCATGCCTTTCGCATCGGCGGCTGCCAGTATGAGACTTACGCCGGCTTCGAAAAAGACGTAAAGAATTTCCTGGCCTTCTTCGCGCCCAAGATCGACGAATACGAAGCGCTGCTTACCACCAACCGCATCTGGCTGGAGCGCACCAAGAATGTCGGCGTGATCTCGGGCCCCGACTGCATTGCGCTCGGCGTAACCGGGCCGGTGCTGCGCGCCAGCGGCGTGAAGTGGGATCTGCGCAAGGCCCAGCCCTACGCCAACTACTCCAAGTTCGATTTCGAAATTCCAATCGGCACCAACGGCGACACCTACGACCGGTACCTGGTTCGCATGCAAGAAATGCGCCAGTCAATGCGCATCGTCGAGCAAGCGGTCAACGGTATCCCGGAAGGCCCGATCATGGGCAAAGTGCCCAAGGTGATCAAGCCGCCGGTGGGCGAAATCTATCATTCCATCGAAGCGCCCAAGGGCGAGCTCGGATACTTCATTGTCAGCGACGGTTCGACCCAGCCCTACCGCTTGCGCGTGCGTCCGCCATCGTTCGTCAATCTGCAGGCGCTCGACCTGATGGTGCGCGGCGCGCTTGTGGCGGACGTGGTTGCCGTCATCGGCACGATTGACATCGTGCTCGGCGAGGTGGACCGCTGATGCCCAATTTCATCACGTCGTATCTCGGCAGCAAGGTGACGCCCGGCGAAGCGGGGAACCAGTTCTGGGCGCTGGTTTATGTCTTCATCATCTTCGCGGGAGTGGCGCTGACCGTGATGTGGCTCTTGAACTGGATCGAGCGCAAGGCGCTGGCGCACTTCCAGGTTCGCCTCGGCCCCATGCGCGTGGGACCGCACGGATTGTTGCAGCCCTTCGCCGACGCGCTCAAGCTGATTCTCAAAGAGGACATCATTCCCTCCGAAGCCGACCAGTTCGTTTTCTGGGTCGCGCCCCTGATCGGCCTGCTTGCGTCGTTCACGGTTTATACCGTGATTCCGTTCGGCCCTTCGCAGGCGGTGAGCGACATGAACATCGGCATCCTGTTTATGCTCGGCGTCTCGTCGCTCGGCGTGCTCG
>Ga0224558_1004913_pt1 | contig 10105 bp, 9 predicted proteins | sample 714S32024metaG_FD_180682 | JGI IMG/M metagenome (GOLD analysis project Ga0224558, IMG submission 180682) | Peat soil microbial communities from Stordalen Mire, Sweden - 717 S3 20-24 | ecosystem: Environmental > Terrestrial > Soil > Wetlands > Peat | place: Sweden: Norrbotten County, Stordalen... | reverse complement strand
CACCGGGAGCTCGGGCTGCCGGACTACTGGGACCGTCGCTACGACCCGCTCTGGTCGGCGATCCAGGACACCGACCTGCCCATCTGTTGCCACATCGGCATGAACAGCGCACTCGAGGACCTGGCCCGGCGCGACCCGACCCCTCAGAAGGGCATCTTCGTTCCCCTCGTGGCACTGTCCGCGGCGGAGGCGTTCGGCATGTGGGTCATGGGCGGGGTGTTCGAGCGGTTTCCACTTCTCAAGGTGGTATTCGTCGAGCCGGGACTCGGCTGGGTCTCCTGGTGGCTCTACATCGTCGACGACCTGGTGGCGCGGCAGGGGTACGAGTTTCCCGCCATCACAAAGCCCCCGAGCCACTACTTCCGGCAAAACGTCTTCCTGACGTTCATCGACGAGCCCGATGCGGTGCGACACGCCCATGATCGGCTGGGTGTCGAGAACATCATGTGGTCGTCCGACTACCCCCACCCGGTGTCGAGTTGGCCCCACTCCCACGCGCTCGTCGACGCGATGTTCGCGGGAGTGGACGCAAAAGAGCGCGAGCTCATTGTGAGCGGGAACGCCGCCCGCGTGTGGAGGCTCTGACCCGATCGCCCCGGCGCGAACGTCTGAGCATGGATGCCGACGCGGTCATCGCTGCGCTGGGTCTGGTGCCCCACCCGGAAGGGGGTCTCTACTGCCAAACCTGGGCGGACGAGGCCGGGACCGCCATCTACTTCCTCCTGCGGGAGGGAGCGGGATCCAATTGGCATCGGGTGCACGGCCGCGCCGAAATCTGGCACTTCTACGCGGGTGCCTCGGTCGAGCTCACCGTCAGCGAATGGAGTCCCGGCGGCCCGGACACCCGGACGACGTTGCTCGGCATCGACCTGGACGCCGCGGAAAGGCCGCAGGCCATCGTCCCCGCCGGCTGGTGGCAATGTGCCCGCACCCTGGGGGACTGGTCCCTAGTCGGCTGCACCGTCGCGCCACCATTTTCTTTCGACGCGTTCGAAATGGCACCGGGCCGATGACATCCCGCGCGCGCGGGGATCGCACGCAGCACACCCGGCGCAGAGGTCAGCACGACGCATATAGTTCGTCACCTCGGCGCAAAAGGAGGCCCAGTGCTCGAAGTTGACCCGGAAATCGCAGCGCTCGTTTCCACCATTCCCATCGGTACCCTCGACGCTGAGGTCCTCGAGGCGATGCGCGAGGGCATAGGGGCCCTTCCCGTCGAGCTCTCCGACAAGGTCGAACGGAAGGACTACGTCGTCCCGGGCGATCCCGACGTCGTCATCCGGGTTCACCGGCCTGTGGGGGTGGGCGGGCCGCTGCCCTGCTTCTACGCGGTCCACGGGGGCGGCTACGTGCTCGGCAGCTATGCCATGGACGATGCCCGGTTCGATGCGTGGTGTCCCGAGTTCGAGTGCGTCGGGGTGTCGGTCGAGTACCGACTCGCTCCCGAGACCCCCTATCCGGGGCCCCTCGACGACTGTTACCTCGGGCTCAAATGGGTCTATGACCACCACGACGAGATCGGCGTCGACCCAGGTCATATCGGCATCGGCGGCGTCAGTGCCGGGGGCGGCCTGGCGGCCGGCCTGGCCTTGCTGGCCCGGGACAGGGGTGAGGTCCCCTTGCGTTTCCAGCTTCTCGACTGCCCCATGCTCGACGATCGTCAGACCACGCCGTCCAGTCAGCTCGACGGCCTCCACGTCTGGAACCGCCACTCCAACACCTTCGGCTGGCGTTCCTACCTCGGCGATCTCTACGGCACTGCAGACGTACCGCCGTACGCCGCCGCGGCGCGGGCCACGGACCTCACCGGACTCCCACCGGCGTACATCTGTGTCGGCGGAGTCGACGGATTTCGCGATGAGGACATCCTCTACGCCACCCGCCTCAACCAGGCCGGGGTGGCGGCGGACCTTCACGTGTACTCCGGCGCCCCCCATGGGGTGATGATGTTCACCGACTCGCCCGTGGCCAAGCGCTATGCGCAGGGAACCAACGCCTGGGTCGGCCAACAACTTCGGCGGAGCTGAAGCACGACCCGGAACAGCGCCCCGCCCATCTGGCCCCTCCCGACCTCAACGGAACCTCCGTGAGCCTTGACGATGCTGGCCACGATGGCAAGCCCCAGTCCAGCGCCTCCCGTGTCGCGCGAGCGCGAAGGGTCTGATCGGAAGAACCGCTCGAACACGAGAGCCGTGTCGCCGTCGCCCAGGCCCGGACCCTCGTCTTCCACCTCGACCACTGCTCTGTCGCCGACCTGACCGACTCGGACTGCGGTGGCCGTTCCCGCTGGTGTGTGGGCCCTCACGTTCTTCAAGAGGTTGTCAATCACCTGGCGCAGGGCGATGGGGTCCCCCGTGACCTCCACGACATCCCCGGCCTCGAACGCGATAGGCCATTGCGGCCCCATCATGCGGGCCGTCTGGACGGACTCCATCACCAGTCCCACCAACTCGACGAGCTCGGATTCCAACGGTGGCCGCTCGTCGAAACGCGCCAGAACGAGCAGGTCCTCCACCAGGCGGGCCATGCGACCGGTCTCGCGCTCTATTCCCGACATGAGGCGGCCCATGTCGTCACCGCCCTGGGTGGCCGCGCGCGAGAAGAGCTGGGCATAGGCCGAAACGGCTGCGATCGGCGTACGAAGCTCGTGGGACGCGTCCGAGACAAATCGCCGCAGGCGGGTCTTCGAGGCTTGCAACTCGTCGAATCCGGATTGGATGCGCTCCAGCATCACGTTGAGCGCCTCGGCGACACGACCCATTTCGGTGCGCGTAGTCGCATGAGGAACGCGATGGACGAGGTCACCGGCGGTGATCGCCTCAGCCGTCCGGACGACATCTCGCAACGGACGCAGACCGAGACGTACGAGCCACAGCCCGACGAGGACCGCGACGGCGAGCGCTCCACCGGTGACCGCCAGCTCGAGGAGCAGCAACCGATCGAGCGTGCCGGCGATGCCTGACGTCGGGTCGGCGACCACGAGGAGATCCCCTCCGCGCAGCTGAAGCGCGTCAACCACAAAGGTGGGGCCACCGGCGGCGGTCGAGGAAGCCGTGAAGTAGGGGGCGAGCCCCTTGCTCCCCGTACTGACCGAGTACGGCGTCACCACCGCGGTCAGTCTGGGGGAATACGCCTTGTGGCCAGGTGCGAACGCCGGACATTCGTCCCCATTCACCACCCGGTCCCCTGGGGTGAGCACCTCTAGGAACATCCCCGGCGCACTCTCTCGTCCGAGGGCGCAGAAGGTTGGTCCGCTCGGCTGCTGACCGCCCATCGGCGACGCCCCGGTGCCGGGTGGACCGGTCACGGGCGGCTGTGTCGCCGCGGCCTCGACGCTCTGTTGTGCCACCTGAAGCGTCGAATCCACCTGGCGGTAGAGATACGACTTCAACGACGCGTACACCGCGACATCGGCGAGCGCCAGCGCCAGTAACGCGACAGTCCCGACGGCCAGAATCAGGCGCACCCGGAGCGACATGCGGCTCATGGCACTGCGAGTGCGCTCACCTCGTCGCGGCGTCCGGCTCACGCAAGACGTAGCCGACGAGGCGGACGGTGTGAATGAGCGGGGCGCCATGCCTCTCCAGCTTCCGGCGCAGGTAACTGACGTAGGTCTCGACCACGTTCGCCCCCCCGCCGAAGTCGTAGTGCCAGACGTAGTCGAGTATCTGAGACTTCGACAGCACATGTCGAGGATTGAGCGTGAAGTACCGCAACAGGTTGAACTCGGTCGCCGTGAACTTGACGTTGATGCCTCCCCGCCTGACTTCGTGCGCCGCCTCGTCGAGCTCGAGGTCGGCGAAACGGAGCACACCGTCATCGTCCGGATTGACCCCCACTCGACGCAGGATCGTCTTCACCCGGGCGATCACTTCGGCCAGCTCGAACGGTTTGGTGACATAGTCGTCCCCGCCGATCGTCAATCCCGCCAGCTTGTCGTGAAGCGTGTCCCGCGCGGTAACGAAGAGGATCGGGACGTCGACACCATCCGCGCGCAACCGACGAGTGACCTCGAGTCCGTCCAGTCCGGGCAGCATCACGTCGAGGATCACCAGATCTGGTGGGTCCTCCTGCGCCAACGTGAGAGCATCCCCCCCGGTGACGGCCACATCGACCTCGAATCCCTCGTAGCGCAGGGATGTGGCCACGGCGTCAACGATGGACGGTTCGTCATCCACGACGAGCACCCTTGGAGCGGTGTCCTTGGTCACGCTGCTCACCTCCTTTGTCCCTACCATCACTCCTCGGAATCCACTTTGGATGTGCGCCGGCTGATGACGCTCTGTGAAAACCGCCTCGTCGCGGCTCACAGCCGGTGCCAAGCGTGCTACCGGGTGGAGGGTAGGCCGTGATGGTTTCATCACGTCGTCCAGCGAATGGGAGGACGTGATGAAAGAGACAGACGAACGGAGTTCGCCCCAGTCCCGTCAGCGGACCCGGAAGCGCCTGCGACGAATGACGCAGTCCGCCGTGGCGGCTGCAACTGCATCCACGGCCCTCATCGGCCTTCTGGTCGCGAGCGAGAAACCTGGAGCGAGCAGCGCCGAGACGGCGACCTCGCGAACCGGTTCCTCGTCCTCGACCGCTACCGCCACGGCGCGCACGACGTCCTCGCCGTCCGCCAAGGCGACGAGCACGACAACCACCACGACGACGCCGACCACAACCACGAAGTCGGCCACGGTGACCTCGGGTGGTACGTAGCATGACGCAGACGCTCGACCACCGGACTTCGCCCGATCCTTTGACCGTACGCAGCTTTCATGCCATTGGCACGACGGCAACCGTCGTGGTACAGGAGCCGAGCAGAGCCGAGTCCGCGGAGAGAATGCTACGAGAGGAAATCGAATCGATCGACCTTGCCTGCAGTCGATTCCGTAGCGATTCGGAATTGGAGATGGTACATGCCCATGCGGGAGCGGCTGTGCGGGTGAGTTCGCTGCTCTTCAGCGCGCTCGCCGCCTCCTATGAAGTGGCTGAACGCACACATGGCGCGGTGGATCCGACGGTGGGCAACGCCATCGCCGCTCTCGGCTACGACGCGGATCTCAGCGAGGTGCAGGCGCGCCCGGCGAACCCGGTGGCGGCACTGCGTCCCGTCGCCGGGTTCACCCATCTTCACCTCAATTCGGCCCGCCGGACGGTTCGCATCCCCCGGGGGGTGCGATTGGACCTCGGTTCTTCGGCCAAGGCGTTCGCCGCCGACCATGCCGCCGCACGGATCTGCCATGAACTGGGGTCCGGCGTCTTGGTCAGCCTCGGTGGGGATATCGCGGTCGCCGGAACTCCACCCCCGGGCGGCTGGGCAATCGGCATTGCCGTCGACTCTTCAACCCCGGTCGACCGGGTGACTCACGTCGTGGCCGTTCATTGCGGAGGACTGGCCAGCTCGAGTACGGCAGTGCGAACGTGGGACTCCGGCGGGCGCCGCGTCCACCACATCATCGATCCCGCGAGTGGTGACTGCGTCGCGCCGTACTGGACCCTGGTGTCGGCGACCGGTGAGAGCTGTGTCGCGGCCAACGCCGTTTCCACTGCAGCCATAGTCTGGGGAGAGCGTGCGTTGCGACAACTCGCGTCGTTCGATCAGGCCGTTCGCATGGTCCGCCACGATGGTCGGATCTTCTCGCTCAACGGATGGCCCGCTGAAGCCGCAACAACCTGAATCGACGGTGATCATTTCCGCGGCCGGATCGGGTCCGTAGGCGACCCAGTAGCCACCCGGACGCCCGGCAAGGCCGACCGCCGCCGCCCCGCCCGTCGTGGTGCCCGCACCCGAGCCGTCGAACGGCGCGTCCCCGAAGGTGAAGACGCCACCGTCGGCCGCCACCAGCCAATAGCCCCCGCCGTCGGGCGTGGGCGCGATGCCGACGATCGGCGCGTTCAACCCCGGCACAGCGCTCCCGGGCACAGCGGTCGCGGCGGTTCCGTACGCCGTCACCGCATCAGGTCCCGCCGTCCCGGACTGGGCCAGTGCGGACCGTGCGCCGGAGATGCCCGCATGGGTTGCGTTCGCCGGACGAACAGATGCCCCCGAGACGGCTGCCCCGGCGGCGATCGACCACGGCAACGAGATGCACACAAAGGTGGCCAAGAGCCCGCGCCATAGCCGAGCCCATCGCACCGTCGGCGGCTTCGGCGGTCGCACAGGAAGACGATATCGTCTGGTGCACAAGGGAGGAGGGTCCACGCCCACCCCTTTTGACACCGCCACGAAATGGGCTAAGTATTCGGACGCCCGACATCCAGGAGTATCCTTCACAATGCCCAAAGTGCCTGCAACTCTCGACGAGGTCCTCAGTCTCGAGTGGCTCACGGCCGCACTCTCACAGCGCTTTCCCGGCATTGCGGTGACCCGCGTCACTCCAGGTCCCGTGGTCAGCCGTCTGTCCACGAACGCCCGATTCACGATCGAATGCGCCGGCGGCCTTCCCGAAGGACTCGTGTCGACGCTGTGCGCCAAGGGGTATTTCACCGACAAGGGACGACCGGTCTCGTTCCTCGGGGCCCGCGAGGTCAATTTCTACCGGGATGTGGCGGAGGCGACGGGTGTCCGCACCCTGCGCAGCGTCTATGCCGACGAGGACCCCCAGACCCGCCACAACGTCGTGATCACCGAGGACGTCATCGCATCGGGTGGCGTCTTCCTGGACGCGCTGAGCCCCTATACGCCCGACCAGACGGCCGAGAGCCTCACGCAGTACGCCAAGCTGCACGGCGCCACGTGGGGTAAGTCCCGATGGGCGAAGGCCGCCTGGCTCGACTGGCCGAACGCGGCCAACCGGGGATTCCGTGGTGTCGATGACATACGGGTCAATTTCGATGGACCCATCGGTGCCGGCGTCCCGGCGGAGGTGAACGACCCCCAACGTCTCATCGACGCCTTCGAGGCCGTCATGGCACCGGGCGACTCCGGAGTCCGGGCGGTTCTCCATGGCGACGCCCACGTCGGCAATGTCTTCTTGGACTCCGAGGCCCAACCGTCCCTGCTCGACTGGCAATGTGTGCGCCGTGGCCATTGGGCGATCGATATCGGCTACCACATCGCGTCCGCTCTCGAGACCTCGGATCGCGAGAAGAACGAGCGCGACCTGCTCAGGCATTACCTCGATCAACTGCGGGCCAACGGTGTCGATGCTCCCGGTTGGGACGAGGCCTGGAACGAGTACCGCAAGGGGATCGTGTTCGGCCTCTACATGTGGGCCGTCACCCTCCTCGTTGATCCGGAGATCACGACGACGCTGCTCCAACGTCTCGGCGCGGCGGCCGCCATGCACGATTCCTTCGGTGCAGTCGGCGTCTGAAACCTCTCACCGTGGCCCGTCCGCACGTCGGTTGAGGCCCGCGGCGCGGTCCGACGAGCTGCCGGGGATGGAGGTGGTCGTGCTTTCCGACAGCCATCTCACCAAAGGGATCGATGGTGTGGGCGCCCAGGTGCTCGATGCGGTGGCCCGGGCCGACGTCGTCCTCCACGCCGGTGACATCACGTCCCGACACGCGCTCGCAGAGCTGGAGGCGATGGCCGAGACCTACGCCGTCATCGGCAACAACGACCGCGACCTCCAAGGGCTTCTCCCCGAGAGCCGGCTACTCGAGCTCGGCGGGGTGCGGATCGCAATGGTCCACGACAGCGGGCCCCGCCAGGGCCGACCGCGTCGACTGCATCGTCGATTTCCCGACGCCGATCTGGTCGTGTTCGGGCACAGCCATGTGCCGGTGGACGAGGTGGGAGAGCACGAGCAACTCCTCTTCAATCCGGGATCAGCGACGCAGCGCCGTTCCCAACCGCATCGAACGTTCGGGCGCCTTCGTCTCGGCGGGGGCCGGGTCCTGCGGCGCCAGCTCGAGATCCTGCCCTGACGCGACCGCCGACTCAGCGATTGAGCTTGCCGCAGTCGACCCGCACCTGGCTTCCGGTCATGGTGTGGGAATCCTCCGAAGCGAGGAAGGCGACCACGCTCGACACGTCTTCGGGCTCCATGAGCTGCACCGGGAGGCTGTTCATGAACACGGGACCCAGGGTCTCGGCCCTCGATGCAATGATGCCCTGGAGATCCGGTTCGGTGGCCATGTCCGTCTGCACCCCCGTCGGATGGATGGTGTTGACCCGGATGTTGTACTCGGCAAGCTCGTTGGCCATGCAGGTCGCGACGCCGACGACGCCGTGCTTGGCCGCCGTGTAACTCACCGTGAAAGGCTGGCCATAGAGCCCGGCGGTCGAGCTGATCATGATGATCGACCCCCCCTGCCCCTGCTTTATGAGGGTCGGGATGGCCGCTTTGGCGGTGTGCCAGACGCCGGTCAAGTTGACGTCGATCACCTCTTGCCACTGCTCGTCGGTCATCTCCCATGACCACCCGACGTTGAGGATGCCCGCGTTGGCGACCACGATGTCGACCCGGCCCAGCTCGGCGACTCCTTCGTCGAAGGCGGCCTGGAGCGCGGCCATGTCCCGGACGTCGGCCCGACGGGCCACCACGCGGCGCCCCTCCTTGCTGACCAATCTTACGGTCTCGTCCAGATCGTCCGGGGTGGCCGCGGGGTAGTTGATCGTCTTGAATCCGGCGCAGAGATCCACGGCGATGATGTCCGCTCCCTCCGCCGCCAGGCGGACGGCGTGAGACCGACCCTGCCCGCGCGCCGCACCCGTTATGAACGCCACCTTGCCGTCGAGACGACCCATTTTCAGTACCCCCTTTTGTCTGGTGCAATCCTACAGCAGGACATAGTCGTCGGGGTCCACCTCCCTGGTCCGCTGCCAATAGTCGAACAGATTGAAGGGCCAGTTCTGGGCCACGCGACCATGCTCGTTCTTGTACCAAGTCGACACGTCCGAGGCTCCCCATGCTCGCGCCCGCGTCGCCGTGTCGATCATGACGTTGTACGCGTCATGCACCTCGGGACGACAGTCCATCGCGGCCGCGTCCTCCTCGAGGAGCAGGCGGAGACCCTCGGTTATGTAATGGGCCTGGCATTCCGAAAAATAGATGATGCTGCCATTGACGACGATGTTGGTATTCGGTCCGTACATGAGGAAGAGATTCGGGAAGCCCGGAACGGTGAGGCCGAGATGGGCGCGTGCGTCCCCGGCCCAGCGCGCATGCAGGTCGACACCCCCCCGGCCGACGATCCGCATCGGCGCCAAGAACCGAGAGGCCTGGAAGCCCGTGGCGTAGACGATGATGTCGTGCTCCACCGTGCGCCCATCGTGCATGACCACGCCCGACGGGACGATCCCGGCAATGGCCCCCGTCTCCAGAGTGACATTGGGGGCCTGCAGCGCGCTCGAGTAGACACCGCTGTCGATGACCATTCGTTTGGCCCCGAAGGGGTAGCTCGGCAGTACCTTCGACCGCAACGCGGGGTCCGGGAAGGCCAACGCGTAGTAACTCGTCAATCCCTGCCGGATCTCGTCGTTCGCCGCACTCACCGAACCGGAGGAGATGTCCCAATCCGGGTCTACCACGGTGCGCGGAAGGAGGCCCTCTTGGAGCCTCGAGAAGAGGGCGAGCCGATCCCAGCGGGCGTACTCGGGCACGTGGCGCAGAACCCACCGCAGATTTGAAGGGAGATCGTCGTGATAGTTGGCTATCGGGAGGATCCAGGCCGGAGTGCGCTGGTAGACCGTCAGATGCGCGGCCCGATCGGCCAGCCACGGGATGAACTGAACGGCGCTGGCGCCTGAACCGATGACCCCGACCCGCCGGCCCTCGAAGGCAACGGAGTCCTCCCACCGGGCCGAGTGAAACGACGGCCCTTCGAACGAGTCGATTCCCGGGATGTCGGGGAAGGACGGCCGATTGAGCTGGCCGACCGCGCTGACGACGACATTCACCTCGGACACGCTCACCGCGCCGGCGGCGTCGCGGATGCGGAGGGACCACACGCACTGCTCGTCGTCCCATATGGCTTCTTCGACCTCATGCCGGTACGAGATGGCGTCTTCGAGATCGAATTCGGCGACGCAGGAGCGGAAGTAGTCGAAGAGGACGGGTTGCGTCGAGTTGAACTGGGGCCAGTGCGGGCTCTGGGCGAACGAATAGCTGTAGAGGTGATTGGGCACATCGACCCGGCAGCCCGGATAGCTGTTCTCCAACCACGTCCC
>Ga0224558_1004912_pt1 | contig 10105 bp, 7 predicted proteins | sample 714S32024metaG_FD_180682 | JGI IMG/M metagenome (GOLD analysis project Ga0224558, IMG submission 180682) | Peat soil microbial communities from Stordalen Mire, Sweden - 717 S3 20-24 | ecosystem: Environmental > Terrestrial > Soil > Wetlands > Peat | place: Sweden: Norrbotten County, Stordalen... | reverse complement strand
GTTGCAGCGCCGCGAGCTCACGCTGCTCTATCAACCCATCATCGATCTGAACAGCGGCCGCATGCTGTCGGTGGAAGCCTTGCTGCGTTGGAATCATCCGCAGCTCGGCGCCGTATCCCCCAATGAATTCATCCCCATTGCCGAAGAGACGCAGCTGATCGGACCGATCGGCGAATGGGTGCTGCGCGAATCGTGCATGCAATGGGCACGCTGGCAGCAAGAGAGCCCGGGGATGGCGCCGGCGACGGTGAGCGTGAATCTGTCGCGCGTCCAGATCGCCTTGGGCACTGAACTGCTGCACACGGTGCGCGCGGCGCTGGCGGCCGCGCGTATGCCCGCCGAGGCTCTGCAGCTCGAGATCACCGAACGCGAAGTCATGAAGGATCCCCTAGGCGCACGCGACCTGATATTGAGCCTGCGCGACATGGGTGTGCGGCTGGCGATGGACGACTTCGGCACCGGTGCGTCTTCTCTATCGTGCCTGCGCGACTACCCGTTCCATAGCATCAAGATCGATAAGACCTTCCTCACCAACATCGGGCGCGATCCGCATGTGCTGGCCGTCGCGCACGCCACCATCAATGTGATCGAGAATCTCGGCATGACCAGCGTCGCCGAGGGTATCGAAGAGCCGCAGGTGCTCGCGATGCTGCAGAGCATGGGATGCCGCTGCGGCCAAGGCTACTTGTTTGCCCGGCCCATGCCGGCCGGCGACTTGCTCGAGGTCATGGCTGCGTGTCCCGGATTACCGGCCTACACCTCCACCTGTGAGCCGATTTGAATGAGCTGCTCGGATGGCATGCGCGAGTAATCGAACTCTTCTTCGACGTTGTTGGCCAGCCACAGGAATAATTTCTTGCGCCAATGCGGCCTCAGCGTGTGAGGCCCTGGGACGAAGATGCTGCGCCCGACGAAGAACGTGAGCTTATCCAGATCGACTCCGGGGAGATGCCTGCCCTGCATGCGCAAATCGCCGGCCACATTCACACGTTCCATGAATCCATAGTGCAGCACGACGTGCCAAAGCCCCATGCCGAACGAATGGATGGTGGCCTTATGCTGCGCCTCGATTTGCGGCGCGTCTTCCTTGGCAATATTTAGGATGATCACATCCTGGGGCAACGTTTGATACCGGTTGAGCGCGCTGGTCAGCGCCGGCGGCACGGCACCCAAGGTCGGCACGAGATAGACGGATGTGCCCGGCGCCCTGGCGGGCCACTGCGGCGTAATCCCGGCGATGAATGTCTCCAGTCGTTGATGCCTGCTGTGACTGAGGTCGTGCACGATGGCGCGGCCCTGTTTCCAGGTAACGAAAACAATGAGTATGAGGATGCCGACGCTCAACGGCAGCCATCCACCCTCCGGGATCTTGCCCACCGCACCGGTGAAGAAAGTCAGGTCGAACGTCAACAGAGGAATGAATAGGCACGCGGCCACGAATCCGGACCAACCCCAGGCGTGCCGCACCACATAGGATGCCAACAGCGTGTCGACCAGCATCGCGCCCGCGACCGCGAATCCATAAGCGCCCCCCAGTGCACCGGATGAGCGAAACAGCAGGACGACAATCACCACGCTCAAACACAGAAATAAATTGACCTTGGGTACATACACCTGCCCCCGCTCGAGCGCCGACGTATGGACCACCGAAAAGCGCGGCAGGTAATCCATCTGCATGGCCTCCCGAACTATCGAAAAGAATCCGGAAATGACCGCCTGTGAAGCGATCACGGAAGCCGCCGACGCCAACACCACCATCGGCAGGCCCAACGCCTTCGGCACCATCAGATACATAGGATCGGCGGCGGCCGACGGCGTCGCGAGGATCAGCGCTCCCTGGCCGAGGTAGTTGAGCGCCAGCGCGGGCATGACCAGGCCATACCAAGCGACTCGAATGGATTTGAGTCCGAAATGGCCCATGTCCGCATACAGCGCCTCGCCGCCGGTGAATGCGAGGAGCGCAGCACCCAGAATGGCGAAGGACGACCAACCGTGATCGGCGATCAGGTGCACTGCGTAGAGCGGATTCAAGGCACGCAGAATGACGGGCGCCGCTCGGATCGAAGACAGTCCCAAAATCCCTAAACAGACAAACCACCCGACCATGATGGGCCCAAAGCTATTGCCGATTCTCTGACTGCCGAAGCGCTGCAGGATGAACAGCGTCACGAGAATCGTGATCGTGATCGGCAAGACCAGCTCATGCAAGCGTGGGCTCACGACGTTCAGGCCTTCGACGGCGCTCAATACCGAAATCGCCGGCGTGATCATGCTGTCGCCGAAAAACAGGGCCGCGCCGAACATGCCGATGAGCATCAGAGGCCAGACGATGCCGCGGCTTGCTCCATCGCTCGTCGGCTGAACATGGCCGGTGTCTGGTTCAGTGGTTCGGCGTGCCGCTCTCAGCGCCAGGGCCAGCAGCGAAAACACGCCGCCTTCGCCATGATTGTCGGCGCGCATCACGAGCAACGCATATTTGAGCGACACGACCACGGTCAGGCCCCATAGAATGAGGGAGATGACGCCGAGCACGTTGGCCGGTTCGGGCCGTAGCCCGTGCGAGAAACAGGCCTGAACCGCGTAGATGGGGCTGGTTCCGATATCGCCGAACACGATGCCGAGCGCACCGAGTGCCAGGTATCCGGTGTTTTTCTTGTCTTCTCGAGGATCGGTGTGGGGAGTTCGCATCGGTCACCGTGGGCGCCGCTTGGCGCACAGCGATCGCGCTACAGGTTGCCATGCTGCCGGACCGAGACGCCGCTCGACAATCCGTACATACGCGTACGTTCCGTACGCGCCAAGCAGGCACGAAAACCATGTGCCGATCGGCTCTGCGGACAGCGTCCGGTAGCAATAGCGTTCGCGTTCAAGTTCGCGTCGCTGGCGGGCCGACTCGACGGCTACCGTGTCGGCGTCGCCGACGTCTTGCGCTCCGGCCCGACGAATTTCGCACGCGCGGTCAGAGCAGCGACGACGTCACGGCTCGCGACGCGCGCGGGTCCCGCGATGACAGCGTGTGTAACCCACGCGGCGCCGGCACTGGCGCCGCCGGCCGCACTGGTCTGACCCACGGACTCGAGCCTTGGGCAGGCACCGAACAACCCAGGCGCCAAGCAGGACAGCTCTTCGGGAGCGCAGCGCGCATCGCCCGTGGCGCGGATGACACCCGCATAGGCCGCGGGATACACCAAGGCGCCGCGCGCCGGTGCGGCAGCCACGATGATGCAGTCGGCGTCGATCGCACGTCCGACCGCCGCCGCAAGCACGGCGCGGTCGCCGGCGAGTCCGAGACTCAAGTGGATGAGATCGGCGCGTCGTGCGATTGCCCAATCGATGGCCGCGGCCACCGCGGCGCCGCTGGTCGGTCCCGCGGTGGTGAAAACCTGCCCGAGCAGCAACTCCACGGACCGGTCGCGGGTGAGGACGTCGGCGATGCGTGATCCATGACCGGTGGGATCCGCCCCCGCCTGCCGGCATTCGATGCGGCCCGGTTCCGTGACGAACGCCGCGGCATCCACGGCTTCCGGCCGACTGCCGCAGCTATCGATGAGGGCGACGCGCCACCTCATGAAGTTCCGATCCGCCGCATCAGCTGCCCACCAGGAGCGCGGGGCTCAACCTGCCGGCTTCGAGCCGCCAACACATGTCCGACCGCTCGATGTCGCCGGCGCGGTGAGTGATCACCAGCCGCGTGCGCTCCGGAAACGTTGCGTCGAGCGATCGATGCACGGCACGAGCGGACTCCGCATCCAGACCGCTCGTCGCCTCGTCCAAGATCACGATCAACGGCCGAGCGAGCGCGGCGCGTGCGATGGCGATACGCTGCCGCTGGCCGGTCGAGAGGCCGGCGCCGCCTTCGCCCACCAGCGTGGCATAACCCAGCGGCAAGGCGCCGACGAACTCATCCACGCGCCCCTGGCGCGCCGCCGCGATCGCGGTCGCCTCGTCCACTTCCGGGTGCCCGTAGCGCAGATTATCCAGAATGGATCCCTTGAACAGCACCGGCGAATGTTCGACCACCACGATGCGCCGGCGCAGATCCGCAAGCACGAACTCGTCGAGCGGCACACCGTCGAGCAAGATGCGTCCCGAGTCTGGCTCGAGGAAGCGCCGCAGCAGATCGGCCAGCGTCGACTTGCCGGCGCCGGATGCGCCGCGCAGCACGACTTTGCTGCCGGCCGGAATGTCGATGCTCACCGCATCCAGCACCGGCCTGCCGCCGTCGGCGACGACGCTCACTGCGTCGAACCGCAGCGCGCCGCGCGCGTCGACGGGGATCGGCACGGCGTGCGGCGACTCGCTCACGACGGGCAATTCGAGCAGCTCGTCCACGCGCTCGAGGCTGACGCGCGCGCGATGGTATCCGGTGTACAAAGAAGCGATCGAAGCAGCCGAACCCGAACTTCGACCCAGGTAGGCGATGAACGCCACCAGCGTACCGACGCTCAGGCGTCCGGTCAGCACGTACCAACCCCCGAGCACGAACGTCGCCGCGGTCGCGGCGTGTCCCAGGATGCCTGCGAACGAACCCGTCGCATAGGTCACCAATTGCTGCCGCAGGACGCGGCCCAGGTAGAGGTCGCCGAGCGCAGCCAGCCGGCGACCCTCGAGCGGCTCGGCCGCTGCCGCCTGCACGTGGCGTGCGCCCGACAGCGTCTCGACCAGGAATCCGCTCAAGGCCCCGGCCGCCTCGCGCAGCGCTCGCGTGCTGGCCTCGATGCGCGGTCTTGCAAAGTGACGCACCAAGAGCTGCAGCGGCAACAAGGCGGCGACGAGGAGCGCCAACCGCCAGGACAGACCGAGCATGACCGCGCCCACGGCGGCGAGCGACAGCACGCTGCTGATGAAGGCGGCTGCCGCGTCGGTGCCGAAGCGCTGCACTTCGGCGATATCGCCGTCGAGACGGCTCACCAAGTCGCCCACCGGCACGCGTGCCAGGCGCCGCGGCGAGACGCGCAGGAGATGTGAATACACCGCGCCCCGCAGCGAGAAGAGGGTCCGCCCCGAGGCCCGGACGTAGATGGCGCGGTGCACGCCCCCCAGCACGAAGCCGGTCAGCGCGAGCGCCAGCATGCCGACGCATGCGCCCACCAGGCGCGGAAATTGACGCCCGATGAGACCTTGATCGATGACCACCCGCGTGAGCAGCGGCTGTGCCGCCGACAGCGCAGCGATCAGCAATGCGAGCAGCAGCGCGAGCGCGAGCGGACCCCGCTGCGGCTTCAGATGCGGCCACAGCAGCCGGCGGATTCCCAGGCGATTACCTGCCGTGGATGACACGCAGCGTCGAGATCGACTGATCGCCGCATCCCGGGAGTTTCAGGATCGCTTTTTTGTCGAGAGTCTGCGCGTCGTAGAAACCCACGTCGCATTCCGTCCCGCCGATAAATATTTCCCGTCCGTCGGACGACAAGTTGATGTCGTAGAAGGTGTGATCCAGCGGCACCCGTTTCGCGAGGCGGTGGCCCTCGACGTCGATGCTCGAGAGAGTCGTGTACACGCCGTACGCGTGCTTCCTGTCGGGACTCAACACGGTCGAGAAAATCAGCGCAGTCAGCGGTTCGAAGTCCGCATAAGTCAGTTCTCCGGATTTCACGTCGAGCGACATCAGTGCCGTCATCGGCACGGTTTCAGCGCCTTTCTTAAGCTCCGAATAGACGGGGCTGGTCCACACGCCGCTGGGCTCCGTCACCGGCCAGAACGCCAGCAAGTCCGGCTGCGAGTGATCCGCCAGTGCCCATTTCTGAATGCCGCGGGTACCCAACAGCTTGCCGGTCCTCACGTCATACTCGTGCAGATCGAAACCGACGGCGTAGAAACTCTGTCCGTTCGGCCGCATCAGCAGCATGTGCACGCGCCGCGGCGCCGGGAAGCTGCGGACCGGCTTCGCGAGCATTCCGGCGTCGGTGCGAAACACCGCGAAACGCGGCTCCTCGACCACATACTCGCTCGACAAGAGCTTCGTCGGCAGCTCGTACACGATGAGCTCCTTGCCGTCGGGAGTGAGCGCGAGCGACAGGAAACTCTTGATCCGCTCGTCGGGCGTCGACAAATCGGCGCGAAAAAACTCAGCTCCCGTCGCCAGATCGATACCGACGACCCGCTCCATGCGATCGACGAGCACGTAGGCCAGTTTCTGATCCGGCGAAATCAGAATCACCGAGACCATCCCATTCGCACCCGGAATGTGGAATTCGCTGCGCACCGAACGGGTCGGCGCGTCGATGATGAACAACCGGTCCGGTTTGGCGCCGGTGACGATCAGATCGCCGGCCGCTGCACGCGAGGTCGCGAATGAAAAAACCGCGAGCGCCGCACAGGTCGCCCAGGCGCCGCCGATCCTTGCCGATGACATGCTCACTCTCCCGCTCATTTCTTCGGAAATACGCTATCGAGGTCGCGCCAGTCGCCCGACGCCGAGGGCTTGCCCGCATCCCAATTCGGATAGGTGCTCATCGTGTCCGGGACTTGCGCGGGCCACCAGCACGGATCGGAGCAACCATACAAATCCGCCTCCATGGGCTGGCACAGCGACGCGACGCCGCCGAACGGATCGACCTCCCAGCCGGGATCGAAGGTGGTCGCACAGCCGGCGACGTTCTCCATCGCCAGCACCTCGGCCACGTGGCCTTCGGCCACCGCCTCCAGCAACAGATCCGCTTTATGGTTGGTGGGTTTCAATTCGCTCATGCGATCGCACTCCTCGGCTCGAGGTGACGGGTGAAAAAATTCGGATTGTGACGCTGAATGTCGGCGTAGACGCGCACGCCGAAGTCCACCCAGCGCCGCAGCAGGTCGCAGTAATGGTAGGTGCGGTGGTGCGGGTCGCCGAAGCGTGCATACGATTCATGGTAGCAGCCGCCCGCGCACAGATTGCGGATGCGGCAGGTTTCGCAATGGGTGCCCTCGCGGTCGATGGCCTTGTCGATGAAGGCGCCGAGACGCGCGCCGTCGATTCCGGTGGCGACGTTGCCGAATGTCGGCAGTTCGGAACCCGTGAAGCGATGGCACAGGTTGAGGTCGCCTTCACCGTCGACGGCAAGCAGCCCGACGCCGGCGCCGCACGGCAACGATTTGCGGCGACCCTGGTGCAGATCGGTCATCAGCTGGTGCATGTTGGAGAAGCCGTTGTTGGCGCCGCGCAGCGCTGCCTGGCGATAGTCCTCTCCCAGGCGTTCGAAGGCGCGCTGCACCTCCGCCAGTTCGGCGTCGCTGAGCGCATGACCCGCCTCGGCCGCGGCGGTCACGGGCGCATAACCTACCTCATGGAAGCCGATCTCGCCGCGCAGATGCGCGTGGATGGCCTCCACTTCCGTCGTGCCGCCGCCCAGCGTGACGCGCGCGCCCACCGGCCGCGAGCGATAGCGCTCGAGCAGCAGCCGCACCTTGCGCGCCACCACCTCGTAGGTGCCGCGGCCGCCGACGCTCTTGCGGTGACGGTCGTGGATGATCTTAGGACCGTCCATGGACACCGATATGCCGAAGCGGTGCGCATCGAAATAGTCGATCAGCGCCGGCGTCAACAGCGTCGCGTTGGTGGTCATCGAGAAATCCATGCTCTTGCCGGCGCGCACTGCCGCGCCCTCCGCGTAATCCACGACCTGCTTGATCAAGGCGACATTGGTGAGCGGCTCGCCGCCGAAGAACACGATGTTGATGCGCTCGCGCGCGGCACCGGCTTCGAGCAGCAAGTCGACGCTGCGCGCCGCCGTGACGAAATCCATTTTGCGGCCGGCCGCCGGCTTCGCCAGATCCTCCTTGTAGCAGTACGTACAGGAAAGGTTGCAGCCGGTGTTCACGTTCAGCACGAGCGTGCTGAGCGGATAGGCATTCACCTTGACGCTGCGGGGATTGATCGGCCGCAAGCTGCCCGACGGCTGGAGCATGCCGAGCGTCTGCAGTTCGGCGGCGAACCCGCGCACCCTGGCGGGCGGATAGCGGTCGGCGAGCAGGGCAACCAACTCCTCGACGCTGCGGCCGCCGGTCTCCCGGCAGTGCTCGATGACCGACAGGCCGAGCGCGTCGACGCCGAACACGGCCGTCGTCGGAACGTGCAGCAGGTACGCATCCGCGTCGGAGCGGACCAGATGTCCGTTCCATGAGTTCCATTCGAGTCGTTCGGTGGCCATGTGCATGTGCGCTCAGTAAATCGGTGGTGTATTCCAGCGCTGCACGGTCACGATGAGGTGGCCGCGGCCTTCGACGGCATGATCGCCGTCCTGCGCCTGCGCAACCACGCTCAGATTGCCGACATTGTCGCCCGAGTATTCACGCTGAGCGTTCGGGCCCGCACCACCCGGCAGGAAGCGGCCGCGCTTGTCGAAATGCCCGGCGAATTTTTCATCCTCGGTGCGCTTCGCCTCGGCATCGAATGGGGCCGAAGTCCAATCGGCCGTCACCGGGCCGAGCGCGAGCAATTCGCCGTTCGGCAGCCGGGTGGAAGCGATGGCCTCGAACTGCGCCGACACGGGCGCCAGCCGGCCGCCGCCGACGCGCGCAATGGCATAGGCGGGCACGACGTCGAGCTGGTCGATCTGGCGGTAAACGGCAAATTGGCCGGCGCCGGCGGCCGGCACCGCGCCGCCCGTTGACACGGCGCGCAGTCCGGGCGCCGCCTCGGCCGCGACCTTGACCTGCGCGCGAATCGTATGTGCATCGCGCTGGACATTCGAAGCCACCGTGCCCGCGCCGAAGGATACGAGGCCCGGCTTCGCGCCAACCCCAAGGCCGAGGCCGGTGCCGACGATGGTGACGCTGCCGCTGGTTCCGGCGCGCAGGGCGCGCGGCAGCACCGCCACAATCTGCGCTGCACCGTCCTCGCGAACGGCAACCCAGTCGCCGCCCTCCTCGGCATGGTCCGGATCGAACCACCGGCCTTCGATGCGGTTGCCGTCTGCGGCGACCGCATACACCTCGCGTACCGCGCGATCACCCACATCCGCGCTGCCGCGCCATTCGTAGCCGGTGTAAACGATGGCCTTCGAATCGCCGTCGAAGGCGATGCCGGCGACGTCCGTCAATTGATAATGCGCCTTGTAGTCGGCGCCGCTGTCGCGCTCGATGCGCGCCGTGCCGTAGAAATCCTTGCCGCCCGGCACGCGGCCGACGACCACCCAGGCGCCGCTCAAATCCCGTGCCGGACGCTTCTGCCATTCGGTCCACGCCGTCGTCGTGAAGGGGTAGAGCGCCGCGAGCTTGCCCGGCAACGGACCGGTGGCAATCTGAAACCACTGGCGGTCACGCCCCGAGGCGGAGTATTCGATGGATGGCCATTGCCCGACGTGGGTGTTCGCCAATTTTCGCCATTCCTCTTCATCGCGGCGCTGCAAAGCGACGCGCGCTAAGGAATGACAGCGCCCGCACATCACGCCGATCTCCGGGCCCGCATCGAGATCCTTGGCATTGGGGCGCCGTTCGAGCGCGAAGCGGCCGGGCGCCGCTTCGCTGGGCGCCAGGCCTTGCGTGTCGGCCAGGTAGCGCACCATGGAGTCGCGCACGCCGTCAGCGAGGACGAGACCGTGCACTTGTCGCATGCGGAACAGCGTCATCACCCAACCCTCCGGGGTCTTGCGAATGGTGCTGATGCGCTCGAACTGGCCGGCATTCTCGTGGTGACAGCCGCTGCAATACGTCCGCACCAGCTCCGGACCCGGCGCCGTGCCGGCGTGAGCCCATGTCTGGCAACCCAGTCCGATGACGAGCGCTGCCGCCAACGATCTGGCGCTCAACGATTGACAAACCTTCGCGAAACCGATCGACACGAATTCAACCTCCCGACGGCATGCTGGCCGGTCGCCGCGCCACCATGCCCGTCTGTTGTAACCAATGAATCGCCGATGCCACCGCCGTCGGCGGCCGGTCGAGCGCCGCGGCCGCGCCGGCAACCGTGGCGTGCTCCGCCGACTCAAGATATCCCTTCAACGATACCAGCGGAACGCCGGCGACGTGCCATACGCCTCTGGGGTGCTCCGCGGTGACGACGACCTCACGCTCGGTGATGCGGCCTTCACACAGCACCGGACGCCGCTCGATGCCGGCCGCGACGCGCGCGGGCTCCGGCAGCAGCACCTCATACGCCGCGGCGGTGTCGGCCCAGAACGCGCTG
>Ga0224558_1004911_pt1 | contig 10108 bp, 8 predicted proteins | sample 714S32024metaG_FD_180682 | JGI IMG/M metagenome (GOLD analysis project Ga0224558, IMG submission 180682) | Peat soil microbial communities from Stordalen Mire, Sweden - 717 S3 20-24 | ecosystem: Environmental > Terrestrial > Soil > Wetlands > Peat | place: Sweden: Norrbotten County, Stordalen... | reverse complement strand
GCTACGAGTCCCAACAGGTGCCGGTAGAGCTCGGTGTCACGCATCACACCATCGTCGCGGAGCTCCCCCTGAGTGATCCAGCGAACGTCAGTTCCCCGGGGCTACCCATGCAAAAGCCGGAAGCGCCTATTTTCTAACGCTTGCAAGAGCCGCTCTGGTCGTGGCAATTCCTTCGGGCATCGTCCTCGCAGTCATCTCGGTCTCGGTGAGATCGTCTGAGCACAACCTCGTGACCACAGGCACGTCCGGCCCGACGCTGAAACTGGGTGACCTGTACACCATCTTGGGCGGCGAGCTCTTGACGATCGCAATCGCTTTCGTCGTAGGAGCTTTTGTCACTGCGGTCTGCTTCCGTGTTATCGGAAACGCCTATCTGGGACAGCCGGCGGACTGGCGCGACGCGCTTGGTTTCGGCTGGTCGAGGCTGCTCGCTGTCATCTGGATATCCGTGCTGACGTACCTCGCGGTAATAGTCCTCGGCTCGGTGGTCGCAGTTCTGATAGCCGTCTCGGTGATCGCTCACGTCACCGCGCTCACGGTTCTCTTCTCATTCATGTTCGGCGTCGGAGGTTTCCTGGCAGCAATATGGTTCTTGGTCGCGTCGAGGATCGCCGTGCCGGTCATGATGCTCGAGGACATCCGGGGAACCAAGGCGATACGCCGAGCGCTGACGCTCTGTCACGGCCATTGGTGGTCGGTCTTCGGCACACAGTTGCTCGCCGGCCTTCTCGTCGCGGTAGCAAGCTTCGCCGTCGGCATCGCTGCGGGTGCAGTCTTCGCTGTCTTCCACGGGAGCACGACCGTGTCGGTTGTAGAGGGATTCCTTGTCCAGACGATCAACTACATGGTGTTCGCGCCCTTCTCCGCAGCCGTCCTGGTCGTTCTGACAATCGACCTTCGGGTTCGCAAGGAGGGATTCGACATCCAGCTGCTCTCGGCGCAGATGGGTGTCGCGCCGTCAGCGTCTGCCCTTTTCTTCACGAAGCCAGCGCCAGGAGGAGGCTACGGCCCCGTCGGCTACCCGCAACCCCCGGGCTACCCACAGCAACCCAACCCCTGGTATCCGCCAGTACCGGGTAGCTACCCGCCTGCGCCTCCCGGCTACCCGCCACCGCCGGGCTACCCGCAACCCCCGGGCTACCCACAGCATCCCAACCCCTGGTATCCACCAGTACCGGGTAGCTACCCGCCTGCGCCTCCCGGCTACCCGCCACCGCCGTCCGTTCCTGGCTGGCCGCGTCCCTCCGATTGGCCGCGTCCCTCCGACTCACCGCCCAGCCAGTCGCCAAGAGAACCGCCCTCGCCAGATGACGAGCAGCCTGACCCGCCGGCGCCGGATGCGCCACGGTCCGAATAGGTGTCTCACGCGCCGGGAGCCTCGACTTTCGCTGCGGACGCGCGACGTCAAGCGGCCCAGATCCTGTCTCGCACGCCATACACGCACAGGCCGACTCGAATCCCTGCCCCCCTCGCCGGAGCGCTCCGAGCCGTCGGGCGGGGGTTTGTCTGGGCGTTCGGCCCTCCCATCCGCTGGTTGTGGCGCCAAGCACTCGTACCGTTCTTCAGTGCCACACACAGGCTGCTCGGCGCCGGTGGTTGGGCCGTCGTGCTCGTGCTCGCGCTCGCATTCGGCGTGCTCGTCGGGCTTCTCCTCATCCGCAGGAGATCCCGAATAGCGACACGCCCAACAGCCGATGAGCTGAGGACAGCCGGCGAAGACCTGACCGATCTCGAGCGGGCCGCAGAAGACGCCGAAGCAAAGGGTGCGAACGAACTTGCGGTCCGGCTGCGCTTCAGGCTCGGACTCGCTCGACTCGAAGCACAGGGCGTGATCCCCGATCGCCGCACCACGACCAGCCACCAGGTGGGGCTGGTCCTTCAGTCTCGAGTCTTCGACAAGCTCAGCTCTCGCCATGAGCTCATCACCTATGCCCAGAAGCCCGCGTTGCCTCACGACGTGGCTTCGGCCCGGGACGGGTGGGATCAGCTGCTTGCCGAGACACGCACGACCGAGCGTAAGCGTCAGGACGTGTGGCAGGCGGTAGGGAATGTTCGATGAGCAAGAAACCCCGGGACACTCGGGACACCGCGGTGAGCAATCTATGAGCGCCACTGCACCGGCGGCGGTGACCGTCACAGCGCGTTGGCATCAGGTCCCTCGAAGATGGCGCGCAGTGATGGTCATCGCGGCTGGTGTGATCGTTGTCGAGTTCGCGGTCTCCTTTGCGGGCGCCGTCTACGGCACGCCAAGCCGATCGATCCTCGGCCCCGCCTCCTCGCTCGACACCTCAGGCAACGGGACCGCGGCCTTGGCGCAACTCTTCAGGGACCGGCAGCATCCGATTCGCCAGCTGGTGGTCCCAGTGAGCGCTGCTGCGCTACCCGTTCCCGGCACTCTCTTCGTTCTCGACCCGCAGAACAAACTGACAGGCGATCTGTCGGCTCTTCACCGATATCTCACGGCCGGAGGACGCGTGGTCCTTGCCGGTCGGCCCGCTGAGGGCACCCTCAGGGCACTGCTCGGGCCTGGGCCACTGCCGATCTGGCAGGCGGCGATGCCAGGTCCATCGCACCCGGCTGCTCCGGCGTCGGAGAACTACGAAGCTCTCACTGTGGTCTCGAACGCGGCAGGCTCCTGGCGGGCGACACCGCGCAGTCGAGCTGCGACTTCCGTGACCGAACGCGTGCACACCCTGCTGGGTGGGCCCGCCGGAGCGCTGGCGCTCCTCGCCGAGGTCGGTCAGGGTCGTCTCGTGCTGCTCGCCTCGAGCTCCCCGCTCGACAACGGATGCCTCGCCCGCGCCGACAATGCGGCGTTCGCCCTCGACCTTGCCGGCCCGGTCGCGGCCCCGGTCGCGTTCGACGAGTACGACCATCTCCTGACGAGCTCGGGGTCCGGGATCGCGGGCCTGCCGGGCCACTGGCAAGCCGGTCTTCTTCTTGCCCTTGTCGCCGTAGTGGTCTGGATCCTGTCCGCCGCCCGGCGATTCGGGCCAGCTACAGCGGCCAGTCGCGAGTTGGTCCCACCACGCATCGCCCACGTCGACGCCGTTGCCGCGCTCCTCGCGTCGGGCCCTCCGGCCCGGCTCCGGGCTGGTGCGGAACCGTTGAGACAGGCCGCTCGCGAACGATTGTGCCATGTGCTCAGAGCTCGCGACGACGCCACAGACACTGAGCTCGTCACGAGAGCGGAATCGACCGCTTTGTCATCCGACCTCGTCGCCGCGATCGTCGGCGAACCTCGTTCGGAGGAGGATCTGTTGGCGCTCGGCCGCGCCTATGCCACGCTCACGAAGACAGGAAGGTGGTCATGACCGAGGTGCACCAGAACGGCAACGGCAACGGCCAGATGGCGATGGTCCGCGCCCGCTTGAACGAGCAGGTGGAGAAAGTGGTAGTAGGGCAGTCTCATGTCGTCGACGCGACGATCATCGCCATCGCGGTCGGGGGCCACCTATTGCTCGAGGGGCCTCCCGGAGTAGCAAAGACGCTGCTCGCGTCTGCGATGGGCCGGGCCTGCCGGCTCGACAACCGTCGGGTGCAGTTCACGCCCGACATGCTGCCGTCGGATCTGACCGGCACGTTGACCTTGCGAGGAAACGAGCTCGGTTTCCGTCCTGGTCCGGTGTTCACCAACATCCTCCTCGCAGATGAGATCAACCGGACGCCGCCGAAGACCCAGGCGGCACTGCTCGAGGCGATGCAAGAGGGCCAAGTCACCGTCGACGGCGTGGAGCACCCGCTACCGCAACCTTTCACGGTGCTCGCCACGCAGAACCCGATCGAGTACGAGGGGACCTACCCCCTTCCCGAAGCGCAGCTGGACCGGTTTCTCATGAAAGTCGTCGTCACATACCCGTCTGCCAAGAACGAGGAAACGCTGCTCAGGCTGCGCCGCTCGGGCATCGCGCCGGCAACTCTTTCCGACGTCGAGGTGATAGTCGGGAAGGACGACCTGATGGCGTTGCGCCAGCAGGTGGACCGCGTGGCCGTCAGCGACGAGATCATCGGCTATGTGGCATCGGTCGTCCGTCGCACCCGTGAGCTGCCGAGCGTGGCGCTCGGCGCAAGTCCTCGCGCGGGCGTCCACCTGCTCGCCGCGGCTAGGGCCTTCGCGAGCATGGCTGGAAGAGACTTCGTCGTGCCCGACGACGTGGTTGCACTCACCGGCCCAGTGCTCGCTCACCGACTGATCCTGACCCCCGAGGCAGAACTCGACCGCTTCACGGCCGCGGACGCGTTGTCGAATGTTCTCGCCTCGGTCCCGATCCCTCGCTGACGACTCCGGACGAGGGACGTCGATGACGATGCCGGCTTCACCGGTCACGAGCACGAACCACGCGAAGATCGGGCAGTCCACGCCGCGCCCTACTCGCCTCGCCGCGCTGCTTGTCGCATTCGTGGCAATCCTCTCGGCTGTCCTCCCGGTCCCGGTTCTCGTGCCCTTCTTGCTGGCTGGTGGGATCGCCGGATGCGTTCTCATGGATCTTCTCGTGGCTCATCGCGGGGTCCCCTCGCTCGACCGCACGCGGTTGCAGACCCTGTCGCTGCTCGTAGGCGTCCCGTTTCGTGCCAAGGTCGGCGAGCTCGGCCAGGCGCGAGCGGTCCGGATCCGCCAGCCGGTTCCTCCAGAGCTCCTTGTGGAGCCACCGTGGGCTGGTGGCAATGAGCTCAAGGGCGAACTGACCGGTCGCCATCGAGGTATCCAAGTGCTGCCTCCGGTGACGGTGCGGGCAGTCGGACCGCTCGGGCTCGGCTCCCTCGATCACTCCGTCGGCACCAGCCAGGAAGTGACCGTTTTCCCCGACCTGCCTCGGGCCCGCAGGCTGGCGGCGGCGCGCCGCCGCGGGAGATCGTCCGACGAGGGCAGGATTCGGGCTCGGCTCGGGCTCGGCACGGAGTTCGAGACCATTCGCGACTACTCGCAGGACGACGACATCCGACAGGTGAACTGGATAGCCACGGCCAGGGTCGGGCGCCCGATGTCCAACCATTACCGGGTCGAAGAGAACCGGGATCTCATGTGCGTCGTGGACACCGGCCGCCTGATGGCCTCTCCGGCCGGGCGGGTCTCCCGTCTCGATGTCGCCCTCAATGCCGTCGCCGTGCTGGCAGTAGCAGCCGAGGAAGCAGGGGACCGTGTCGGAGCTGTCGCTTTCGACTCCAAGGTGACGCGTCAGCTCGCTCCTCGCCGCCGTGGCGCCGAGGCGGTGGTGCGTGCCTTGTTCGATCTCGAGCCGACTGAGGTCGAAAGCAATTACGAGCGCGCGTTCCACGCGGTCGGACGACAGAAGAGGGCCCTCGTCGTCGTCTTCACCGACCTCGTCGACGACGGTGCCGCTCGCACATTGATCGCCGCCACGCCAGTGCTGGTCCGCCGCCACGCGGTTCTCGTGGCCAGCTGCACAGACCCGGACCTGACGACTGTCACCTCACGATCGCCGCATGACATGCGAGACGTGATGCGCGCTGCGGTGGCCATCGACCTGCTTGCCAGCCGGCAGCGGGTCGTGCACCTCCTCAGAGCCCTTGGTGCGGTCGTCGTAGAGGCGCCACCCCAGGCTTTGGGGCCGGCCTGTGTCGGCGTCTACCTCAGGTTGAAGCAACGAGCGCGCCTGTAGGTACTGGAGCGATCACCGCCTGTCAGGGTGCGACCCGGAGCCGACCGCGTGCGAACACGAGGGACCAGAAACCTCCCGCGAGCGCGATCCCAACTGCGAATGCCGCCGGCGGCGAAAGGTCCCACGGCGTGACGATGCCCTCGGTCAGGCCGGCGACAACGAGGAAGAGCATCACGGCGAGCACGATGGCGCCGATCCTCGAAGTGAGACGCCCGAGCGCCTCGGCTCTCGTGTCGTTGCCGGGATCGATCAGGGCGCGGGCCATAGCCAGGCCGCCGGCACCGGCGAGCGTGATGCAGGACAACTCGAGCAGGCCATGCGGCACGATGAGGCTGAAGAAGTGATCGAAACCTCCCGCTCTCCATTCCAACGCGCCAAGAATGCCCAAGATGGCGCCGTTGTAGGCCAGAGCGAACCCTGTCAACAGTCCGAAGGTGAATCCGCCGGCCACGGCGAGAATGGCTACTTCGATGTTGTTCACGAAGATCTGCACCGCGAGTCCGGTACGCCCCACAATCGAGATTCCGTAATAGGCGCCCTTCCCGGGATGCGCCGATGCGTGGAAGCCCGCCGGTAGCAGACCAGAAGCGGAGGATGGCTGGGCAAGTCCCCAAAGCGCCCCGAGCGCCACGAAACCCAGAAGGATGCAGGCCGAGATCGCCAGGCAGCGGTCCAGCTCACGAATCCGGCGCCAGATCCCCACGCTCAGGAACTCCCAGGCGGTGTCATCGCGCCCTGGCTTGGAGTAGACGACGGCGTGTGCGCTCGTCACGAGCGCCTGTAGGCGCAGCGTTCCTGAGGCGTCCGGCCACGAGCATCGCGCCACTGCCAGGTCAGCGACCGAAGAACGGTAGAGCAGCCCAAGACGGTGGATCTCGTTCGGCGCGAGCCTGCGACCCTGTCCCCGCGACCGTTTGACGAGGCTTTCGAGCTCAGCCCAGTCCGTCCCACGGTCTGCCAGGAAGCGCTCGATGTTCAAGCTCGGCCCCAGTCGTTCCTGCTATCACCCGCGGACATCCGTCGTACCGTGATCATGTGGAGCTCGAGGACCGACATGTCACTGTCACCCCTGAGGGAATCAGCCTCGAAGTCGTGCTGGCTGGGCTTGGCTCCCGGTTCATGGCGTTCGCGCTGGACTTCACGTTGCAAGTGCTCGCGCTCATCGGCTTCGCCCTCGTCGTTGCCTCAGCTTTCCACAGCTCTGTGAGCACAACCAGCGGGCTCGTCGTGGCCGGCGCATTCTCACTGTTTGTTCTGGCGGACTTTCTCGGCTACTTCATCTTCTGCGAGATGCTCTTCAGTGGGCGAACCCTTGGAAAGCGGATAGCGGGCCTGCGTGTCGTCCAGGTTGGAGGCCAGCCCGTCGGCTTTTGGTCAAGCTTGCTCCGCAACGTGCTCCGGCTGATCGACATGCAACTCGGTTTCTCCTACATAGTCGGAAGCGTGCTCATCCTTTCGACCAGCAGGAATCAGCGACTGGGCGATCTGATAGCCAACACGCTCGTTGTCCGCGAACGAGTCGGTGCCGCTGCAACCTGGAAAGGCGCTTCCTGGACCTCGGGAGCCGACTTCACCGCGCCGGCCTGGCGCCCGGGCGTGTGGTCTCCGGCCGCCTCGCAGCAGGGCTATCTTCCTCCCGAGCTATCCCACTGGGACGTGAGCGCTGTTCCCGACACCGAACTCGCCCTGGCACGGACTTTCCTTGCGAGCCGGAGCGGGTACACCCAGGAGGCGCGCCTGCGGCTCGGCTACGAGCTGGCAGGTCGGATCTGGCCACTCGTCGCAGGGCCCACGAGGCCCTTGCAACCGGAACGGTTCCTCGAGGCCGTGCTCCTTGTCAAGTCGGCCCGGTCCTGAAGGTGACGACGGCGTAGACGAGCGTGAGGCAAGCAAAGCGAGGGACCGACACCGCGCCCTGCCGGCCTGGCGGCGGCCGACAGTACCCTTGAGTCGTGCCCGGCGTGCCCATGGAAAGGGCCTATTTCAATTTGCACACCGCTCTGCTCGACTGGCAGTTCGGGCCCTTCCCTCTTCTCGTCCTCGCAGCGTGCATCGCCGCGGGCATCTGGTACCTCCGGGCCGATTGGACGCTCGCAACGCGGGGCCGCAGGTGGAAGGCACGGCGGACCGTCTCGTTCTTCGCCGGCCTGATCACTGTCGACCTCGCGCTCCAGTCGCCGGTCGCGACGCTGACCGGTTCTTACTTCGAGGCCCACGTAATCCAGCACCTTCTCCTCATGATCATCGCCCCGGCGCTGATGGCGATGGGGGCTCCCATGACACTGATCCTGCAAACCTCGAGCCGCCGTGCCAAGACGGCTTGGCTGCGCATCTTCCACAGCAAGTGGTTCGCTGTGCTGTCGCACCCGCTTGTGGTCTGGGTGCTCTACTACGGCGTCATGCTCGCTTTCTTCCTCACGCCCACAATCGGCTTCGCGATGAGCCACATGTGGCTGATGGACCTCATCAACCTGGGTTTCCTGTTCGGAGCGACGCTGTTCTGGTGGCCAATGATCGGGCTCGACCCGATCCCCCGGTGGGGCGCCAGCTATCCGCTCCGGATGGTCAACCTCTTGATCGGTGTGCCGCTCGAGTCGTTTCTTGCCATCGCCCTTCTCAGCTCGCGCCAGACGATTGCCCCTATGTACAGCCTGTCGAGCACCCACGCGGGAGCCGGCGTCCTCTGGGTGCTGACGGAGCTGCTCACAGTCGCTGCCGTGATCCCCATCTACTTCCAGTGGATGGCCTCGGAGGACCGCAAGACGGCGCGTGAGGACGCTCGTCTGGACGCCGAGGCGGCCCAGCTGGCGTCGACCAAGGCACGTGGGACGGAGGAGCGCGCCAGGGACCCGCACGCTGGGTGGACCGATTTCCGGCCCAGCACGTCTTAGGACGTTCACGCCACCGCCGTGAAGTCGGTCCCCACATGAACCGCCTAGCGCAAGAACAGCCTCGCACGCGGCGGCTGGTCACAGTTTGCGCGCGGACGCTCTTAGGACCGGGCGGCTCCACTACTTCCCCCACGCCGTTCGTTACCTGGCGTCACTTGCCGTGTCCCCCCTGCGCCACAACTGCTCCCCTTCCCTCGCTGCTAAACCTTTATACGACCGTCTTCGAGGTATCGCAAGCCGTGGTTGCAAAGCCAACTCCTGCTCAGCCGCTTCTCCATTTTGATACAACTGCCGTCGAATACCACTGTCTGCATCCGCCTGACTTCTCTTAGTGATAGCTCGAACTGACCATCGGCTACTGTGCGCCATCAACTAACCTCTCTCAGTGATGGAACTCCGCATTGGGGGTGCCCTCATGGAGAGGCTGAGATCGTAGTGCGGCTACGCCACTTTCCTAATCGCGAAGCTCGCTGCCTAGCCATCTGGCTGGTCAGGAGGTTGCCTCCCCCAGAACTCAAGGTCTCTCGTCAGACCTTTGACCATCAGTGGAGAAACCATGAGCGCGACATTGTGCATTCTGCACCAAGACGCCGCGTTGACGGGCGGAAATACTGCAGGAGCAGCAGTTCGGGCAGTTTGCTGCCAGTAACGTGCTGTCCCACACCGGGTCCCCGGTGGGGGGGGTAGCGCTCCGTGCCGGGACCTGTAGAAGTGGGCAAGGGTGGGGCGACAATGATGCGAGGAGAACATTGTGCATAAGAAAATGCGGAGACATTCCGCTTTGTTGCTGTTGATGGCACCGGTAATCGCCATCGGCAGCAGCTTCTTGGTAGCTGGGAGCGCAAGCGCAACAGTGAAGACAGCCAAGAGCGTGGCGCCGACACTTACAGTCTGCAAGAACGTCGCCGGGACTTTCAAGTTCTCGGTGAACGGAAAGGCGCTGAAGTTGACGGCCCAGTGCGCGGCGGTGAAGGTCGGGGCCGGGGTCACTCATGTGACCGAGATCTCGGCGCCGGCGTCGTACAAGAACCTGAAGTCCATCACAGTGAACCCGAGCAAGTCTCTCGTGAGCAAGTCTCTGAAGACTGCGACGGCTGCTTTGAGGCTCGCGGCCAATGGAGCTGCCACCGTCAGGTTCGCCAACATCAAGACCGATCCCCAGCAGGCCGGCGGCACCGGTTTGATCGAGGTCTGCAAGTGGGTGTCCGACATCTATGTTGCAGGCAGCTTCCCGTTCACGATCACCGCGGGTGGCGCGACCATCGGAACCTACTCAGTAGCAGTCGGTGCGTGCACTGGCGCCATTTCGGTGCCGGCGGGCAGCGTGACGGTGACTGAGGGAACCGAGTCCCCGTACTACGTCTCGGCCGTGACCGCTCAGCCTTCGGGCAACCTGGCGAGCTGGGTTCCCGGCGCGCAGAGCGCCACGTTCAACGTGGCCGACAGCACCGCTGTGACAACGACTGCCAATTTCACCAACGACACCTACCTGAACCAGTTCAAGGTCTGCAAGATCCTGTCGAACAACCAGGGCAACCTGGCAGGTCAGTGGTTCAAGTTCAACGTTTCGTGGACCTTCACGCCGCCGACCGGGGC
>Ga0224558_1004909_pt1 | contig 10111 bp, 5 predicted proteins | sample 714S32024metaG_FD_180682 | JGI IMG/M metagenome (GOLD analysis project Ga0224558, IMG submission 180682) | Peat soil microbial communities from Stordalen Mire, Sweden - 717 S3 20-24 | ecosystem: Environmental > Terrestrial > Soil > Wetlands > Peat | place: Sweden: Norrbotten County, Stordalen... | reverse complement strand
CGTTGTAGTAGCCGACCGCCCAGACGTCTGTAGGCGAGAGGGGTGTCACACCGTTCAGGTGGTTCTCCGTGGGCGAAACGGGCGACCCGACGGTCATATCGGGGCTCGAGATGACGGCCCAGGTCGGCGTCGTGGTAGCAGAAGCCCTCGGGATGAGGATCGCCAGGGGCAGGAGGATGGCGATCGCGGCGAGCAACGCCAGGAGGGTCCGCCCGGCCCGCAGCGGCAGGCCCCTGGCTTTGTGCGTGGTGCAACGCCTCGTACGGCTGTTCTGCCGCGGTCGACGAAGCAGATGACGCGTGAAGTATGCCGCGCGAAGCTGCGGGGCTTGCGTCGGAGCCCCATCACAGCACGGGGAGCCTGTTTCTTCGCGCGGGGTTTGGTCGTGCGGGTCGGCCGCGTCTGGCTCAGTAGCCGGTGCTTTATAGCAGCCTTGGTATGAGGGACCGTGCCACGAGCCTGACGCGACGGGCTCGAGCGCCGGCGCGCGAGAACGCCTATGACGGCGCGCGCGAGAGGCCGCTCCCGCCAGAGCGAGGGTGACCGCAGCTGCTATGGCGACCTCTGCCCACCGCACGTCGGGAGACGGAGCGCCGGCCGAGGCGGTCATGGCGGGCTCATCGACCATCTTGGGAGGACGTCTCCTGTGGCGGCGCAGGCGCCACAGGCCAGCCACGAGCGCGAGGAAGCACAGAACTACGACGACGAGCAGCATCCACGGCACGTCGTGGAACCGGATGTTGGCCGAGGCGATCGCGCCGCGCGCATTCACAGTCACGTGCACACCGATCGTTGGCCCCATCACCGGCAGGTGCTTCCACGGTGGCAGGGCGAGCGTGGCGTGGGCACCAGGCACGAGCGCGTCGAGCCGCACAGGTGCCAAGCGCGCGACGGTCCGGCCGAAGGTGTCGGTCGCCGCGACGTGCACGACGCCGGAGAGAACCGTGTTGCCGGTGTTGGCGAGTGCCACCTTCACGCTCGCCCGGCTCGATCCTGTCAGGAACGACAAGGGGGGCACCGACTCCGACACGCGCACAGCGGTGATCGACACGCGCGCGCTGAGCGGGCCAGGCACTCGCACGAGGATCCGAACACCGACGCCGGTGCGGACGAGCAGACGGGTGCTGCCCCCCTGCACGACGGCGCGCTGTTCGTCGAGGGCGACGATCCCTCCCATGTGGTCCCCAGGTGAGACGTGAGGGGGCACGCTGAGCACGAAGGGGACGACGACGTTGCCGTGAGGTGGCACCGTTACCGATGTGCTCGGCAAGTAGACCCAGGCGCCCACCCCAACCTTCGGCTGGGTTACGGAGCGTAGGGCGAAGACGCCCCCGCTCACTGTGTCATAGCCGTCGGCTGCGTACAGCTTGAAGCTCTGGGGCGCAAGCGTCGTGTTCGTCAGCTGAACGGCGTCGACGACATCCTGCTTCGGCCTCAGGTCGTAGGAGAAGACCGACCGGGGAGACGCTCCTTGCAGTGGGGCAGGCTGGATCGACGAGGCGCCGTCCGAAGCGGCCCACGCGATGGTGGTGGGCCCCAGGACCACAAGTGGCACGACGAGTGCCGCGACAGCCAGCGCGACCAACCGAGCTGGCCACTGCTGATGCTTGTGCTGTCTCACCTCCGCCCCACTCTCTAATCGGCTCGTCAGCGGCTTATGGTGCCGCCCCGACGGGTTCGGCCGGTTCGGGCTCTGCCGCTAGGGATGGCTGGAGCTGGCGACGCCGGCGACGCCGGCGCAAGCGTCGCCAGAAGATGATGGCGAGGATGATCGCCACCAGTACGGCGACGATCACCCAGGGGATGATCCACAAGAGGTCGCTTGCACTCACCGTGCCGGCCTTGTCGGTGACAAACCTGACGACGACGTGTTGCGGGCCGGCGACGGGGAGGGACTTCCATACGGGTTCGATCACGGTGAAGATCGCACCGGGCGTGATCAGCGCCAGCTTCACCGGGCGGAAGGTCTTCACGGTGCGGCCGAAGATGTCGGTGACCTTGGCGGTGGCGGTTCCCTGTAGGTCGGCGTTGCCGACGTTGTGGATGGTGAAGAAGACGCTGGCGCGGCCGTTACCCTTGGCGAAGGCAAGAGCCGGTTCGGAGGTGAGAGCGCCCACTCGGGTGACGGTCACACCGGGGTGGATGGGCCCGCTGACCCGCACGTAGATCGCAACGGCTATTCCGTTACGGATCTTGAAGGTGACTTTGCCACTGGCGGCGGGAGTCGAGGCGACGTTGAGTGCCACTACACCCCCGACGTGGTCACCTGGCGAGGCATTGAGCGGTACGCGCACCTCGAAGGGGAAGGCGGCCGAGGTGCGCGGCGGCAGCGTGTAGGTGCTGGTGACGAGGGTGACCCACGTCCCCACCTCGACGTTGTGGTAGCCGCGTGGGCGGAGCGCGAACCCGCCCCCCGCCTGGACGTTGTAGCCGTCGGCGCCGTAGAGCAAGAACGACTGCGGCTGATCGGTGAAGTTCGACAGTGCGACCTCGTCGGTGAGGTTCTGGCCCGGCCGCAGTGCATAGGTGAAGTCCGAACGCGGGGTCGTGCTGTTCGGGAGCGATACCGGTTGGAGGGCGTAGTTGGTGGTGGTGATGGCACCTGCGGTGCCCACCGGAACCACGAGCGATATAACACCGGTTGCCAGCACCACTCCGGTAAGCGCCGCCAGTCTTCGCAGCCTCCAAACAGCCCACCATGGATGCACCTGAGCCCCCTTGCCACGCGGTGAGTACCCACTAGTTTACCCGCCACGCGTGGGCCCAACCACCGTCAGTGCCCATGGTGCACGGGCTATGAGGCGCCGCGAACAGCGAAATAAATGGCCGACCGGCATGGCACCTTAGCACACCGGTCGGCCCTGTCGCTCGCCTATCCGCGCATTGCTCTACGTGTGAGCGCCCCGCGGTCTCCAGTGACGACGATAGGGGCGGCTCACGCCGCCCCTATCGTTTGCGTCACTTACGTGATGTTGGTACCTGTCGGTACCGCCTGGCCTTACAGCCCCGTGACGATGATGTCCATCGTCGCCGTGTAGGTACCCGCCGCCACGTACGGGGGCACAGCCAGTGACAAATAGGCGCCGCAGGTGAATTCGCCGCCGCCGCCGCCCGTAGGCGCCTCGCAGAGGACCTTCGCCTGGCCGCCCGTGTTGTAGTTGTTCAACACGGCCGTCGGCCCGTAGTACACCTCAGCCGGGGTGCTCGACACGCCGCCGGTCCCAGCGCCGGTGCCGTTAAGACCGGCCGGCAGGGTTCCACCGACAACGACAGTTGGCGTCCCCGCCGCAGCCGCTAGGCCGCTCGGGCCCACGCACCCGGTCCCCGGGCAGAAGATGGTGTTGGTGTTGTCAGCCGGGATGTTGCCCGGGGTCGAGAGACCCACCCAAGGCGCCCAGGTCAGGAAGTCGGCCGGGATCCAGTTGTCAGGCACGTTGCCCGTGGGATACAGGTTGGTGAAGTCGCCCTCCATCTGGCCCGTAACCGTCCAACCGGTCAAGGTGCCCCGGGAGTCATTGACGTTTACGGTCTGCAAGTTCCCGGTGGAGTTCTGGAACTCCCCACCCAGGGTGACACCCGAGAGTGTCACGGATTGGCTTGCATCGGTGATGCTGATGTTGCTGCCAGTCACCGGGACCGAGAGGGTCTCGATAGTGAGGCAGTTCCCGCCAGCCGTTCCGACGTTCACTCCGAGGGCGGTCCGGTAGTACCCCGAGACCGTGCACTGGGTGGAGTTAGCCGACGCCGTGGCCACGTTGGAGGCGCCCGAGGTACCCACCGCGTTCGTCGCCGTCACGGTGCAGCTGTAGCTCATGCCGTTGACGACGGTGAGTGCCGGCACGCTCGTAGCTGGCGGCGTTCCGGTCACGGTGTCGGTGACGACCGGCCCTGTCGTGGGCGTGCACGTCACGGTGTAGCTGGTGATGGCAGATCCACCGTTGTTTGCCGGCGCCGTCCAGCTCAGGGCGAGCGAGCCGTTACCGGCGACGATCTGGAGCCCAGTTGGCGCTCCAGGCGCCACGATGGCGACCACGAGGGAGAAAGTAGCCGACGTGGTCTTAATCGGGGAGCTCGAGTCCGTCAGGGTCACGGTAACGCTTGAGGTGCCCGCGGCCGCTGTGCCGGTGATCGCCCCAGTAGAGGCGTTCAGGGTGGCCCATGCCGGCAGTCCGGTCGCCGACCAGGTGTAGGGGGTGGTCCCGCCTTGCCCGGTCAGGGTGGTCGAGTAAGCGTCACCCGGGGTGCCTGTAGGAAGACTCGTCGTCGTGATCGCAAACGCCGAGAGGACCTGGATCGACAGGCTCTTCGACACGACAGTAGGCGTCGGGGTGGCCGAGTCGGTCACCGTCGCCGTGAAGGTCGTGGTGCCCACGTCGCCAGCGCCTGGCGTGCCCGTGATCGCCCCAGTAGAGGCGTTCAGGGTGGCCCATGCCGGCAGTCCAGTTGACGACCAGGTGTAGGGGGTGTACCCGCCGGTCGCGGTCACGCTGGCCGAGTAGGCGCTTAGCGCTGTCGCGTTAGCAAGGCTTGTCGTTGTGATGGCAAGCGGTGCCGGTAGGAGGGCATTCTGCCCCGTGCCAATCGCACCAACCGGGCTCGGGTCAGCGTTGGGTGCCCCAGGAATCGGGCACGACGTTGACGTCAACCCCGCGACCGTACCGGCAGCGGTGCACGCGTTCGTCACCGTGTCATACGCCGCCGCCGTCGTTGCGTCATTGTACGGCGCGACGCTCGGCTCGACCACGATGAAGGTCAGCGGCCCTGGCATAAAAGCGGTAACTCCACCTGCACCCATGTCTGCCAGACCATAGGTGGGGACGGTCTCTGTCAAACCGGTCAACACCCCTCCGGTGAGTGTTCCCCCACCGTGAACATTGAAGCCGTACCCGTTGGGCTGGTACACGTCGATCCCGATGGCCTCGGGGGACTGAGTGTTGGCGGTGAGCGCGTTGATGGTGCCAGCCGAGTCATACACCTCGACGGTGAGCGGCTCGGTGAGCGTGCCGTCCGGGTCGGCCCAGAATTGCCCGCAGGTTGCGGGAAGGCTCGCGCCCTCGCAGTAAGCAGCGGGCAGGCTGCTCAGGGTAACCGTGCCGCCAGCCGAGACCGTGGACGGGCTGACGAGCAAGTTAGGAGGATTGGTGTAGCCGAACTCGGATCCAACTCCCGTAGGGACAGAGGTGCTCGCCGGCCAGGGAGGCTGGCTCGGGTAGTTCACGTACCCGAAGCCGTACTCGTTACCGTTCCCGTCGGCGACAGCCATTGCGCAGTTGGGCAGACCCATCGCCACTTGCGCCGCGGTTGGCGGGCAGACGGCGTCAGTGTCCGCAGCTCCTGAAGTCGGGACGGTGTAGACGTAATTGACCAGAGTTCCCGTTCCAGTCGCGGTTGGCTCAGCCGGACCCGTTGCATCGCTCGAGCCCATGAACTCGTTCAACGCGAAAGTGGCGGGCGTCGCGGTGGAGTTGAACCCTGCGATCGGGCTGGCTATGCCTATGAGCAAGCCCAAGTCCGGTGCCAACCCGGTGCAGTTGATGGTGAACGTCGTGGTCCCCGGGGTGATCACCGCTCCGCCGTTCAGCATGAACGGCACCAGCACGGTTGGCGAGCCTTGCAGTTGGTTCGACAGTGTCGGGTGCCCAGTACTAGCGAACGTGCAGTTGGCCGTCTGCGTCTTGGCGGCGGCCGGCGATGAGGTGGACAGCACGCTGATCGCGGTAGCGCCGGCGAGCATTCCTGTGCCAAGTGCCATGGTCGCCACGGCATTGACGATTCGCCTCGTAATGGCTCTGTGTCTCAATCTCAACATGTCTCCCCTTCGTATTCCGCCGAGCGTCAGGTCTCCACGGCCGTCTCGCAGGACACCTTACGGACACCGACCGCGGTCCCACCAGTGCCGTTGGTCCCAGAAGCGGCCCGGTGGAGGACGCGACTATCGCCGACCAGGACCTGGCCTCTAAGGCGAATGCTACGGAGAAGACCGTTACCCGGCAATCGTCATGATTGACGAACCGTAGCCACGAATCGTGGTCAGAGCACTACTCAAGGCGCGGGTAATCCTGGTCGATCTCTTAACTGGTCGTCGCGGGCGACGGGAAGGAGATCGAAGCCATGGGGGTTCGTGGTCGCGGTCATCGCTCGAGTACCGCCGCGATTGCCGGGGCGCATCACAGCCTTCTGGGGAGGGTCACACGTGGGTGTTTGACCGGTGCGTGCGTGCTCGGAGGGTCCCTGGGTCTGACCGTTGCCACTGCGTGGGCCCTGGGCGCCGGCAGAGCCACCACGACCACCTATCCCGACCGCCTGGTCGTCTCAGAGGTGTTCAGGCCGTCCACGGGGCCCTCTGAACCGCCAGCCGCCGCGATCTCACTATCACCGGTGCCGCCCCCCGAGTGGGCTCCGGACAGCTCCTCGAGCCCCTCAACGGAGCTGACTCAGACGATCAGCGTGGTCGTCCGCTCCGCACACGAAGTTCAACCACCGAAGCCGCTTCATCCGGGCAAGCCGCATCAATCACCGAAGCCGCTTCATCCGGGCAAGCCCGGACCGCCGCACCGGTCACACGAGCACGCGAAGCGCTGACCGCGGCCTGAGACCAAGTCGTCATCTCTGTGCTGCCCTGAGAGGTTCTAAGTCGTCGTCTGTGTAGACGCCGACACCTGGTTCTCGGGAGATGTGGTGTCCGGGGTCACCGGCTGTGGCGGGTCTGGCTAGGCGGAAGGCTGGGCTGTCTGTGCGCCCCGCCTCCGTCGGCGATTGCGAATGGCACGCACCAGAAGGAGCAGAAGGAACAGCAGGATCACAAACGCGAGCATGAGCAGCGCCCACGGGAGGAGCAGCACCCCCACGTCGAACTGGGCGAAGAGGCCGTTACCCGCCCCCACCTGGCCCACCACGGTGTAGTGGCCGAGTGCCAGGATCGGGAAGGTGAGCGGGATCCGGTAGGTCCGCACCTGTCCGGCGGCGATAGCGGGCAGGTTGTCTGTAGCAACGGGCGTGTTCCCGATGCGCGCTAGGACGATGGGACTCGGCACCGACTCGGTGCCGGGATTGCGCACCCGAAACACCAAGGTGCGCGTCGGCGCCGCGCCGAACCACGCTGCCAGAGGGCCCGAACCCGTCAGGACCGCGCTCTGCACGTCCAGTTTGATGGGCGGGGGCGGGTAGCTGAGGGGCGCCGTCGGGGCGCCCGAGATGGTGATGGCTGCGGTTATGGGCTGGGCGAGCTTGTCGGAGAAGGCGGCTACAACACACGGGCAGGGCACCGGGGGAATCAGCGCAGGGAGGTCTCCGGCGAAGTTCCCAACCTCAGACGTCGTGCGTGTGAGGCTTCCGGTCAAGGCGCAGTCCGTCGAGCCTTCCAGCGCGTTGTCCCCGCACACCTGAAGTTGAAAGACCGTGCTCGGCGGGAACGCGTTGGCGACCACGTCGACCGACTGCCCCGGTGCGGCCGCCTCGGGGCTGACCGTCATGACCGCCTTCGAGGCCGGTCTGCCGGCTGCAGCCACGCCCTGGCCGACGACGACCCAGCCCCCGAGTGCCAACACAGCAGATGCGACGGTGGCTCTCATTGCGCGCCGCAGCGTCACTTGCCTCACCCATGGTCTCTCGCGTGAGCGCGATCTCGTCACGACGGCGGCCTCGCCAGGCACCTCGGCGTGCACCCCTGCGGCCAGTGGCGGTTAGCTACAATGACCCGGGCACATCGAGGCGAGGAGGGGGGGAAAGGTAGTGAGCAGCCGTACCGATTGCGGATGAGGCGAGTGCGAGCGGTGCTCCCGCGAAGGAGGCTGCACCACCGCGTCGCGCTCTTCGTGCTCGGGCTGCTACCCGTCGCCGCCCTGAGCAGCTGCAGCGCGTCAGGAAACTCGGCGCCCACGCCCACCGCAACTCCGCCCACCGTCGCGGAGTTGCACTTGAACGCCAACCCGGTCATACAGCTGACCGAACAGAACAACCGGTACCGGGCGCCCGTGGGCTTGGACGAAGAGCTCCTCGTCTCCTTACCCGGCGGAACGGGTGGCGGTGCCGTCTGGCAGCTCGTCGGCTCGGTGGCCCCCGAGCTCCGGCAGATCACACCGCCGGCTGCGACTCCGGCGACCCAGGTGTTCGCCTTCCATGCCGCGAAGACCGGGACGGTGACGCTGCGGCTCCGCAGTAGCACCGGTGCGAACTGGTACGCGGTGGTATGGGTGTGGACCCTCAACCTGACTCCCAAGGACTTCGTACCGGCGCGCCCTGGGATCAAGGCGACCACCACCACTCTGAAGCACTGACGGAACCGCTCTGGAACCGTCGACCGGGTCGATCCGGTCAATTCGAGGTCACCACGATATCGAGCGTGGCAAGGTAGGTGCCCGCCGCGACGTAGCGTGGAATGCTCAGACTGAGCGACGCGCCACAGTCGTAGTCGCTGCCGCCGAAACCCTGGGCGGCTGAGCACAGCGCGACGGCCGTAGTGTTCGACAACGTGGAGGTGTCGCCGGCGCTCATACCGCTCATGCTGGCGCCGTCGACCGCCGCTGTCACATCGGGAACCCATGTCAAGAAGTCGGCCGGAATCGTGTTGTCGGCGCTGGCGCCGCTGGGTTGCTCGTTCGCGAAGTCGGACTCCAGCTGCGCGGTCACGCTCCAGCCGCTTTCGGTACCACGGTTGTCTTCCACCTGAAGGGTGCCGAGCTGGCCGGTGGACACTTCGAATTGTCCCGAGCCGAGCATCACCGGCGACAAGTCAGTGATGAAGGGCGTGCCGGCGCTCGGAGCGGTGCTCGCGCTCAGTGCAAGCGTCCCGCCGCTCACCGTCTGTGTTAGATCGGCCGACGTGCTGGCGAGGTAGTCGGCGTTTCCACTGTAGACGGCGGTGATGGTGTGGGTGTTGCTGAGCGGGTAGACGACATTGCAGGTGGCTACCCCCGAAGCAAGCGACTGTGCACCGCATCCGTTCACGACGGCGCCGGAGTCGTCGAACTCGACGGTACCGGTCGGGGTTGCGTCACCGGGTACCTGGGGGATCACTGTGGCGGTGTAGGTCACGGGATCGCCGGCCACCGACGGGTTCGCCGATGACGCCAACGTGGTAATGGTCGTGCCCACGGTGACCGCAACCCCGGCGGAGCTGCTCGTGATGAAGCTGGCGTCGCCGTCGTAGACGGCGCGCAGGGTGTGAATCCCGGGGGTGGAGAAGGATGCGAAGCAGGTGGCCACCGCAGAAGCAAGCGACTGTGCACCGCATCCGTTCACGACGGCGCCGGAGTCGTCGAACTCGACGGTACCTGTCGGTGTGCCGGCCCCCGGTGGCAGCGGCGCGACGGTGGCGGTCACGGCCACGGACTCGCCGACCGCCACGGAGGTGGACGACACTCTCAGCGTGGTGGTGGTGGGGGCACTGTTGACGGTCTGGAAGAGAGTCGCGCTGGAGGCGAGGAAGTTGTCGTCACCGGAGTAGAGCGCCTGGAGCGAGAGAGTGCCGGTGGTGGCGAACGTCGCCGTGCACTGCGCCTGCTCGGTGGAGAGGCTGACCGCGCCGCAGCCTGCAAGCGCGGTGCCGTTGGAGGTGAACGTGACCGTGCCTGTCGGGGTGAAGCTCGAGGTCGCGTTCACGGTAGCGGTGAGCGTCAACGGCTGGCCGGCGACCGACGGGTTCACCGAGGAGCTGATGGAGGTGGTGCTGGGTACCGGCGTGCCCTCGACGAGGGTCTGACTCATCGTCTGGGCGTCGGAGACGATGTCCGCGCTACCGACCGACCACAGGTCGCTGGAGGAGACGGCGGCCACCTGCGTGAGGACGTTGTCCTGTGTGGTGGTCGTATCGGGGCTCGACACCGCCTGCCAGCCCGTTCCGTCGTTGTGCTCGATCAGGGTCTGGTACAGCGGCGCGCTGGGCGTCCCGGCGTTGTAGTAGCCGACCGCCCAGATGTCTGTAGCGGAGTCTGCGGCGACCCCGAGGAGCTCGTTGTCCGTGGGCGTAGTGGGCGAGCCGACGGTCGTATCGGCGCTACTCGAGTCGATCAACCAGCCCGTTCCGTCGTTGTGCTCGATCAGGGTCTGGTACAGCGGCGCGCTGGGCGTCCCGGCGTTGTAGTAGCCGACCGCCCAGATGTCTGTAGCGGAG
>Ga0224558_1004908_pt1 | contig 10111 bp, 10 predicted proteins | sample 714S32024metaG_FD_180682 | JGI IMG/M metagenome (GOLD analysis project Ga0224558, IMG submission 180682) | Peat soil microbial communities from Stordalen Mire, Sweden - 717 S3 20-24 | ecosystem: Environmental > Terrestrial > Soil > Wetlands > Peat | place: Sweden: Norrbotten County, Stordalen... | reverse complement strand
TTTCGCAACATAGAGAGCCAACTCTTCGCACAGGTCGTGTCCACTTGCAAATCTATGGACACGACCTCTCACAATCGCAGCCAGCACCAATATACGTCAATACGGCCCGCCGTAGACGCTTACGATGGGTGGGATATTCATAGCTCTTTTCTGATGTAAGGATGTGAAGCGAAAATGCTCCAGAAGCCCACGAATCCCATGCGCAGAACACGTCCGCCGCATTGCGGATGCTTGCGGATAATTTCCTCACTTCGTCGCACAATAAACCATGACAGCAATTCTAAATAGCCCCTTGCATCGAGCATCTCTGGAGCACCCATTGGCCTGCTCCCGTCGGGAGCCATCGAAAATAGCCCAGGGCAAGCGGCAGCCCTGGGTAAGAGGCAAAGAAAGAACCATCCGCCGGAGGGGCGAATCGAACTCCCCTTTCGTGCCGAAGGCTGCTGGAAAGGCCGAAAACTGCTTGTAACTCCTTTTCCTGGACTATTTTGCAGGGAACTTCATTGTTTTCACGATTTTACAGCGCAACCATACCTCTAAACGCAAGAAAACAAGGAATTTGTTTACAAAATAGGGGTGGGGGTGCATGACCGGGTACTCCACGGACTCGAGGTCCCCGGCGAACGACCTTTGCTCGTTGGGGTGGAAGTAAAAGCCACCTTCAACGCCACTGAAAAGTCTATATGTAGAGCTACTTGCAAAATTCGATTGGAGATTGCAACAAGTGTCAGGGCACGACTTCAGTCGTGCCCTGACACATTCAATCATCTGAAGGTAATTTTGCAAGTGGCTCTGTATTCCAAAAATGCTCTAGACAGGCGCATCCTGGTTCAAGGATGGGGACGCAGGCCGCTCCAGTTTGGGCAATGTTTCCATGATCCGCAAAAGAGTGACGATGCCGCTGCCTTTCTGGTAAAAGGCATCGGCGACGACGCCGGAAGGCATCTCTTCACCGGAGAAGGCGCCGCTCATGGCGATGACCTTGATCGCCGGAAACTGGTGCCTGACCTCCGACAGCAGTTCGAAACCGGACATACCCGGCATGTAGAGATCGGCAACAAGAATGTCAGGAGCTTCCCGCCGTATCTCAAGCAATGCCGAGCATCCGTCAATCGCAGTGCGCGCGCAATACCCTACCTCGACAAGCACATGCGACATCGACATTCGAATCAAAGGCTCGTCGTCAACGATAAGCACTCTTGTACTCGTATCAGGCATACAGCACTCCCACGAGGATCGGCGTGAGTGTCCCATGAATCAAATTGTCATACTGTTCAATTTCGCACAGTTTTAGTTGCGAAATTGTCGGCGGGCTTCAATCTACCCCTCTGGGATGCCAGAAATAACCGGCGTTTCGGTGTTATCGTCTGGCAGGTAATCGTGTAGAACCACATTGAGCAGTGATTTGTGGACGTGAATGCGGCCGTTGTATTCGATAAAGCCGAGCTTGCGGAAGCGATTCATGAAGAAGCTGACGCGGGAGCGGGTGGTGCCGATCATCTCCGCCAGGGTCTCCTGCGAGATCTTTGGAATCAGCGTTTCCGGCTCGCCCGGCTCACCAAACTCCGCCATCAGCAGCAGAATCCGCGCCAGCCGCTTTTCACTCGAGTTGAAAAGCTGATCGACCAGATCAGCTTGGATGCGCATGCTCCGGGCCAGCAGGAACTTCATAAACAGATCGGAGAGTTCATGCTCCTCGTGCATCACGCGGATCATCTCATCCCGCCTTATTTTCAGCGCAGTACAAGGCGCAAGCGCAGTAGCCGTCGCCAGGCGCAGCCCCGGCACTGCCGCAAGTGCAGATTCACCGACAAAATCCCCGTCGGCGAGCAGCGCAATCGTGGCTTCCTTCCCGGCTGTGGAAACCACCGTGACTCTTGCATGGCCTTTCTGGAGGTAGAAAATAGAGTCTGCGGGATCTCCCTGCGCAAAGAAGACCTGCCTAGACTCAAAGTGGACAATCCTTCGCCCCAACCCTGCGCTGGTCAGAAAGGCCTGAACATCGAACGCTGGTTTCTCAAACTGTACCATCTAAAGTTGCCTCCTTCCGGATGAGGCTTCACCGGACACTACCTGCGATGCACGCAACGGCATCACTCATCATGTTTGCAATGAGATTGCCGCCTGCACAGATTCACCGACAATGATCGCAGCCCAGGGAAGATTCCACAAGGTGCTCATGCCCTGAGCCCCTGCGGCAAATGTTTCAGCCACACACTTACGGCCACATTATGCCACGAAGTTGCACCAACAAAACAACAATTTGTTCAATTTTGCACACTTTTTCTATTGCCGGACTTACGCATCCATAGAGTCAGAAGAACACGCAGCGCCATATTATGCGGGCGGGCGAAGCTGGACATGATAGTTCTGGTAGTCGATTTTTACGACCGTCTGACCAAACATTGAGCTGTTGGACACCGCTCTGGCATGGATGGCCTGCGAAAATCCGCTAATGTTCGCGTACTGGCGGCTCACCTGCGTGGGTCCTGTCAACATCGAGGGGCTCTTGGACGCCGTTCCTTGCACCTGAACGATCGAACCATTGGTCGAGTCCACCCACAGAGTTCCATCAAAAAGGTAGGGGGCCTTCCTCCTCGGAGTCAAGGCAAGCACATTGCAAATTCGTCCACTGAGTGCCTGAGGTCCACCGGGCAGCAATTTCATTTCATAATTTGCGGAGGTGAACCACGATCTCTCCCGGTTGCCGGGCTCGTTCAGGCGTTTCTCATTGTCCAGAATTGAACCCAACACAAAGTTTCGTATCATCTGCGAGCCGCTCTGCGAAACGATGCTGTAGCTCTTGCCTGTCTCTCTTCGGTAGGTAGTTTCCACTGTCATTTCTGCCACGGGATGAACCGTGTCCCCGTTCCGGTAAACCGCATAGTGCTCGGTGACAGTGAATCCCGCAACACTTTCAAATCTCGCTTTGACCGCGGCATCAACCTGTTGAATCACGGCTGCCGAGTTGGGTTGCTGAGACTGCGCCATGATCGTCCCGAAAAGCGCAAAGAGGACAACCGCCACGAATCCGATGGAAAGTCGTCGCGGTGGGAAATCGATCATCATGGATATGCTTTTATGGCCGTTAATGGTAATGGTCCTTAGATCCATTTTATAACGAACATCGATTCCCTGCTCTTTACATCCCGCGCGGACTGCCCGGCAAAACCATCTGAATTTTTCCGCATGATCTTATGTTCATGAATCGTACGGTCAGGCCGGGTGATGGGGACTAAAGACTGACACCACGACTAAATCCACCCGGCGGTTTGCTCTGCGACCTTCCGGGGTGCTATTGCTCGCAACCGGATGATACTCGGCATAGCCGGCGATCGACATTCGTTGCGGATCAAATCCATCTTTATCGATCAGCATCATCGCCACCGCCATGGCACGCGCCGTCGACAGGTCCCAATTTGAACCGAACTTGTCGTTATGGATTGGCACATTGTCCGAATGCCCTTCGATCCGCATGTCCAGGCCGTATTGCATCAGTATTGTTGCGATCTTCTTGATTTTTTCTCCTGCACCCGGCAACAAGCTTGCTTCACCGCTATTGAAGAAGCCAAGTTCATGAAGGCTGATAACGAAGCCCTCAGGAGTCATCTTAAGTTCGATCTCCTGTCCAGCAATCTCCTTGCCGAGCGCCATTGCCAGTTTCCGGTGCAGCTCTTCTATATCGATGCCAGCGTTCCCAGGGACGACACTCACTTTCGCTCCCCCCTTATCATTCGGGTTGAGCACGCTCCCCAGTTTCGTCACGTTAGAAGACAAGCGCGTTGGGGCACTATCACTCCCCGTAAATGTTCCCATCTCCTGGAATCCATTTTTGACTGCGGAAGATACTCTCTGAACCGCCATCTTGTCGCGATAGGCCGAAGCAAACAGAACCACAAAGAGAGCGAAAAGAAGCGTCATGAAATCCGCATAAGATACCATCCAGCGCTCTGCATGCACCACATCTTCGGGGTCTTTTCGTCTTCTCATTTCGCTACCAGTTTCAGCTTTGGAGCCTCTGCGCCTCGGCCCAGATAGACGCCCAGCTTTGCCTCCAGGGCTCTCGGATTGGTTCTCTCCACAAGCGAGATCACTCCATCCAGCATCATTTCGCGAAGCACTTGTTTCCTCCGCATCATGATCTTGATCTTTCCTGCGAAGGGAAGAAAGAAGAGGTTTGCCGATCCTACCCCATAAATGGTCGCGACGAATGCAACCGCAATTCCCTTGCCGACTTCGTTGATGTTCTGCAACCGCTGCATAACTTGGATAAGTCCTATGACAGCGCCCAGAATACCTATAGTCGGCGCGAATCCGCCCGCAGCATCAAACACCTTTGGTATGATCTCTTCGCGCTCGGATTCTCTATCCATTTCGAGTTCCATCACCTGACGCAACTCAGCGGAATGGACACCATCAACAGCCAGAGTCAATGCCTTTTTCAAGAACGGATACTCGATCACCTTAAGTTCCGCATCAAGAGACACCAGGCCGCTCCGCCGCGCCCTGGCAGCATAGCCTACAAAGTCCTCGATCAACTGCGGAGCAGGGTCCTTCACGCCGATAAAGACATGCCTCAACTGCTTGGCGGCCTGCATCACAACCGAGAAAGGAAACTGGACCATGACCGCGCCAAGCGTACCCCCAAACACAATCAAGGCAGCTGTGGGTTGCAGTATCTGCCCAATCTGGCCGCCATCGAAGTATAAGCCTGCTGCGATGCCAGCAAGCGCGATGATAATTCCGGCCAACGTACTCTTACTCGCCATGGGGTTCCTTCTTGGACATATGTACAATACCCAGCTTTACGGCGAACAACCGGCTTCGTTAAGAGTTATCCACGGGTATGTGACTCGATCCTATGATCTTTCGATTCCAACGTCATGCGGAAAGCGACAATGAAATTCTCTCTGATCCTTCATCCTGCATGGGCGTAAATTGTGCTCCCATCTGGTTCATCGAAACTCTAGTCTCTCTTTCCAGTGCTTGCGGCATAGGTATGTCAAGTTGTTGCCAGGCGCTCCTCACATGCACAATCATCTCTATCTGCGCATCGAGCACTGCGGCTGATTTCTTGATTGAAGCCTCTATCATTTTTGCGCGCAGATATGCGTAGAATCTCGATAGATTCTGAGCCTGCTCACCACCGTTCTTCAAATCAAGCCAGCTTTCCAGCCGGCCAATGATAAGCAGGGCATGGTCCAGTTCCTTGCAGCGCGTATCAATGTCATTCTTGCGAAGCGCGCTCGCCGCGCGGCGAAAATCGCACACGAGCGCATCAAGCAGAACGATCATTAGGCCAATGGCGCTTGCGCCTTCAATAGAACTTTTGCGATAGGACGATTCTGTCTTGCTCATTGTCTTTCCCCTTTTAGCTGCTAGGAGCTTGAACTTGGTTTTAGCAGTGCGTTGATCTGGTCCATCGTCGTGGTCAACGATTCCAGCGCAGATTCAGCCTTTGTGTACATCGCAGTTAGTATTGTTTGCTGTGACGCGATGTAAGTCGACTCGAAGTTGTCGATTTGCGTCGTCAGATCGCTGTTCTCTGCGGCGATGCTGCTCAGGTCAACTTTGAAAGCGCCGTTCGCAGCGTTTGTATAGGTATCCACAGCGGTGTGGAACGAGGCTGCAAAGCCATTCAGCGCCGCGCCCTGAAAGAAGTTCTGCACATCGGTGGCATTGTTGGTGAGCGCGCTGTTCAGTGTGCTCGAATCCACAGTGAGAGTGCCGTCATCGCCAACCGTAATACCAAGGCTGTACAACGACGAAACCGCCGTGGTTCCCGAAGTTGGCGTATACGTATAACTAAGCGCAGACTGGAGTGTGCTCTGCAAAGCACGAATTGTTGGATCGGAGGCGAGCACTCCTTCCGATCCGCCGCTGACGGTGAACTGCTTAGTCAATAGACCTATTGCGGTGTTGTAATCCGTCACGAACTGATTGAGCGCAGTGGAGGCAGCCGACGCATCGGAAGCCACTGTAAGGTTTACCGCAGTCGTTGGGCTCGCGCCCAGCAGGGTTAGTGTAACTCCACTGATCGCTCCGGTTACCGTATTACTCGCGCTGTCGATCGGGATGCCGTCCACTGTCAGTGAGGCATCTGCCGCCGCGACGGACTGCGTAAAGCCCATGCTCCCTGAGGTCGAACTTGGCTCATTGATGGTGAAGGCGGTGCTGCCGTCGGTACTGACGATGCTTAGATTTGTATTGCCGCTCGAATCCGTGGTTGCTGTCGCAGTCAGGCCGAGAGAGTTGCCACTGGAGTCCTTCGCCTCATTGATCGCGGTGGCCAATTGCGCATAGGTTTCCCCGTCTGTGATCTTAATCGTTGCGCTGCCTGCGGCTGAGGTCGCGCCCGTCAGTTTGATAGTGTCGGCTGCTAGGGTCTCAGTCGAGGTCAGTGTTGGAGCTGTCCACGCCGTATAGGATGACGATATCGAGAAATCAGCAGCTGCGCCCGAAGTGTTGGAGATGATCGCAAGCCTGGAGCCGGTTGAGTCGCCCACCACCGTCGCGGTAACGCCAAGACCGGCGTCATTAATCGCTGCGGCTAAAGTGGTCAGTGTGTCGCCCGTATTCCCACTTCCGGTTTTGATCGTCACTGCAGTACCGCTTGCTGGCGTAATCGTGATGGACGACGTCGGCAGTGTCGCAGTGGAACTGCTTGCGAGGCTCGAATACCAAGCTCCCGTAGAAGCGATATTCTTGACCACTATCGTATGCGAACCAGCGACAGTTCCAGAAGCTGCTGTGGCTTTGATTTCACTTGTGTTGGAGGACGTCACCGTGCGCTGTGACAAGGGGCCAACCAGGCTATTCAGTGATTCCATATCGGTTTGAAGCGCCTGGCTCGCTGTCTGAATCGCGGTGAGAGCAGTTGTCTGGCTGTTAAGTGTAGTCTGGTCAGCTTGCCATAGTCTTTCTGGCGCGCGGTCCGCATAGATGCCCGCCGAGACGGCCGCAGTAACATCAATGGAAGTCGTGCTTTTGCTGTTCACCGCGGCCAGGATGCTGCTGACATCGTATGCCTGCGTGGTCGCTGTCGAAGCCGTACTTGACGTGAGTGCACTGGTGGTAGCGCTCATAGCTCTAGACCTTTTCTGCGAGAAGGCGCCATCGAGTAGATGCCAGTTGCTAAACTTTTCGCCCAAAAGCTGAAAACGAACGAATCAGTTCAAGAGTGACATTCCTCTGAATGGCGCGAAGGTGGCGCCCTGAGGCGCCACCTTCCTTGCTGCGTTGATTACTGCGTTAAGTTACTGGACCAGCTTCAAAACAGCCTGCTGAGCCTGGTTGGACTGCTGCAGGGCCGCCATGCCGGTGGACTGAAGTACGTTGTACTGCGTCATGTTGGCAACCGTCTTGCCGATGTCGGCGTTCTGAATACTGTTCGCCGCGCTCTGCAGGTTGGTGACTTCGTTGCTCATGTTGGCGCTGGCCGCGGTGAGCCGGTTGACGGAAGCGCCGATCTTGCCGCGCTGCGCGGAAACGGTACTGATCGCGGCCGTAATCGTGGTCAGCGCTGTTTGGGCGGCAGCGGCAGTGCTGAGATTATTGGAGGCAAGTGAGAGACCGGATGAGGAAAGCGTGCTGATGGAGGTTGTGATCTGATTATTCGCAACGGTCGCAGTCTGGCCATCACTGATGAAGACCGTGCTGGTGTTGTTTGCGGCGGTTGTCGGATTTAACGCCCCGAGCGTAGTGTCATTGGTCGTAATTTCCAGATTTGCGCCCGCACCACCGATTACCAGGGCGGCGGCAGAGGCGGCGGCTGGTCCTGTCGCGGTCACGGATGCACTCAACTGGCCGTTTGTTACAGCAGATCCGATTGCAGTCATCAGAGTTCCAACTGTAGAAGCGGCATCCGCTGTGTAATTGAACGTAGAACCTGTGGTCAAATCCGTAATCGTTGTAACCGACCCGAGTTGTAGAGCGGTCCCCGTCATCAGGTTTGTCTGCGACGAGGAAAAGCTTGCCGAAGTATTCCCGGTGAATACGTTGGCTCCGTTGAAGTTCGTGCTTGAACCGATCTGGTCGATTTCGGCCTTGATTGATGCGAATTCTGTGTTCAGCGCCGCTGACTGACTGCCGGTGATGCCGGTCGTCGCGGCTTCAGTGGCTAGCGTAACAGCGCGGTTGAGAAGCGAGGTAACCTGAGAGAGGGCGCCATCGGCGGTCTGCAACATGCCGATGCCGTTGCTGGCGTTCTGCTGCGACTGAGTCAAGGCAGCAATGTTGGCAGTCATTCCCTGGGCAATCGACAAACCTGCAGCGTCGTCGGAACCGGAGTTGATCTTCAGGCCGGTCGACAGTTGTGTCAGGGTCTTTTGCAGGCTGGCTTGCGTGTTGGACAATGCGTTCTCCGCCGAGAGGGAGGAGATGTTATTCAGAATTGAAAGTGCCATGGGGTGTATCTCCTTGTTTTGCCCTTTTGCGCCTGCACTCGGCTCTTTTGTGTGGGCCTACATTTGAGGCTCCGGTTCGTCGAGAAGGAGGTCGTCTTGGACAGACCTTCTATCGGCCATCCCTGAAAATCATTTCAATGAAGAAGTCAGAATTGTATGCATTTTACGGGGACTTTGCAGTGAGGATATACAGACAGGCAAAGAATTGCGTGAGTCATGACTTGAGGATGTCACAAGCAATATACCTAATTCCATACAGATTGATCACTTTGTTGTAATTCACTCTTCCGACTGTCCGACTTAATGGTTACGAGATACACGCGCAGCTATTTCAGATAATCAAACAAGGTGTTTTGCATAACCCTAGCAGCCGCGGCGAGGACTGCGCTGTTGGTGGTTTCGGCAGCAGAGAGGTTCGTTGCGGAATCCGCAAGATTGGCCCCGACCAGCGCGGTCTGCACGGTTGATAGTGTCAGTTTCTCCTGGCTGAGAAAACTCTCCTGGGAATCCAACCGGCTGATAGAGCTGTCCAAGGGGCTGCGACTCACGTTGACGGCATTCAATGCGGAGGTAATCGCAGTGGTCGCCGTTCCGATTTCCGTGGAAGTTCCACTTTTAAGAGCCGTGATAAGACTATTCAGCGCGCCAATCACGTTTGTCCCAGAAGTAAGTAAGCTACTGCCGGGAAGGTTCGTTGCGACACTCAGGGAATCACCCACCTGGACGCTATTCACGCTGTTGTTTCCGACATAAGCATAGGCATTGGCGACTTCGGTGCCGGAAACTGCGGTCATGGATCCGAGCGATGCGTCATTGGAACTGACTACGACGCCAGCCGTAGTCGAGTTTGTGGCGATGGACAACTGGCCATTGGAATCGATGGTCGCCGTTGTTCCAGATGAAAGCGTGCCTGCCGAGACAGCACTGGCAACAGCGCTCTGCAAGGTGGCGATTGTGTCGCCAGCAGAGGCCGTAAAGGTCATGGTCTCGCCCGTGGTGGCGTCGCTGATGGTGGTGACCGAACCAGCGGTCAATGCGGTGGCAGTGGTCAGAGGGCTTGCAGCCGATCCCTGCGCTGAGGTGTACGTAGTTGAGGCGGCAACGAAGGGCGCTGTAGCACTGGCCGTACCCCCGAAGAGATAAGCCCCCTGAAAGGAGGTATTGGCCTCACCGACAATGCCGGTGAGAAGGCCCTCCAATTCGGTAGCAATCGCCGTTTTGTTCGCCGCGGAGGCGGTCCCGGTGGCGCCCTCGGTGCCTAGCGTTACAGCCGTGTTCAGCGACGTCACAATGGAACTGATGGACGAATCCGCGGTCTGCATCTGCGAAAGCACCGAACTGACATTCTTTGTGTACTGGTCGACATTGGCGGAAGACGCCAGCGACGTGACCATATTGGCCGATGCAATAGGATCGTCGGAAAGCTGGTTGACCCGCAAGCCGGTCGACACCTGTTGCAGCGCTGTCGCCAAATTCTGCTGGCTTTGCTGCATGGCATACTGCACATCGGAAACCATGTTTGTTACTCGCATCGTTGTCCTTTTCCCGCGGCCGGCCACCGCGCATGTTGTTTATTCAGCCGCGGCCGTACCCATCGTCATTGTGATCGAGAATAGGGTCTGAACCACACTTACAATGCGGGCAGCGGCCTCGTAGGCCTGCTGATACTGAATCAGGTTGGCGGCTTCCTCATCGGTCGACACCCC
>Ga0224558_1004907_pt1 | contig 10111 bp, 9 predicted proteins | sample 714S32024metaG_FD_180682 | JGI IMG/M metagenome (GOLD analysis project Ga0224558, IMG submission 180682) | Peat soil microbial communities from Stordalen Mire, Sweden - 717 S3 20-24 | ecosystem: Environmental > Terrestrial > Soil > Wetlands > Peat | place: Sweden: Norrbotten County, Stordalen... | reverse complement strand
CTAGCACCTCAAGCTAGTGCGTCTGCCAATTCCGCCACCTCCGCGTTTCGGGATGCTACTTCTTGGCCGGCGCTGGCGGCGCCGGAGCCGGTGCGTTCTGCTGATTCGCCGGCAACGGCATCGGTATCGGTTTCCCGCCCGACGGCGTCACGTTCATGGGCTGGCCCGGAACCTGAACCGGAACTTGTACCGGCGCGCCCTTCACCGGAGCGCTGCCTGCCGGCGTGGCCTCCAGGACCGTCGTGCCTAAACCCGCATTCCGCGTCGCCAGGATCGAAAGCGACAGCGAGGTAACCATGAAGAGCACCGCCGAGATCGTGGTTGCCCTCGAGAGCAGCGTGGCCGAGCCGCGCGGGCCAAAGGTCGTCTGCGACCCCATGCCGCCAAACGCGCCGGCCAGATCCGCCGCCTTCCCGCTTTGCAGCAACACCACAATAATCAGGAAGATGCACACCACTACATGAATCAGCAAAATCAGAATATACATCGTTGTTCTTTCAGTATAGGCAACCGGCGGACCGCCGGTCAAACCGGGGCGCCGCGGCGCGGCAGGCCGGAAGAACCGCCCGACGGCCGCAACTGCCTGGCGTAGCTCAAAAACAGGTCCATCCCCCGGTATTCGCGCGGGCCCAATTCGTTCACAATTCTCCGCGTCAGGTATTCCTCGACGAAATCGGGCGGGAAACCGCGGCGCGGGGCCTCGAATGCCACAATCTCATCGATGCGCGCCCGGCCGTAGCGGCAGGACTCCCGAAACGCCTCGGCCACCTCCGCCGTAACCACGCCTTTGCGGCCCGCCCATACCGCGAACACCATCGGCAGCCCGGTCATCTCCACCCACTCGCCTCCCAAATCGTAAACGTAATAGGGCAGGCGGGCCGGGTCGATGTGCAAGGCCGGGGCTCCAATGATGACGGCCGCATCGGCAACACGCAACATGGCTTCCAGATCGGGAGGATGCGGAATGGATGCCGGCGCCGCGCCATAGCGGCGTTCCAGGACGATGCGCACCAGCTCCACCGACGTGCGCGAGCTGGAGTCGGCCGCCAGAGTCCGGATTTCCGGCGCCGGGCGCGAGGAGATCAGCAGAATACTGCGCACCGGACCGCGACACGCGATGCCAGGGCCGGCAATGACCTCGAGGTCCTGCCGGGTCAGCTCGAACAAGGGGATGAGGCCGATGTCGGCGGCGCCGGCGGCCATGTCGTCGGCACAGCCCGACGGGATGCGGAAATCCAGGTCGAAAAGGCCCTGTTGCGGGCCGTGCAGCATCCCCCAGACCAGCGGTGTGGTATTCAGATAGCCGACAGCGGAGACCCGCAGCCTGGCAGGAGCGATTGGGATCAACCCCCAGTGTAGCAAAGGGACTGAAGAGTACGGTACGACACCGGTACTGGCGCGTGTTTGATCGCGCGCCAGTGTTTGCTATCCTTGTAGAGAGAGCGCTCTCCGTGTCGCGCCACCCTTGAGGACTCGATGAATATCAAGCATACTTCTGTCTTGTTCCTGACGTTATTGGGCGCTACCGCGGGTTTCCCACAGGTCATTCTGAACCCCGTTCCCGCCCGCGCCATCGGCCAGTCCATACTGATTCCCGAGTCTGGCAACCCGAACCTCGTGGAAGGCCGCGAATTATACAGCCCACAGGGTATCGCTGTGGACCCCCCAACCGGGACGCCGCTCTACGTCTACGTCGCCGACACCGGCAACAACCGCGTGCTGGCGTGGAAGAACGCCGCCAGTTTCAGCAACGGGGCCAAGGCCGACCTGGTGATTGGGCAACCCGACTTTTTCAGCACCGCCGCGTATGGGCCCGGCACCACCTTTTCCACCGGTCTGAATACCCCGACCGGGCTGGCGGTGCGCAATGGCGATCTCTATGTCGTGGATAGCGGCAACAACCGCGTGCTGCGTTACCCCAAGCCGTTCTCCCAGACCGGCCAGCAGTTTCCAGACCTGTACGTCGGCCAGCCAAGTCTGAGTTCCCGCGTGCCGGATCAACCCAACGGGCAGGTCAGCGCGCAGGGGATCTACACGACTTCGAGCACCCAATCCCCCCTGGTGGCCAACATTGCCTTCGACAGCGCCGGGAACTTGTGGATGACGGACCCCGGCAACCGGCGCGTACTGCGATTCCCCGCGGCCGCCATCGCCAAGGGTGGGGGCGGGCTTACCGCCGATATCGTCCTCGGCCAGGTGGATTTCTTCAACACCGGATATAAGCCTCTGGATCCGACCAATGTCAATAGCCCAACATGGCTCAACCAATTCGCGGTTCCCGACGGTATTGCCTTCGATTTGGCAGGAAACCTGTACGTGTCCGACAGCGATCTGAGCGTGTCGAACACCACCTTGACCGGGCGTGTGCTGGTTTTCACTCCGCCGTTCGCCACAAGCATGAACGCCACACGGATCATGGGAGTATTTCCGCCAACGGTCACCACTGCCCCGTCGCAATCGCAGGTCGATCACACCGTGATGATCAATCCGCAGGGCATTGTCGTGCTTCCCAACAACCTGGGCATCGCGGTGGTTGATAGCAACAGCAGTCGCATTCTGATCTTCCCCCCAATCACCCTGTGGGACCAGAATACCTCGAATCCACCCCAAGCCACGACAATCATCGGACAGGCAAATAGTTGCCAGGCTTGGCCGGCGCAAGCGTGCCGCGCCGCCAACAACGGGAACCCGTCACCCTCCGCCAGCACGCTGTCCTTCCCGTTTGCCGTCGCTCTCGCGGGCACCGACCTGCTCGTTGCCGACGCCGGCAACAACCGCGTGATCGCCATGCCGCAACAGGCGGGCGCTTACGTGTCCGCCAACCGGGTGTTGGGGCAGGACCGTTTCGACACCTTCTCCATCAACCTGATCGAAGGGCGCGAGTTTGCGTTCACCGCACAGACCAGCCAGGGCACTTTGGCGGATGCGGGTCTGGCCATCGATAGCACCGGCGATACCCCGTACCTCTACGTCGCCGACCCGTACAACAACCGTGTGCTGGGCTTCAAGGATGCGCGCAAGCTGACGCCGGGCACCAAAGCGGATATTGTAATAGGCCAGCCGGACATGCAGACGGCGCTCTGCAACTCTCCGAGCGGCGATCCGAACCAGCCCACGAAATCCAATCTCTGCGGCCCCATCGGCCTGCTGGTGGATTCGGGCGGCAACCTCTACGTGGCGGATTCCGGGAATGGCCGCGTGCTGCGGTTTCCCACCCCGTTCGCGCACCAGGGGCTGCCGGCGGCGGACCGCGTGGTCGGACAGGCCAACTTCAATTCCACGATTAGGGACCCCAGCGACCACACCATGGCCACGCCCTATGGGCTGGCATTGTCCGGCGTCAACGGGCTGCTGGTTTCCGATGCGCAGCACAATCGCGTCCTCTATTTCCCGATGGCTAACGGCGACCTCACTTCACCGCAGGGGGAGACGGCCACCAAGGTGTTCGGGCAGCCGAATTTCACCTCGATCGTGAAAGGGACCGACGATACATCCATGAACGGGCCGCACCACGTAGCGGCGGATTCCAGCGGCCGGCCGTACGTGGTCGATACCGGCAACAACCGGGTGTTGATCTTCGGAGATCCCCACGACACCAGCACTGCCAGCTCCGACGCTCACGCGGTGCCACCCATTATCACCGGCCTCAGCGCGCCGCGAGGAATCTACGTCAGTCCGCTCACCGGTGAGATTTGGGTCACCGATACGGGCAACAACAGAAGCCTGCGCTATCCCAGCTTCGAACAGTATTTCGTGTCCGGCACTTTCAACCTCAGCATCCCGGGAACCTACGGTGCGCCGCTGGCGCTGGTGCAGGACCAATACGGCGATCTCCTGGTCGCCGACTCCTCCAACCGCGTGGAATTCTACTACCCCGGCCTGGCTTCGCAGAACGCCGCCAGTTTCCTCTCCCAGTCGCTGGCGCCGGGAGCGCTCGCCACCATCTACCCGCTAGGCGTCACATTCGGCACGGATACGGCCAACGCCAACCAACAGCCCAACCCAGTGCCCTACCCAACCCTTCTGGCCGACACACAGGTGCTGTTCAATGGCCAGCCGGCGCCGCTGCTCCTCGTCTCGCCGGGACAGATCAACTTCATGATCCCCATGAGCGCGCCCACCAGCGGCACGGCGGACGTGCAGGTCGTGCGCCAATCCACCGGCCAGATTCTGACCGACGGGCTGTTGCCCATGAACTCGGTTTCTCCGGCCATCTTCACCGGGGGGCTGGTCAACTGCACGCTGGCTGGCGGGAAGTGCAAGCAGGCGGCGGTGGTTAACGCCGCGGATGGGACAGTCAACAGTCCCAACAACCCGGCGGCGGCTGGTTCGTACATTTCCATCTACGCCACTGGACAGGGCTTTGTGCAGGGCGCTCCGCCGGACGGAGACATTCCGCGAGGGGGGCTGGTAAACACTTCGACAGTGCCCAAGGTCTGGATCAATGCCTGCTACGTAGACGATTCGAGCTGCACCGGGGAAACCGGCGTCGAGAACGTCCAGTTTTCCGGACTCTCGCCGCAGTTTCCGGGAGTCTGGCAAATCAACGTACGCATCCCCAAGAGCACCGGGCCGGGAGCGCAGATCCCCATCTTCATCGTGATGAACAACGTCACCAGCCCATCTGCTGCAACCGGCTACGTCACCACCATCGCGGTCAAGAACCAATAAAGGAGTTCACAGACGGTGGGGCAGGCGGTTCCGCCTGCCAACCGGTTTTTTCCCAGCTTCTCAGCGCTCCGGAGGCTCCTCCCGCGGAGGTCCGGGGGCCCTGGCGCGCGTGCGCTTCATCGCGTACATGTTGCGGTCCGCCTCGTCCAGCGTCTCGCGCAGGGCGCGGCCGTGAGCGTCGGCGGTTCCCCAACTGAACGAAATCGGCAGGGCTCCGTATCCGCGCACGCGGAACTCCCGCAGACGGGCTTCGATGCCGCTCATGCGCGTGCGCGCCACCTCGGCGCGCTGGTTGTGGAACAGGATCACGAATTCGTCGCCGCCCCAGCGGAAGGCCTCGTCCTCGTGGCGGATGGAAGAGTGCAGCAGGTTGCCGATGTTGCGTAAGATCTCGTCGCCCGCCAGGTGGCCGTAGCGGTCGTTGACGTCCTTGAAGTTGTCCATGTCGCACACCGCCACCACTCCGTCGAAGTCCGAGAGATCCTCGACGCGTCGCGCCAGCGCGGCCTGGTTCAACAGGCCCGTCAGCCGGTCCAGGTCGGGGCCCTGCTCGCCTTCGCGCCGCAGGTGGTCCAACTCGGCGCGCAGCTCCCCGATGTGATCGATCTGGCTTTCACTCCACATCGCCATGGCGGCGAACGCCAGCACGCAATGCAGAGCGAAATCGTAGTATGTCTCATGGTGCAGGTAAAGCGCCCACGCCGGCGCGCCGCCGGTGTCGTATAGATACCACACCAGCATGGCATGCTCGAGAAACACCGCCGCCAGCACCGCCAGCGAAAACCGGAAAACGCGCGCACCAATCCCGGCTCTGCGGCGCAGGGTGAAGAAGTTATAGAGGTACACGAAGCTCAGCACCAGCGCGTGCGAGGCATAATAGGCCTCCACCCGCGAGTACAGGCCGAAGGCCCAGACCAGCGCCACGAAGGCCGGCAGGATCGAGATCAGCCGGAGCACGGTCCGCCAGTCCTTGATGCCGGAGGCAAAGCCGGCGCGGGCCGCCGCGATCAGCACGATGGCGAAGGCGAATTCAAAGGTGGCGTACGGCGCCAGCCATCCGGAGTGCGTCGTGCGGAGCAGCTCGAATCCGAAAAAAGCGGCCAGAAGCCGCAGCCCCCAAGCCACCGCCCACAGTCCGAAATAGATCACCCGCGACTGCCGGTACAGGAACAGAAACACCATCCCGAACAGCAGCGCGCCGATTTCCTGAATGTAGAGGGCCGTGATATCCGGAAGGGGACTGAAGGCGCCCATCCGCTCAGTCTCCGCCGATCGCATGGCGCCGGATGGCACGCGCTTTGCCGGTGGCTTCGTCCACGTCGACGATCACGGCGTGCAACTCGGCGTTCTGGCGCGCCGCCTCCATGCGCACCGGCAAGCCCGTGAGGAAGCGCTGCACAATGATATCGGTTTGCACCCCGATCACGGAATGGTACGGCCCGGTCATGCCGCAATCCGTCTGGTATGCGGCGCCTCCCGGAAGGATGCGGGTGTCCGCCGTGGGCACATGGGTGTGGGTTCCGATTACGGCCGAAACGCGGCCGTCCAGATACCAGCCCAGGGCGATCTTCTCGCTGGTCGCCTCCGCGTGAAAATCCACGAACTTCACTTTGATGGCGGGGTCGAGCGCGCCCAGAATCTGGTCGGCCTTTCGGAAAGGGCAATCCGTGGACGGCATGTACGTGCGGCCCTGGAGGTTGATCACCGCGCAATCCACGCCGTTGCGCGCGCGCCACACGATCGCGCCGTGGCCGGGAGCTTCGGGATAGTTGGCGGGACGCAGCAGCCGCGGCTGGCGCCCCAGGTAATCGTACACCTCACGCTTGTCCCAGACGTGGTTGCCGGAGGTCAGCAGGTCCAGGCCCAGACCGAACAACTCCTCCGCAATCGACGGCGTGAGGCCGAATCCCCCAGCCGCGTTCTCCGCGTTGGCAATGGTAAGGTCGATGCGGTTGGTTTCGACGATGTCCTGGAGATGATCGGCGACGATCCTGCGCCCGGGAGAAGCAAATATATCCCCGATGAAGAGAATGTTCATTCCTGGATTTCACGTTAACACGTGGAGCGGGTAGGGGCCGGAGACCGGGGGCCAGGGGCCAGGGCGAGCCCGACGCCCGGAAGCCTGCGCGGTTTGCACTTAGCTAGCCTTCGTGGCTAAGATCGAGACATGCCGAAGTTTAATGTCCATGAGGCGAAGTCGAACCTGTCGCGGCTGCTCGCGCTGGTCGAACAGGGTGAGGCGGTGACCATCATGCGGGGTGGCGAGCCTGTTGCCGACCTGGTGCGGCACCGGCGGAAAGCCGGACGCCGGACTCTCGGCGCGCTGGCCGGAACCATCTCGCTGCCCGAGGGGTGGGACGCGCCGATGACGAGCGAGCAGGCAGATCGGTTCTTGGAAGGCAAGGAATGGTGACCTACCTGCTGGACACCGCTCCCTTCCTGTGGGCTGTCGCCAGCCCGGAAAAGTTGAGCCCAGCAGTCCGCAGACTGATCGAAAGCCGCAAGCATCCACTGTTTGTGAGCGTGGCTTCGCTTTGGGAAGTGATTGTCAAAACACAGAAGGGGTTGCTTCATCTCGAGGATCCGCCGCGCTGGTTGGAAGCCGGGCTGAAGAGCATTGAAGCGGAGGTGTTTCCCATAAAGGCAGCTCATGTGTACCAGGTAGGCCGGCTTCCGATGATCCACAAGGACCCGTTCGACCGGTTGCTGCTCGCGCAAGCGGCAAGTGAGGGCTGGGTTCTGGTCAGCAACGACGAGACCGTGCGCAAGTACGCGGTGGCGACGGTCTGGTAGCCTACTTTCCGGCCAGGGCGCTGTGCTTGCGTCCGAACGGGAAGTAGATGGCGAAACCGATCGTCAGCCAGACAAAGAACCGCACCCAGGTTTCCAGTGGAAGCGCCATCATCAGAACCAGGCAAAAGGCGATCGATATCATCGGCAGCCAGGGCGAGCCGGGGACCCGGAAGCCGCGCGGCCGGCCGGGCTGTTTTCTGCGCAGCACAATCACGCCCACGGACACCAGGATGAACGCGAACAGCGTCCCGATGTTGGCCAGGTCCGCGAACGTGCCGATGTCCAGGATGCCCGCCGGAATCCCCACCACCAGCCCGGCTACCCAGGTGCTGACGTGCGGCGTCTTATGGACCGGGTGCACTTTGGAGAATGCTTTCGGCAGCAGACCGTCGCGGGACATCGCAAACCAAATGCGCGCCTGCCCGTATTGAAATACCAGCAGCGACGAGATCATTCCCAAAATGGCGCCAATACTCACCCACCGGCGAATGCCGTTGTATCCCAGGGCCTTGAGCGCGTCGGCCACCGGCGCCTCGCCGGTCAGGCTTCTCCACGGAGCGATGCCCGTCAGCACCAGCGCCACCGCGATATAGAGCACGGCGCAGATCACCAGCGTCATGATGATGCCGAAGGGCAGGTCGCGCTGCGGGTGGCGGCACTCCTCCGCCGCCGTGGAAACCGAATCGAAGCCGATATAAGTGAAGAAGACGATGGCCGAGCCGGTGAGCACGCCGGAAAATCCGTTGGGCAGGAAGGGATGCCAGTTGGCGGTGTTCACGGCCCGCGCCGCGCCCACCACGAATATCAGAATGGCGGCAATCTTGATGCACACCATGGCATTGTTGGTGCCGGCGCTCTCGCGCACACCGATCACCAGGATGTAGGTGAGGATCAACAGGATGATCAGCGCCGGCAGGTTGAACCAGGCGCCGGTGAAATGATCGCCCACGATGGGCGGCGCGGATAGCTTGGCGGGCAGATGCAACCCGAAAGAGTTTTCCAGCACGTCTTTGAGATATCCGGAGAACCCCGCCGCCACCGCCATGTTGGAGACAGCGTACTCGAGAATCAGGTCCCAGCCGATGATCCACGCGATCAGCTCGCCCAGCGTGGCATAGGCGTAGGTATAGGCGCTGCCGGCAATGGGGATCATGGATGCCAGCTCGGCGTAGCACAGCGCGGCGAAGCTGCACGCGAACGCCGTCAGCAGGAAGGAAAGCGAAATGCCGGGTCCCGCGCCGGGCCGCCCGATAGTGGAAAGCGCATGCGAGCCGTGCAGCATCAGATCCATGATGGGCGCATGCAGGATGGATTTGTAGTGGAGGGTCTCTCCAGCGGCCGCCGTGCCGGTGAGGATGAAGATGCCGGATCCGATCACGGCGCCGATGCCGAACGCCGTCAGGCTCCACGGTCCCAGCGTGCGCCGGAGCTTCTTCTCCGGCTCTTCGGAGGCGGCGATCAATGCATCGATGCTCTTCGTGCGGAACAGGCCCACTGCGCGCCGCCTCGCCCGTTACCGCTTGCGCTGGCCTTGCGCCTGGTGGCGAATCTTCTTCTTTTCCGAGCCGCGGGCCACGCCGGCCGCGCGTTTCGCCTTGGGCGCCGCCTTCTTGCGCGCCACGCGCTTCAGCTTCTTGCGTTCAGTGGTGTCGGTGACTTTCTTCGTGTTCATCAGCTTCTTTTCAGTCCTGCGTATTTTTCGACCAGCTTCTTAAGGCCGTGACGAGGGAAGTTAACAGTGATCTTAGCATCTTCGCCCTCGCCTTCGCGACGCACCACCGTGCCGGTGCCGTATTTGGAATGTTCCACTGTCATGCCGGCCCGCATGCCCTGGCGAGCCGGCGGGGGAGCCACCGTCAAAGGTCTGGCCGGCATACCCACGGTGCGCGGCGGAACCGGCGGGGTTTTGAGATCGTTTCGCTGCGACGCGGCCGGCGGGCCTGGCTTGAAGGGCATTCCCCGATCGCTGAAGAACTGCGAAATGTTGTCCAGCGAATTGTAGGTTTTCCCCGTGAACGTGTTGCGCCGGGCCGATTGCCGCACGTCGACGCGCTCGGTAAGAAGATCCACCTCGCCCGGCTCGTCCCGCGGGCCGAGGTCGTCCACCAGGTGCGCGGGTACTTCGTTCAGGAACCCCGAGGGCGTGGTCCGCTCCTGCTCTCCCGCGCCGAACCGCCGCCGGTACTTGGCCCACGTCAGGATCAGCCGCTTGCGCGCGCGGGTCATTCCGACGTAGCACAGCCGCCGCTCCTCTTCCAGCATTTCCGGGGAATCCATCGACCGGCTGTGCGGAAAGAGACCCATCTCCAGGCCGGAGAGGAAGACCAGCGGAAACTCCAGCCCCTTGGCGTTGTGCAGCGTCATCAGGTTGACCGGCGAGTCTTCGTCGAACGCGTCGGCCTCGGAAACCAGCGCGGCGTGGTCCAGGAAATCCGCAATGCTCTCGCCCCGCTCGCCCGCCTCCGCCGCTGCGCTGACCAGCTCGCCCAGGTTCTCCAGCCGCGACTCGGATTCCGGCGTCTTCTCCTGTTGCAGCATTTTGCGGTAGCCGGTGCGTTCCAGGATGAACTTCAGCAGGTCTGGCAGCGGCGAGGAGATGGCCACCAGGGAAAGTTCCTGAATCAGATTGCGGAACGTCACCAGAGCG
>Ga0224558_1004904_pt1 | contig 10112 bp, 10 predicted proteins | sample 714S32024metaG_FD_180682 | JGI IMG/M metagenome (GOLD analysis project Ga0224558, IMG submission 180682) | Peat soil microbial communities from Stordalen Mire, Sweden - 717 S3 20-24 | ecosystem: Environmental > Terrestrial > Soil > Wetlands > Peat | place: Sweden: Norrbotten County, Stordalen... | reverse complement strand
CTCTGGCCGCGGGAAGCGCACCAGGAGCGCCATGCCGAACAACACCACCATCACCGCGACGAGCACGAGGTTCGACAGCGAAACGGTGACGATCGACCAGTGCAGGTAACGCCCAGGCCCGTTCAGGTCGATCGCAGATGCGAGCATTCGCAACGAGTACACCGACCCTCCCCTCTAGAAGAGGGGCCTCCCCCTCGACCCCGAGATGTTGTCACTTCAGGAGAGATCGTGCAGGAATCTCACCCACCGAGGCCTGATCGTGCCGACATGGTGACGAAGTCCCGTGACCACCACGACTCGAAGTACCGGGCGGGCGTTGCCGCCATGTTCGTGAGCAGATCGGTCCCGTTGGTCGGGGCGGCGGGCGCGGTCGGCGAGACAGGTGCGTAGGCGGCGAAGTTGACCCAGTCGGTGTTGATGTCGAGCTCCATCGCACGAACGGCGCCGGCGCGGGCGAGCACGTCTGCGAGGTCCGTGATGTTCAGATCAGGGCCGCCGACGTAGACGAGGGCTCCGTCGGCGGTCACTCCCACGCCTGAGCGCCACACATAGACAGAGCCATGCAACGTGAAGCCCCATTTGGTCGCGTCGTTGGCATTCAATCCCGGCACCGGTTGGCCGCCGTCGACGAGCAGGTCGAGGTTCTGACGAACCGAAGCCACGTCGGGCGTCATCGAGATGTCCCGACCCCACTGACCCACCGTGGCCGTCCCGTCACGGTAGATCACGAACGATGCCGCGCCTTGACGAAGCGGGTACGCCGTCGTTCCCTGGGTGTAGTACCCACCGTTGGCGTTGGACATCAAGAACCCGGAGTTGAATGCGGCAACTAGCGTGCTCGCCGCCTGGGAACTCACAGGGGCCGTGTTCTGCCAAGGACCTCCACCCGGGGTCGTGCTTCCCGAGTACAACGTGGCGCGCAGCAGCTTGGTGTCCATCCAAGCCACCCCGACGACGACGCTCGTGTGGACGGCGTCGGGACGCATGTAGGTCTCGTAGACGGCCTGGATGCCTGCGACTGTGCGCCCGGCGGGGCGCCACTTGCCCTCCCCTGCAACCGGGGGACTGGCTATCGGAACGATCGGCGACGGCACGCTCAGGTAGGCCGGCACCTTCGCTGCCGGCACTGTGCTGCTCGAGGGAGCCTTTGCCGTTGGGATCGCACCCTTTGCCGGCTTGCCCCCCACAGGAGGTGGATGGTGGGAGTACCAAGTGTTCTCGGCCCACACGACGATCGACGCCCCCCCGTGCCCTCGGAACCACTCGGCGAGGCGCGCCGGGACACTGGTCCCCAGCGCCGGGTTCGAGAGAGCGGTCCCGAGGGACCACCACACCGGGGTGAGAAGAACGACAACGGCAACCAGAGCGGTGACGATCTTGTGCGCCAGCGCCCACCGCAATGTCGAACAGCGCCAAGTGCCCGAACGTGACCTCTTGTGGGGGGGGAACGAGCTCTTGTGGGAACGAAGCGACCTGTTGTGTGGAAGAAGCGGCCCCTTGCGGGGAAGCAACGAATTCTTGTGGGGGGGAAACGAGCCGTCATCCCTAAGCGAACGCTCAGAGCGCGATTCCGTGCTCGTGGTCTGCACGACTCGACCCTAACAATCCAACCTTACAGAGCCGTGAAGTTGCGCCAGAAATGGTCGAAGACCTTGTTCGCCTCGCCTCTGCCGTTCGACCGTCAGGTGACGTAGAGCTGACCGTCCGGGCCCTCTGAGACGCCGATGTGCGAGAGACCGGTGGCAGCCGGACCTATTTCGACCGCGCCCGTCGTCCCATTGAATTCCGAGCCATGACACGGACATATGAACAGCTTTGCGGCCATGTCGTACTGAACCGTGCACCCAGCGTGAGGACACACCGCATCGAAAGCGAGGAACCTCCCCGCGCGAGGCTGGACCACCAAGGAAGGGTCGCCTGTGCTCGGGTCTTGGAACGACGCCGCGCCACCAATGGGTACGTCGCGTGCAGGGCCGATGCGCGTCCCTCCTGGGCGGACAGAACCGGCACCTGCGGTGGGTGCCGAGGGAGACGCCGGCGCCTTCGACCCCCCGTGGGAACCGGCGTTGCTCGTGTCAGCCAGCCCGGTGCTCTTGTTGGTACCGTCGCCGATGCCGCTTCGAAGCGGGGAGGCGGCAGGCTTGTTCGAGGAGCCCCCGGCCAGCCTGCTGAGCCCCGCCACCGCTCCAACTCCGAGCAACCCCATCACGGCCAGCGCAGCGACAGCCGCGCTCTTCAGTGCGAAGGTCCGGCGGTCGATCTCCGCTTCGGCGAGACGCCGAGCCCGAGCGGGACGTTCAAGCAGGTAAGGACAACGAGCCGGCTCGCAAGGCGCGCCACTACGGCCCTCGCAACGGCCCTTCTCGTAGAAACCACAGACTCTGCGCACCGCAGCGAAGGACACCGGCACCACGGCAGACGCTTCGGCCCCGATCTGTCGACGCGCGCGGTTGGCCAACATCGCGTCCGCGCAGAGCACGCCCCCCGATCCGGCCAGGAGCAGCGGTGTCCATGCGAAGACGAAGACGAGGTCCGAACCCGTGTAGTAGGGCTTCGAGTGGAAGCTGATCGTGAGGAACAGCATCAACGACACGAACGCACCGCCCGCGGCCGCAACCCGCGTCCACAGTCCGACCAGCGTGCCCAGTCCCACTGCCAGCTCGGCCAGGGCGATGAGGATACCGAGTGGCAAGGCGACGTGGGCGAACGGGGCGACGAGGACGTGAACCGGGCTCCTACGCGCCGCGCCTGCCAGTTGAGCCTGTATCGATGCAGGGTTCGATGCATCGAAGAAGCCCAGGTTCGCCAGCTTCTGAAGTCCGGCGAAGCTGAACGTGAAACCCAAGAAGACGCGAAGCGGCAGAAGCACCCACCCGGCCGAATAGAGCGCCCGAGGCGGCGGGCCCATCCAGCCCCAGCTCGCCTTTGCGACCCCCCGAGGCCGCGTAACCATGGAGGAACGCTGGGACGAGGAACGCTTCCCCGAGTTACGCCGGGTGGAGGGGCTCTGGGTGGAGGGGCTTCTCGACACGGTCCTCCTGGGCCTGAACGCGCGGATCTTTCGCGAAGCTCGAGGCATCTTGGTCCGCGTTCCTTTACAGAACCGTGGAACTGGGCGCCGGATTCATATGCGCCTCCTTGCGAGCGAGTAGACCCTTGGTGGTGAGGGTGCTCGTGGCCGAGGACGATCCCGGGCTCCGCTCGGTGCTCGAGCGCGGCCTGCGCGAGAACGGGTACGTGGTGGACGTGGTGCCCGACGGGGAGCGAGCGCTCGCCTTCCTTCGCACGTACGAGTACGAGGTGGCGGTGCTCGACTGGCGAATGCCCGGCATCTCGGGCCTCGACGTCGTGCGCGAGATGCGCCGCCGAGGTTCACCTCTGCCGATCTTGATGCTCACTGCACGCGACACGGCCAACGACAGGGTGACCGGACTCAACGAGGGAGCCGACGACTACCTGGTGAAGCCGTTCGACTTCGACGAGCTGCTCGCGCGCATCAGGGCGCTACAGCGCCGCTCGCCAGCACTTCAGTCCCCGCGCCTGGTGGTCGGCGACCTGGTATACGAACCGTCGACGCGTGAGGTCCGCATCGGCTCGACGCACCCCTCCCTCACAGCCACCGAGCTGTCCATACTGGAGATCCTGATGCGCAGGTCCCCGGCTGTGGTGGAGAGGCGCTCGATCGCCCTGCACGCGTGGAACGAAGAGGCGGACGCGCTCGGCTCGAACACGATCGATGTCCATCTCGCCCGGCTACGTGCCAAGCTCGCGACCGCGCACGTCCGCATAAACACGGTGCGCGGCGTTGGGTACAGGATCGTGGCTCCGTGAGCTGGCCACGACTCCTGCGGCGGCCTCAGCTTGCCCACGCGGCGCGAGTCGCCGCAGTTGCCACCCTGTTCATCACCGTGCTGTACGTGGCATTGACCGTGACCTTCGACGTGATCGATGCCAATCACCTTCTCACCCAGGTCGACGCACGCCTGAGCGAGCAGCTCGCGGACGCTGGCCACCGTGGCGATCTCTCGGCACCACCGCGTGGGGTCGACGACAAGGGTGACATCGAAGCCGTACCGATCGTGTTCTGGAGGGTGGAGTCGACGGGCCGTACGGTGGCCCTGAGCGACGGCGCGCCATCACTCCCCGCCGCCGCGTGGTCGCGAAATGGACGGCCCACCACCGCGAACCTCGGCCGGAGCTCGTTCCGCCTGCTGGCCATTCGCTCTTCGCGCACTTGGTTGGTGGCCGGGCAAAGCCTCGCGGACACCGAGCACGTGCAGAGCGTTCTGGTGGCGGCGGAGATCATCGCTGGTCCGGTCCTCGTCATCGCCATGTTCCTGGGCGCTCTCGTCATAGGGCTCAAGGCGTCCGGCCCGGTCGAACAGGCGCGACGCCGGCAGCTCGAGTTCACCGCCGATGCCTCTCACGAGCTGCGAACGCCCCTCAGTGTCATCGAAGCGGAAGTAGACCTGGCGCTGGGCACCATTCGCGGAGCGGCCAGGCAAGACGACACCTCGAGATACCGCGACACCCTCGAACGTGTCGGTCGAGAGAGCGCCCGCCTCCGCCACATCGTCGAGGATCTCCTATGGCTGGCACGCTTCGACTCTGAACCTCCCCCACCGGGCGACGAGCCTGTCGACGTCACCACGATTGCCGAGGGTTGCGCGGACAGGTTCTCGGGCATCGCCCGCTCCAGGGGCATCGCGCTCTCGGTGAGCGGTGGAGACGACGAGCACGCCTGGATCAACGCTCCTCCCGAATGGATCGACCGCCTCACAGGAGTTCTGGTGGACAACGCCTGCCGGTACGCCGGTCCCGGCGGCACAGTTCGCATCCAGGTGGTGGGCATTGCCAACAAGGTGAGCCTGTCTGTGCGCGACAGCGGCCCGGGGATCCCCCCAGCTGAGCAGCCTCGACTCTTCGACAGGTTCCACCGGGCCACGGACGAAGGTGTGGGTGCAGGCCTAGGCCTCGCCATCGCCGACGCAGTGGTTCGCTCGACCGGTGGCCGCTGGCGCGTGGGCAACGCGCCGGAGGGCGGTGCACACATGGAGGTCTCCTGGCACCGCGCCCATCCGCGCGAAGCCGATCGCTCGCCTGGCAAGGCATCTCGTGAGATGGCGCGCGACGCGACCGCGAACACTTCGGCCCGGTCGGACAACGCCGACAGGTCAAAAACTCACCAAGGTCATCCGGCATCGGTCGTAGCCGACCTGGCCGCCTCCCCGTCGAACGGCCTCCTGCCCGCTGAAGGGCTCTGACCCGATGCCGGCAGACGACCGGATCCCGGTGGTAGTGACGACCGGCCAGGCGATCGAGCGCGACGCCACGACGTCACCCGTGGAGCTGGCAGTGAGAGCGAGCGAGGTCGCTCTCGAACAGGCAGGTGCACTGCGCTCGCGCATCGGGCTGGTGTCCATGGTCAACGTCTTCTCTGGCGCAGGTGCGGCTCCTGCAGCCCGCATCGCTCGCCAGCTCGGCCTCTCGCCAGTCCGGACCGAGGTGACGAGCATCGGCGGGAACACACCGCAGTGGCTCGTGAACCGGGCCGCGGCTTGGATCGCTGCCGGGAAGGCAGAGACAGTGCTCATAACGGGAGCCGAGACACAGAGATCGATACGCCGTTTGAACACTCAGCGCTCGTCGGGCTCCGCCGGCTTACCATTGCCCGGACGCGAACAAAGCAACTGGGACGACGACGGTGGCGAGCTGGCCCCTGACCCGATCGTCGGTGACGACAGGCCGGGAGCGGGTCCGGCAGAACTGAACGCCGGGTTAGTCGCCCCAGTCCACGTCTACGCCCTCTTCGAGAGCGTCATCGCCCATCGGACAGGGCGCAGCTTCGCCGAGCACCGCTCCGCCCTCGGCGAGCTCATGGCTCCGTTCACCGAGGTGGCAAGCAAGCATCCCTTTGCGTGGTTCCCCCAAGCCCGCGCCCCCGCCGAGCTCTCCGAGATCTCGACGGACAACAGGTTGGTGAGCGAGCCCTACCCGAAGCGAATGTGCGCCATGTTGGGCGTGGACCAAGGGGCAGCCGTGGTGGTCACATCCCTCGAAACCGCGCGGGCGGCGGGAGTGGCCGACGGCGCGGTCTTCTGCTGGTCGGGCGCTGAGGCCTGTGACATCTGGTTCCCCGCGGCACGCCCCGACCCCGGCAGCTCACCGGGCATCCGGGCGGCGGCCTCTGCGGCTCTCGAAGCCTCACGGATAACCGTCGACGACGTCACGGCGATCGACCTGTACTCGTGCTTCCCCTGCGTGGTCGAGATGGCGGTCGGCGCGCTGGGGATCAGCGAGCACGACGAGCGCGGTCTCACCGTCACGGGGGGCCTCCCCTACTTCGGCGGCCCGGGAAACAACTACACACTTCACGCCATCGCCACAATGGCCGACCGCCTCCGAGAACGAGGAGGCATCGGCCTGGTGACAGGTCTCGGCTGGTACGCGACCAAACACTCCGTGGGCATCTACGGAGGTCGACCACCTGAGCATGGATGGCAGACGGGAGACACGCAGGTCGCCCAGCGCGCTATCGACGCCGCCGCCGTCGAGGTGGCAGACGCGGCCGAAGTGGCCCAGCATGCGCGACGTGGGGCCACCGTGGTCGGCGCCACCGTGGTTGGCGCCACCGTGGTTGGCGGGCGCAACGGGAAACCGGCCGCCGCCCCGGTGATCGCCCGTCTCGACGACGGCCGCCACCTCGTGCTGGCAGCCGGGGAAGCGGAGCTGCGCGCGCTCGCAGGCACGAACCTTGTCGGCGAAAGGGTGCTCGTGTCAGGCTCTCCGCCTCGCTACCACGTCCAGTAGAGAGGAGCGCTGATGCCGGCAGTCGAACGCGAGCGGCGTGGACACGTGGAGATCCTCACCATCAACCGGCCCGAGGCTCGAAACGCTATCGATGCAGAGGTGAGCCGGGCAATGTCGTCCGCCCTCGACGAGCTCGCGGAGGATGACGACTGCTCGGTGGTCGTGCTGACCGGTTCTGGAGAGAAGGCCTTCTCCGCGGGCATGGACCTGAAGGCCTTCGCCTCCGGCGAGGGGGGGTCGATCATGGGCACCTCGGGGGGCTTCGCAGGAATCGTTCATCGGAACTTCCCAAAGCCGATCATTGCTGCAGTGAACGGGGCTGCCCTCGCCGGCGGGTGCGAGATCGTGCTTGCGTGCGACCTGGCTGTGGCATCAGAGCACGCCACCTTCGGGATCCCCGAGGCCAAGCGCGGCCTGATCGCAGGTGCAGGAGCTCTCATCCGGCTGCCGAACCGCCTGCCGCTGGCGATCGCACTCGAACTGGCGCTCACCGGTGAGCCCATCGATGCCGGGCGCGCGCACACCCTCGGCCTCGTCAACCGTGTGGTGCCCGCGAACCGCTTGCTCGAAGAGACCCTCGCCTTGGCCGCGCTGATCTCCGACAACGCCCCCCTGGCCGTGCGGTGGTCGAAGAGGGTGATGCTCGGGGCGCTCAGCGTGCCCGAGGAAGAGGCTTGGAAGCTGAACACGGAGGCAATGGGCGCGGTATTCCCGTCAGCCGACGCCATGGAAGGCTCCGTCGCCTTCGCGCAAAAACGCAAGCCGAGCTGGCAGGGGAGGTGACCAGGTGACCGTGCCGTTGCCCGGCGCCCTCTCCCCCACCCTCGCCGGGATAAGGCTGTCCATCCACGTGCTCGCCGCTGCCGTCTGGGTCGGTGGCCAGATCACGCTGGCCGGCCTGGTGCCCACTGCGCGCGGCTTGGGAGGCGGTGCTTCGCGCGCCCTGGCCCAGGCCTTCGCCAGGGTCCAGTGGCCGGCTTACGCCGCCCTCGTCGCAACCGGGATATGGAACGTCTCGGCCACGCATGCTGGACAGGGGACGGCTTGGCAGGTGGTTCTCGGGGTGAAGATCGCCGTGGTGGCTCTGACCGGGCTCGCCGCCTTGCTCCACAGCCACTCGAGCTCGCGGGCGGGCCTCGCAGCCTGGCGGGCGGTGAGCTCCTTGTCGTCGGTCACCGCCCTGGTCATGGGCGTGTTCCTTGCCGGTTGAAGCCTGGGAAGACCTCCTCGTCGCAACGGACGTCGGCATTGTGTGCCAGCGATCGTGCCAAGCCACGACGGGAGCGCAATCCGGCGAGCTCTGGTACCTGATGGCCCGATGTCGCTCGGGGCTGCCCGGGTCTAACCTGTAGGTGACGGCTTTCGCTCACGGCGGAGCCGCTTGATTGGAGAGTTAAAACATGCTTGCCGAGATCTTTGGGCCCGATCTGATCATCGTCATCGTCGTGGCGGTGGTGGTGCTCTTCGGAGGCTCGCAGATTCCCAAAATCGCCCGCTCCCTGGGCTCGGCGCAGTCCCAGTTCAAGAAGGGTCTGGAAGAGGGGAGCAAGGACTCCGAGGCGAAAGCGCCCGAGGCCGGCAAGAAGGCCTCGGGCACCGAGTCGGCGGAGGCCACGAAGGAATAGAGCCACTCGTCGCGCCGGGCACGTCCCGCGCGCGGGGTTGGTGTCCGTCTGTCCGCCAGCGTCTCGCGTCCGCCTGCGCGCCCTGTCGGTCTTGACGGGGCCCTAAAGGAAGTTTTCACCTGGGCTGAGTGTTCCTACGAGCGCGCATGACGGCACTTCTAATGACAACCTCCCAGGTTGACTTTCAATAGAGTCCGAGCCCTTGCTCTTGACCGGACCCCAATCTTCGGTCAACTTGACCGATTTCAGGGGGTCAGGTCACCCACACGCCGAGCTGCAAGGTGGGGCTGGAGACCAGCAGCACGACGCTGAAGATCCCTGCCTGCACGTAGTCGAGGTGCTCGCCCGCCAGGAGCGGCCAGGCAGAGGTGGCGTGGGCCCGGATCGTGAAATAGACGGCGAACAGGCCGCTGAAAAACATGAGCTCCGAGGCCAGCCAGATCATGACCCCCACGGCCAGCAGCGGGGGGCGCTCGGGCACCCGACGTCGCCCGGGCGTCGAAGCCTCTACCGAGATTGCCTGCGTCACGGCGTCATTTCCTAGCGGACGCAGCGCCTCGGTGCTACCAATTCAGCCCAAAAGGGCGGCTGGCAGAGGCTGAGAGTGCACCACGGTCAGGCGCCTGGTGGGGCGAGTCAGCGCCATGTACAACGCTCGCAGCCCTTGCGCGGACTCCTCGACGATGGCCGATGGCTCTACAACAACCACGGCGTCGAATTCCAGCCCGTTGGCAAGATCGACAGGCAACAGGCTGAGGGGGGCGCCGAGCCCCTCTCGGCATGGGTCGGTACTGTCCGCTCCGGTGGCGTCGAGCGCCGCTGCCAGGTCAGCAACCGCAGAGGAGGGGGCGAGGACGGCCGTCGTACCCGGCGAGACCTCGGCCACCAGCTCCGACGTCAGCTCCGCCACCGCCTGAGCGAGAGCCCCGGAGGAGACCCTCTCGAAGCGGGGTTTGACCCCGGTGCGGCGCACAGGGGTCGGCGGTGTGAGACCGGGTGCCACTTCCGCCAGCAGGCGGCCCGCCACCTCGATGACCTCGGCAGGAGTGCGGTAGCTCACACTGAGACCCACCATGCGCGCCGGACGGTTGGCCGGCAAGTGAGCTGTGACCTCCTCCCAGGTCGTCGGGGCCCAGGGACCCGTGGCCTGGCCGATGTCGCCAACGGCGGTGACCGAGCCCGACAGCGACCGGCGACCCATCATGCGCAGCTCCATGGGCGAGAGATCCTGTGCCTCGTCCACGACGATGTGCCCGTAGGTGCGCGGTCCCTCCTCGTGCTCACCCCCGTCGTTCGCGGCTGGCGCCTTTCGGGGGCCGAGTAACACTCGCGCTTCATCTATGAGCGCCAAGTCAGCGGACGTCCAGGGGATCTCAGAGAGAGCGCCAGAACGTGGGCGTCTCAGAAGCGCCTGCTCCTCGGCGCTCAAAAGACCCCTGGCGGCGAGGACTATCAAAGGCCGGGACCCGAACAGGTCGTGAAGCAGCTCCTCTGCACTCAGGCGCGGCCACATGCGATCGATAGTGTCGGACAGCTCAGGCACCCGACGTAGCCGCCGACTGAACTCGACGAAGTCGAAACCGCCTTGTGCGTCTCCACCGGGATCCTCTCCACCGAACCGGCGCACGCTGCCGTTGGCCTTGACCGGTCCCCGGTCGCTCACACCCGGTGGCGCAG
>Ga0224558_1004900_pt1 | contig 10125 bp, 8 predicted proteins | sample 714S32024metaG_FD_180682 | JGI IMG/M metagenome (GOLD analysis project Ga0224558, IMG submission 180682) | Peat soil microbial communities from Stordalen Mire, Sweden - 717 S3 20-24 | ecosystem: Environmental > Terrestrial > Soil > Wetlands > Peat | place: Sweden: Norrbotten County, Stordalen... | reverse complement strand
CACACGGTCCTTTGCGACCAGCCGATTGAAAATGAAGGCGATGACGCCGGGATGACGCCTCCGGAGTTGATGCTCGCGTCCTTGGGCTCCTGCGCCGCCTTCTATGCCGTGCAGTATCTGAAGGCCCGCAATCTCGCGGAAACCGGCGTGGAGGTTTCGGTGACCGCCGATAAGCTGATGCAGCCTCCCCGGCTCGGCAACTTCAAAGTCAACGTCGTATGCCCGGTCTCCCTCACCGAAGACCAGAATGCGGGGATCATGCGCGCAATACATCGCTGCCTCATCCACAACACGCTGCTGGCGCCGCCTGAGATCCTGATCGAACTGACAACCAGCGAAACGGCCCTCCACCATGCCTGACCGAATAGATCGTCCATGCATCCTCCGAGCGTTCCCGGATACTCGTATTGTGTGCCATGCAACGATGTTCTAATCGTTCCATGGCGAGTCTCGACAACTTCCGCCTGCTGGTCTTTCGGGCAGTTGCGGAACAGCACAGCTTTCGCAAGGCTGCGGAAGAGCTGTACCTGACTCAGCCCGCGGTCAGTCTCCAGATCAAGGCGCTGGAGGAAGACGTCGGCGTCCAACTCTTTGATCGCACCGGAGCGCATATCGCTTTGACCGAGGCTGGCAAGGTTCTCCTGGGGTATTCTCGGCAGGCGAATGCCCTCTTTGTTCAGGCCGAACACGAGATTGCCGCGCTGACCGGAGACCACGCAGGGAAACTCTCTCTTGGAGCCTCCACGACCATCGCCCAATATGTCTTGCCCCGTCTGCTGGGCGAGTTCTCGCGAGAGCATCCGCGCGTTCACCCCACCATGATCAGCGGCAATACAGAACAAATTGTCGAGGCCGTGGAAGAACAGAAGATCGAACTGGGCTTAATCGAGGGGCCGGCACGAAGCCGCGATGTAAAGACAGAGCCCTTTCTCGAAGATGAACTGGTCTTGATCGTATCGGCCGCGCACGAGTGGGCCGAACTCAAATCCATTCCATCTTCTGAGATTGCCGCTACTCCGTTGCTCATGCGCGAGCGTGGGAGTGGCACACGCCGAGTGGTCGAGATGGCGCTGGCGCGGCAGGGTGTCAAAGCAAATACGCTGCGCATTGTGATGGAACTCGATTCGACCGAGGCTATCAAGTCCGCCGTGGAAGCCGGACTCGGAGTCGGCTTCGTCTCGCGATGGGCGATTGCCAAGGACCTTCGACTCGACAACGGCTTCAGAATCGTCGAGGTGGAAGGGCTGCACATCAAGCGGGAGTTCCTGCTTGCATACGCGGCTGGTCCAGAGCCACAGGGGTTGGCTCAGGAGTTCCGCAGGTTCCTTTTCTCCCGCGCAGGCACGCAGCGATCATCGATCAGAACCAAGCGGCGATAGCCCCCCCATAAGTTATGCAAATGCGGCATGAGAACTACTGCTTGGACGCGGTCCGAGTCCTCGGCAACACTTGATGTGTGTCCAAGAACATATTCTTCATCGGAATGATTCTCGCAGCGAGCGGTCTCGTGTCGCCTCCTGTCGCACTAGTGGGCGGCATCATCTACGGGTTCTCCTTCGTTCACCCATTTCACCTCGCGGCGAGACAACTCTCCAAGCTACTTCTACAGGCATCCGTAGTAGGCCTTGGCTTCGGCATGGATCTACAGCAGGTCATTCGCGTCGGCAGGACGGGATTTCTCTACACCGCAGGGAGCATCAGCTTCGCTATGCTGTTGGGCTGGGGGCTGGGAAGACTGCTGGTTGTAAAACAAGGAACCTCATTTCTCATCACGGCCGGCACGGCGATCTGCGGTGGGAGCGCCATTGCCGCGATCGCGCCCATCACCAACGCAAGCGAAGAGGAGATCGCCGTCTCTCTCGGGACCGTATTCCTGCTCAATTCGGTCGCCTTGCTCGCGTTTCCCGCGATTGGAACGGCGCTGCATCTCACCCAAACCCAGTTCGGTCTCTGGGCAGCGCTCGCAATTCATGACACAAGTTCCGTCGTTGGCGCGACAGCCAAGTTCGGCGCAGTGGCGCTTGCCGTCGGCACAACCGTCAAGCTTGCGCGGGCTCTATGGATTGTGCCGTTGTCGGTGGTAACCGCTATAGCCAAGAAGAGCAAGGCGCGCATCCAGTGGCCCTGGTTCATCCTGTTCTTTTGTCTGGCGGCAGTTGCCAATACCTACGTACATACGTTCCATATGCTTTATCCAAGTCTCAAGCATCTCGGGGTCATCGGCTTGACGGTCACGCTTTTTCTCATCGGGACAGGCCTTTCAAAGAAGACGCTTCAAGAGGTCGGCGTTCGGCCGCTGCTGCAAGGAATCTTTCTGTGGATTGTAGTCGCAGTAGGATCTTTGTCGCTGATCCGTGGCGGATGGATTCACCTCTAGCAGACATCGGGAAGCCCGCTCGGTGCGTGCTGTATTCGCTCGCCCGCCGTCTCCCAGCCGTCAGTCTGGTGCTACTCCTCACGCTTGCTACCTGTGGTCAGAGGGAAGGGAATTGATGTCTCGTGCAATACAGGGGGCGGCCACCTTTGGCCGTCCCTTTTGTCGGTATGTGAGAGCCTCATTGGTAGTTAGCGTCACCTCCGTATACAGCCGACAGGGTATGGGAGCCACCCGAAAGCATGACAGTCGTGTAGGTCGCGACGCCAAAAGCATTGAGCGTGGGCGACGCTAGCAATGTTGAGCCGTCCGAAAATGCGATTGTTCCAGTCGGGGTCGCTAAGCCCGAGACGCCGGCAACTGTGAAGGTGAAGGTCACAGATTGGCCAAAAGATGAGGGATTGAGACTTGACGTGACGGTGATCGTAACTGGGGCTCTCGTGACAATCTGCGATACCGCAGCCGAGACGGCAGACAAGTAATTTGAGTCGCCCGGGTAGCTAGCCGTAATGCTGTGTGTGCCTGCTCCCAAGCTGTTTACGGTGAAAGTAGCGACTCCCCCAGATAGCGTGCCTGTACCGATGATCGCTGCGCCGTCATAAAAGGTCATCGTCCCGGTTGCTGAGGCCGCTGTCTGCGCCGTGAAGGTCACGGAGCCTCCGTAGACCGTTGGGTTCGCTGAGGAGGTCAGCAGCACCGTTGGTGTCACCTTATTGACCGTTAGCGACACCGTGGCACTCGCGGAACTGTAGTCCACAGCGTCTGACGGCGTGAAGACCACCGAGAGCGTGGGAGTCCCTGCGGTGAGTATGGTGCTTGCGGCAGGCGTGTAGACGTAGGGGTTGCCGAATTGCCAGCGGTCGCTCCTGGGGCCTCACACAGCGGCGGTTTTCGCCATTTCGACGAACTTTGCTCGGAGCGCGAGTAGATCTGGCCTGGGGGCGCTGCGATCTCGTCAATCAAGGAGCATGGGACCGGGAACCGCTGCTTACCGGCATTCTCGACGGTTACGTGCGCGACGAATTGGGACGTGTCGCTGACAACGGTGTGAAGGTTGAAGGCCGGATCGCCGGCGTGTACTGGTTGTCGGCTGGGCCGGTGGCGTACCAATAACCCACGCGTGTTTCTGCCATGGAATCTCCTTTGGATATTTCGGTTTTGTGAGGGAGGCGGGAAGCGTTTGGACCGCCCAAGATTGGAGCTCGCAATCGAATCGAGCGCCGATGAAGTGTGGCCACTGGCGTGCAATTCACCCTCACGGGGAGGGGAATTTTGAAGGCATGCGCCTGCTGCTCGGAGTTGCGTATGTACAGCCCCACAATAGAACACAAAGCTTTCGCGGGGGAAGGGAATAGCGGCGCGATCACGTATTTATGGGTTTGGGGTTCGCATCTTTATTACCCACGACAATGTAAGTTGTTATGGACAGATTCCGTGCTAGCCTGAATTCGGCGCCCCGCTCAATTGTGCCGCAGCCTGTAGCACAATTGGCCCGCGCCAGAGGCCAGATGACCATGACCAGCCAGATCAGCGTCCCCATAGGCTACCACGAGCTGCTCAAGGAGCTCAAAGGCCGCATCCGCAGCGCCCAGGTACGCGCCGGCCTCGCGGTCAGCCAGGAGTTGGTTCTCCTCTATTGGTCCATTGGGCGGGATCTCAGCCAGCGCTTTGCCGCCGAGGGGTGGGGAACCAAGATCAACGAGCGTCTGGCGCGGGATCTGCAGGCTGAGTTTCCCGGGGTCGAAGGCTTCAGCCCGCGGAACTTCCGGTACATGCGGACTCTGGCCGAGGCCTGGCCGGAGCCGGAGATTTTGCAACAGCTCATTGCCAAACTGCCGTGGGGCCACAATCTGAGGGTTCTGGACCGGATCAAGGATCGTCCCACCCGAGAGTGGTACCTGCGGGCCGCCCTCGAATACGGCTGGAGTCAGGATGTTCTGGTGCTTCAGATCAATAGCCGGTTGCACGAGCGGGAAGGGAAGGCGCTGACCAACTTTGAGCGCGCGCTGCCCCCGCCCGAGTCGGATATGGCAGCGCAGATCCTCAAGGACCCCTACAACTTCGATTTCCTGACCGTGACCGAGGCGGCGAAGGAGCGGGAGATCGAGCGCGGGCTGCTGACCCATCTGCGCGACCTCCTACTGGAGTTGGGCCGCGGCTTCTCCTTCGTGGGCAGCCAGGTACCGTTAGCCGTGGACGGGCAGACCTTCTATATAGACCTGCTCTTCTATCACGTTCGCCTGCACCGCTATTTTGTCTTTGAACTCAAAGTGGGTGCCTTCGCTCCCGAACATGCCGGGAAGCTGAGCTTCTATCTGTCTGCGGTGAATGCGACGATGCGAACTCCGGTAGAAGGACCGACCATTGGCGTGCTTCTCTGTGAGAGCCGAAGCGGACCGATCGTTGAGTTCACGCTCGAGAACATCCACCAACCGATCGGCGTCTCGACCTATCGCGTGACCCGAGAGCTTCCGGCGCCCATGCGTGAGGAGCTGCCCACCGTGGAGGATCTCGAGGAAGTCGTCAACAAACTCCGGTCGGAGAGGGAGACGTTGCGGCGGGAGCGGCCCGATGAGCAATAGCGCGAGCCAGGCCCCGGGCGAACCAGGCGTCGTCGACGTCAGTCAATTTGGCAATGGGCCATTGCCAAATTGGATCTTGAACCCTCATCGTACCGGGGTGCTTCTATGACCGCGCCACTGGTTCTCATTTCCTCGGCGGATGAGGCGCAGATCGACCACAACGCCGCACTCCAAGCGCTACGGCAAATGGTTCTGAACTCTGTTGTCTCCGGGCATTCAAAGCGCAACTATGCCAAGGCGCTCGACAATCTCTTCCTCTTCGCTGCCAGCCGACCTCTCACCCGGGCTCTGTTGATGGAGTGGCGGGCGGCGATGAACAAACTCTCGCCCTCGACGGTCAACGTGCGGCTCTCGGCGATGCGCAAGCTGGTCACCGAGGCTCGCCGCAACGGCATGCTCGGCGCCGAAGAGGCCGCGAATCTGACCGAGGTCCCGAATATTCCGGAGAAGGGAGCTCGTCTCGGCAACTGGCTGACCCGGGAGCAGGCAAAAGAGCTGCTTGCGGTTCCAGACCGGTCCACCATCAAGGGAAAGCGCGACTATGCCATCCTGGCGCTCCTGGTCGGTTGCGCGCTGCGCCGGCAGGAGCTCGCCGAACTGGACGTCGAGAAGATCCAGATGCGCGAGGGCCGCTGGGTGATCGCCGACCTCCGCGGCAAGGGAGGCCGGGTGCGTACGGTGGCGATTCCGGTATGGGTCAAGTATGCGATCGACGCCTGGATGATCGTGGGCAACGTCGAAGACGGCCGTCTCCTGCGCCCGGTCCTCAAGGGCGGCAAGGTCAAAGGGGAGAGCCTGACCGACTGGTCGATCTGGTCGGTGGTCGAGCGGTCGGCCAAGCAGATCGGCATCGAGCGCTTCGGCGCCCGCGATCTGCGCCGCTATGCCGAATGCCGGATAATGCCGAATCAAAATCTAAGGCCACCCATAATCCTGGGTGATCCAAGATCGCAAGGGTGATCGGATGCGGCATTATCGGGGCCTCTCAAACTCGAGAAACTAATCGTCTGGTCAGCATCGTCGGCTCGGAGAGGCTATAGATGCTTGGAATCAATGATTGTTCGCATGCCCTCAAGAAAAGCAGATCTCGTTAAAGTACCCGAATTATGCCGCATGGCCGACGACAAGCAAGCGTGCCCTCGCAGCTCGATTTGAGTGGTTCGGCATTATCCGGCATTCGGCATAGCGGCGATAATGCCGCATGCGGCATTACCGTCGCACCTGCGCCAAGCTCTGCCGCAAGAATGGCGGCGATCTCGAGCAGATCAAGTTCCTACTCGGGCACTCCTCGATCCAGACCACGGAGCGATATCTTGGGTCCCAGCAGGAACTGGCGGTAGCGGTCAATGATGGTTTGGGCTTCTAATCCAGTCGTCAGGAGCGACCCGAACGATGAAGCGACGAATCTGTTCCTACGACCTGGCGGCCGTTCCCGACGACGGCTACATCGTGACCGACGAAAGGGGCGAAATATACCTGTGCAATGCACGCTGCCTCTGCATCTGGGCCGTAACGCTGGCGACCAAGCCGGGACTGAGCGAAGAGCTCAAAGCCCGGAGGCTGGTCCTGAAGGTGCCCGCCGGCGAGGAACTGGTGTTCGAGACAATCATCGGACTGGCACGATGGGCCAGCTCCCATGCGCTCGGGGCGGCCGAGTAGCCGTTCCTATGTGCGAATAGCTCTTCGCTGCCAGCCAACCTCTCGCCCGCGCTCTGCTGGAGGAGTGGCGGGCGGCGTCCAGACTACACTGACGTCCCCGATCGATTCCAGCAACTTTCGGGCCCACAGCGATGCTTACCGACGGGGCGCCCTTACGAACTATTTCTTGCTCGCGAGAACCCGGTAGACTGAAGCCACCGATGAAAGCAAGCGAACCCAGTACCATTGCGGTCCTGGCCGAAAAGCCTTCTGTCGCGCGGGACGTTGCCCGTGTCCTCGGAGCCGACAAGCGGGGCGAAGGCTATCTCCAGGGAAACGGCTATGTGGTCACCTGGGCGATCGGACATCTGGTTTCGCTGGCACAACCGCACGAGATCAATCCTCAATGGCGGGAATGGCGCTTCGATCAATTGCCGATGTTGCCCGAGCAGTGGCCACTGGTTGTCTACGAGCGAACCAAAGATCAGTTCGAAGTGGTGCGAAAGATCCTGACGTCCCCACGGGTGTCGCGGATTGTGTGTGCGACGGATGCCGGGCGGGAGGGGGAGCTGATCTTCCGCTACATCTACGAGGCGACTGCGAGCAAGAAGCCGGTCAGCCGACTTTGGATTTCCTCATTGACCCCCGATGCCATCCGCAAGGGGTTCGACAACCTTCGTCCCGGCCGTGAGTATGATCGATTGGCTGACGCCGCCAGTGGCCGAAGCCGAGCCGATTGGCTGGTTGGCATGAATCTGTCGCGTGCCTATTCGATTGTCTATGGTGAGGAGCTTTCGGTCGGACGGGTGCAGACGCCGACTCTGGCCATGGTTGTGGATCGGGAACTCGCTCTCCGGCGCTTTGTCTCCGAAGACTACATCGAGGTGGTCGCGACGTTTCAGGGACGGGAGAATCCTAACAAGGAGAGCTATCAAGGGACATGGTTCCGTCCGCGAACAGAGTCCAACAAGGACAACGACCCCCAGGTGAACCTCTCTAGATTGCCAGCCAATGGCCAGGAAGCCAACAACATCATCCTTCGGGCCCGTGCGGGGGAAGCGGTCATCGAGTCCCTCTCTTCCGAGACTCAGCGGATGCAACCGCCCCAGCTCTACGACCTCACCGAGTTGCAGCGTCATGCCAATCGTCTGTTCGGCTTTAGCGCTCAAGGGACCCTCGACCTTGCCCAGGCTCTCTATGAGCGGCACAAACTGATCAGCTATCCGAGGACTGATAGCCGTCATCTATCTGCTGATGTTGCTGCTACAGTTGCAGGCATTGTCGCGGCAGTTTCCGCGAGCTATGGGAAGCAAATGGCTGCTGGAACAGGGAAGCGCCCTCTGGGAAAGCGGTATGTTGACGACAGTAAAGTGAGCGACCATCATGCCATTATCCCCAATGCGGTTTCCCCCGAGAAGGTCAACCTCACGAAAGAGGAACGCAAAGTTTACGACCTGATCTGCCGCCGCTTTCTGATGATGTGGCATGACGATTATCTCCAGGCAGTCACCACCGTGATTACTGCGATCACCCACGAAAGGATCGTGGACCGCTATCGGACCACGGGGACGGTTGTCGAGCAGATTGGTTGGAAGGCCCTTGACATCGGAGCGGAAGGACACAAGCAGGAGACGAAGGGCAGTGTGGAGGGGGAAGTTCCGGAGCAGATCCTGCCAGTGACTCTTTCAGAGGGGCAGTTCCAGGACGTTACAAATATTGAAGCACGGAAAAAGAAGACCCGCCCTCCGAAGCGATTTACTGAGGGCACACTCTTGACCGCGATGCAGACAGCAGGCAAAAGCCTGGATGAGAGGGAACTGTCCGAAGCGATGAAGGACACTGGACTCGGCACCCCTGCTACACGGGCGGCAATCATTGAAGTCCTCCTGAAACGGGCCTATATCGTCCGTACAGGGAAGAGTCTGGAAGCAACGGAGAAGGGAATCCACCTCATTGGAGTGGTCCACCCAGAAGTAAAAAGTCCGGCGATGACCGGCCAGTGGGAGGCATCTCTCAAGAAAATCCAATACGGCGAATCTGAGCTGGAACCGTTCCTTCAAAGCATCAGTCAATACGTTCGTTCTGTCGTCGGCAAGGTGCGGCAGGCGTCACCGGTCCAACAGTCTTCGGCGATCCTGGCCTCTCCAGCGAACTCCAACGCTCCCGATCCGCCACTGGCAAGGAAATTTCTCGAGAACACGAGCCTTTCCGAGCTTCTGCAAACCGCGTTCGGCTTTTCAGCGTTCCGGCCCAATCAGGAAGCCGTCTGTGAGGCGGTGACGGCGGGGAAAGACGCTTTACTTGTCATGCCAACGGGTTCGGGCAAGTCGCTTTGCTACCAGTTGCCAGGATTGGCACGAGGTGGGACGACTCTCGTGATCAGCCCACTCATTGCTCTGATGGACGATCAGGTGCTGAAGTTGAAGGAGCTGGGCTTCGCTGTTGAGTGCATCCATTCGGGTCGCGATCGTGAGACATCCAGGCGTGTCTGTTCGGACTACCTGGGTGGCAAGTTGCAGTACCTCTTCATTGCTCCAGAGCGGCTTCGGGTGACAGGTTTTCCCGAAATGCTAGCCAAACGAAAACCCTCGCTGATCGCGATCGATGAGGCACACTGTATCTCGCAATGGGGCCACGATTTTCGCCCTGACTATCGGATGTTGGGCCAGTACTTACCGAGCCTTCGCCCTGCTCCGATGCTGGCACTTACGGCCACGGCGACGCCGCTGGTCCAGAATGACATCGCAACTCAGCTAGGCTTAACTGAGCCCGCGCACTTCATCCACGGTTTCCGCCGCGAGAACATCGGAATCGAGATTGTAGAAGCCTTGCCTTCGCAACGGACTCGGCTCGCTCGGGAGATATTGCTGGAGCAGAAACACCGGCCAGCCATCGTCTACGCTCCGACACGCAAGCAGGCGGAAAGTCTGGCGGCGGAGTTGGCAGAAGAGTTTGCCGCAGCCAGCTACCATGCAGGACTGGATGCTGAGCGCCGGCGGCGAGTGCAGGAAGAATTCATGGCGGGCAAGCTGGACGTTATGGTGGCAACCACGGCGTTCGGAATGGGGATCGATAAGCCGGACGTTCGAACCGTGATTCATACCGCCCTGCCGGGCAGTGTGGAAGGGTATTACCAGGAGATCGGCCGAGCTGGACGCGATGGGAAGCCGAGTCGCGCCATTCTCATGCACTCATATGGAGATCGTCATACCCACGACTTTTTCTTCAATCGAGATTACCCGGATGTTTCGTTGCTGGATCGAATGTTTGCAGAACTTCATACAGAACCCCAACCTAAGGAGGCGCTCCGCAAAGCCTTGGCGATGGAGGAAGATCTCTTCGACAAGGCTCTCGAGAAACTTTGGATCCATAAAGGTGCCGTGCTGGACTTTGCGGAGAATGTAAGCCAGGGCGAGGGGGTATGGCGCTCGTCCTACATCCTGCAAGGCGAGAACAAACGGGCGCAGATCGATCAGATGATTCGCTTTGCCGAAAGCAATCAATGCCGCATGACGTCCCTTGTTCGTCACT
>Ga0224558_1004898_pt1 | contig 10127 bp, 8 predicted proteins | sample 714S32024metaG_FD_180682 | JGI IMG/M metagenome (GOLD analysis project Ga0224558, IMG submission 180682) | Peat soil microbial communities from Stordalen Mire, Sweden - 717 S3 20-24 | ecosystem: Environmental > Terrestrial > Soil > Wetlands > Peat | place: Sweden: Norrbotten County, Stordalen... | reverse complement strand
GTAAACCTGCAGGAACGAGAGGGGACCGCTGGGACGGCCGCCGCCGGAAAGCATCTCCCGGCTCGATCGCAGAGGAGTCAAATCGGTCCCGGTGCCGGAGCCGAACTTGAAGAGCATCGCCTCGCTCTTGGCCAGGTCCATGATTGATTCCATGTCGTCCTTGACCGATTGGATGAAGCACGCGCTGCATTGTGGGTGTTCATACTGCGTGGCAGCGCGCTCGGCCTTCTGCGTCTTCGGGTTGTAGTGCCAGTTGCCGCGCGTGGAATTGCTGCCGACGCCGTAAACATGGTGGAGGCCAACATTGAACCACACCGGCGAGTTAAAGGCCCCATACTGGTTGACGCACAGCCAGACCAGTTCGGCATAAAAGACGTCGCCAGCCTCTTTGGTGAAATAGCCGTCCTTGACCCCCCAGTCGGCGATGGTACGGCAGACCCGGTGGATCAGTTGGCGGACACTATTCTCACGTTCGCTTGCGCCCTGTTCGCCGTAAAAGTATTTGGAGACGACGACTTTCGTGGCCAGTGGCGACCAGAATTCCGGGACCAGCACTCCGGTTTGCCGGAAGATGACCTCGTTCTTCTCGTCGGTGATTTCCGCCGTGCGTTGCTCCCACTGGATTTCATCAAAGGGGTCGATGCCGGCCTTGCTGAAAACTCGAAGTGCTTCGGTGGATTCCATGGATTGTCGTTCGTCCGCTTTCTGTTTGGCGCTCTATTTCCCAATGCTTTCCATCAGGTCGGATTCTGAATCGGGGATGGCCTTGTCGTGGGGCACTTGACTCCCTCTGACAAGCACTCAGAGCATCAACTTGGAACCAGTAGCGCCTCCACATCTTCCTCGGAGTACCGGCGGTCCTGCCGCGTTTCCTCCCCCAGTTTCAGATACTTGTAACGAAGTTTTCCCGGCACGGGGTCGTCCTGCCAGGGGATCGCCCGTCTTTCAATGGTGTCAACCGAGACGTCAAGCTTTTCAGCCGCGCCCTTTCGTGAGAGCCAGTTTCGTGAGAGTACATTCATAAACAATTATAGAGCTTCTTTCCCAAAGAAATACGTTCATCGCTCTGACAGAGGCTCGAAAAACTCGCGGTGGGTGCTCGTAAATAGGCGGAAATGGCTAAGAAGCTTATCAAGCGGGCAGCGCGGGAGCACAAGCGGTGATCTGGCATGAGACACCGGCGCAGTAACTTTAAGCAAAGGATACCGCGCGATCGAGTGGCCAAAGGACCGTCAACCGCTGGCAGCTAAGGTCCGATGGGAGCGCCCTTAAAATTGGGGGAGGGGAACAGGCAGCAGCACTGCTACTACGTCCCTCGTGGCTGGAGTAAGCTGGTCTTTCTCGGGGAGTGATCAGGCCGCCTTTTCCAGGCCCTTATCCGGCTCCTGCGTAGCGTCGGACCCCAGCATAGTCCAAGCCGGTTTTCCAGTTGGCAGCCAGGACAGATTCGGCCCGCCGCCATTCAACCAGTTCGACGGAATGCCGCCGTACACCCGCTCAACGGTGCTCCCCCCGGTCTGATGGCCGAGCTCAGCTGCGATACACGCATCCGTTGCCCCTTGGCTGCGCCTCACCAGAACGTAGAACGCACGCAGGCCATGGCTGGTCACCTTATGGCCGCAGCCTTTGCTATCGAGGCGTAGCAGGGCGCGTGCAAGCGCCGTGGGGCCTACGGCATTGGAGGCATCATCGGGCGATGGGAAGAACCAGGGGGAGTCTGGATAATGTTCCAGTTTCCATTTCGCGTGTGCATCGAGCGCGAGGCGGAGACCATCGGTTACGGTGCAGAACGGGTTGACGGAGTGCTGCCTCTTCGCGCGTCGAACGCACAAAGACTTTCCATCCTCCGTGATCCATCCGGGCTCATGCGGTTTCGCATCGGTGCGCAGGCGGAGGGTTTCACAGGTGCGGAGCCCGGTCAGCCCCTCGATGAGCGTCTGCCATCCGAGCACGGCGGAGTTCTTGCGACGGGCAAAGAATACTGCTGCCAGTTTATGGAGCTCATCCGAATTGTGAGGCATGGTTTCGCGGCAGTGGCGGACCTTCGACGTGGAATGATAAAGCGGCCGATCTGCCACTGGGTTGGATTTCACCATCTCGCAGCGGGTGGCCCATGAGAATGCGTTGCTGAGGGTGTTGAGGTCGAGGTCGACAGCCCGGGTGCCAGCTCGATCAGCTTGAGCCGCGCGAATGAGCTTAACCCGATAATCGCAGTACCGATCGCAGGTGGCGTTGGTGACCGCGTCGACGGGCACCTTGTCCCAGAAGGGAAGGAGGTTGGTGCAGAATCTCGCCTCCAATTCGTGGGCACGGGCGGGTCGTGCTTGCCGCTGGTCATCCGGATAATCGTCGTCCTGATATCTCCTAATGACGTCCCCGCATGTGACGGTGGATGCAACTTCAACAGGCTTCAGGCCACAGCGCCGACGGTGCAGTTCCTCCCTTGCCAATTTGAGGTTCTTGGTCTTCAAGCTTCGCCAGGACCGTCTACCGTTGATCCAGGGGCGCTCAAATAGCATTCCGCCCGTTCTCCGATATATCCCGTCTGCCACCAAACCAATCTTCTGATCGCTCATATTTCATTGTAGGCAGTTCTTGCTGAACTGCCGGAAACACTGAGCGAGTGTTTGGCACTGGACTCAAAACTGGACTATTTGCCAGATTCGCCTGAAACCACCCTCAAACTGTACCCACTGCAAACCATTCATTTACAGTGGGTTAAATGGTGGGCCCAGAGGGATTTGAACCCCCGACCAAGCGATTATGAGTCGCCTGCTCTAACCACTGAGCTATGGGCCCTGAAATGCTTAGTTTTACGAGGCCAGATTGAGTTTCTCATAAACTCCAATTTGACTATTCTATACTGCTTTTCTATACTGTTCGCGTGAATTCGAGCAAAACAGAAAAAGAGCCGCGGTGGCTAAAGACACCGATTGCAAACCTGGTCTGTAACGCAACATCAGGAGTTTACTATGCCAGAGTGCGGGTTCGGGGCAAGCTGATTTGGAAGACGCTCAAGACCGACCGAATGTCGGTCGCGAAGCTTCGCCTGGGCGATTTTCTCAAGGAGGAAAATCACCGCGCGGAAGCTACCCAAGCAACGATTCGCGGCAAGATGACGTTCGGAGACGCGCTCGTGAGCTACCGCCAGCAGCTTGCAGACGCACAACATCTAAAACCAAGCGCGAAGCTGTATCGTGAAAAGTGCATAAAGGCCCTGTTGAAAAGCTGGCCAGGTTTGGAAGACACGGACGTTCGGAAAATTTCGGTCAGCGATTGTCGCGGATGGGCGTCGCGATTCGCTCGGGATTATTCCCCAACAGTCTTCAATAACACTGTTGGGACTTTGCGCCACATCATCGGAATCGCCATCCGCGCCGGAGCACGCTACGGCAACCCGGCGGACGAAATCAAAAAGCTGAAGGTGCGCCAAAAAATCCTGAGGTTGCCCGAGCATGACCAATTTCCCTTGCTCGTTGAGAAGGTCAGGACAGCGGGCGGCGGCTTTAGTCGAGGCTGCGGCGATCTATTTGAATTCCTTGCCTACAGTGGAGCACGCAAGAGTGAAGCAGCCCGCGTCCTCGGTTCCGACTGTGATTTCATCAACGGCAGAATCACAATCAAAGGTGACCCAGATACAGGGACAAAGAATTGGGAAATTCGCACAATTCCCATGATTCCTGACATGCGCCGCTTGCTTGAAAGCATTCGGTCAAGAAAGGGCGAGAGTGAATTGGCGAAGAATCCAGTCGTTGACGTGCGCGAATGCCAAAAAGCGATCGACTCGGCTTGTAAGAAATTGGAAATCACCCGCTTTACACACCACGATTTGCGGCACCTATTTGCAACACGGTGCATCGAATCGGGAGTGGACATTCCCACAGTGTCTCGCTGGCTTGGCCATAAGGACGGCGGAGCGTTGGCCATGAAAACCTACGGCCACTTGCGTGATCAGCATTCGGCGACGATGGCGCAGAAAGTTGTGTTTTCGGACTGTGCGCCCAGCGATGTCAGTCCTCTATCAAATAACCGCGCTCCTCAAAACGGCCAGGCCGTTCTAGTCAACTGCGCGGACAAGAAGGCCATCGCGCAGGCGAAGGCCAAATACGGCTACCCGTGGTGGGCTTCCACTAACTCCCTAGAGGTGTTTTGGGGTCAGCTCAACGAGGAAGTCCAGATTGTGCCAGCAGACAAGTACCGCCGTTGCGCTCACGAGTCGATGAAACGCGATATTTTTGACGAGGAATTTGCCGACCGAGAAGCCCTCCGTGACGAGTTGATGGAACGGGTGGCAAAAACCACCCTGGACGAAATCGGTGTCAAGATCCAAGCTAAGCATAAAAAGTGACGAGGTTTTTTGGCAGAGCGCCCGCCCGGAAGGATTCGAGGTCATCGCCCCTCAAGGATGAGCGTTCCCGATTAGACGGGCTTCGTTGCGGCTGGAGTCCGAGTTGTCGGCAGCGTTCAGAGCTTCGGAGTTCCGCTCGGAAAACATGATGATGTTCCGGTTCGGGAGGATGGCGACGGCGTTGTCCGTGGCGAAGCCATTCAGGACGCCTTCGATGTCGTAGCGCGCCGATTTGTGGGTGAAGATGGAATCGAGGACGTAGCTTTCGATGGTCACCTCCGCTGATCCATGCAGGTCCGCGAGTTTCACGTTCCGGCCACCAGCCGAAATTGTACACTACAGCCTTACCTCCTTCGGCAGTACCAACCGAATTCCCTTATCTTCCGCCTCGTTTGCATCGAGGAACGCATGGGTGGCCTGCAAATCCGCGCGGGCTGTATTGAAGTCTTCCCACCGAATGGAGGAGGTGTACCTATGCGCAAAATCGAGCACCTGAACAATGGCGGGGCTCTTCCCGGACTGAGAAAGCGCCTTTAACGCGCTGATGTAGTTGTTCCGGAAAACGGTGGGAATGATGATTTTTTGTTCGTCCTGCGCCACCAGCTCGGAGTTCATCATTATCCGCGCTATGCGCCCATTGCCGTCCATGAAGGGGTGAACCTCGCTTACGAGAAACATCATGAAGATGGCTCGATGCAGCGCCACCTCGAACCCGCGGTAGATCTCAAATCCCTTTTCCAGGGTTCCCAGTACCAGGTCGGGGGCAACGAAGAAGGTGCTGCCGGCCCGGTTCTCCTTGGACTTGAACTGGCCCGGCATTTTATCGTGCCGCATCGCCATGCATGCGGCATGGCGCTGCTTGAGTAGCGAGACAAAGCTGTCGAACGCACGAGGCGTTCGAGCCATGTCTGTGTTGTTGGCAACAATCCGGAAGGTGCCTAGAATATCGTGTGCATCCTCGGGACGCTCTCGGGGGATAACCCCGTGGAAGACGATGTCAACCGCCTCCTCAATGGCAAACTCGGTGCCCTCGATGTAGTTGGAGAAATACGACTCGAAGAAGGCGAGATTCGTTTTGGCTGAATCCGCCATGCGCCCCGCAGGCCTCGTGACCGGGGCTCTGGCCCGCAACTCTTCAAACAGCGCTTGGAACAAGGCCAAGCGATCCGGGTCATACGGCATGCCTCTTTTGCGCGCTCGCGCCAGGGAAGTTTCGAGCCTCACCTCCCGCGTCCCAAGGAATGTGCCGATCAGTTCGTCGAGCAAACGGAATTCTTCCGCCATGCCGAGCTGCCTGCTGGCATCGCGCCCATCATCCCTTAGCCTGTTGAGGGCCGCTTCTCCACCTTGGCGTAACAAACTATCGAGCCGCTCCTCCAGCTCCGGCCTGGACAAAGTCCGCGCCACCCCCGCCCCACGTTTGCGGGATGGTCGCATGTTCTCCAGCCAGGCGCGCGGCGCGGAGCACAGCCGGATATCGCCCAAAAACGGCGGATCGTTTGCCAGGGGTGGGTGGCCCTTGCGCGGACGAAAGGTGATGCCAGGTAAACTGACTGGCCGTGTTCCGGACGAGATGATGAAAACAGCGCCATCGGCTGCTGGACAGTTTTCAAGTGCCGTCCGATCCGAGATCAGCGCGTCTGGAAAATAATCCTTCAGCAAGGCATGCCAGTTCCGTCTGACGATCCGCTCCGGTGGCTCAGTCATGTTCTTGGTGTAAAGACGAGAGCCGATTTTGCGTAGTCGCCCGGATTTCACGGCCTTGGAGACAGCAGAGCTCATTGGCTTGCTGGAAACAAAGATCTCCGGCAGGCTATCTAGACTCAAAGGCGACTTTTTGACGGGTAAAGCCATCGTGAGGGGAAGGTTAATCCACTTTTTGCTACTTAGCAATGATTTATTCCTCTTTTCGTAAATTATTCATCGACGCCATCCCATGGCCACTGATCCCATGGTTTGGACTCTAAACCACGAAAAGTTGCCAGATGCTCATGTTACATAGCAAAAAGTGGACTGATTCCTGTGACGAGGAGCCTGATAATGCTGGTGGCGGCATCTGGGTGCATACGAGCAAAACTTGGCCGCCATTTGGCGGTGACTTTCTTCGTATTCCGGTTCGCACACCCTAAGCCCCCTTTCGGTGTAGTCAGTCCGTAACGGAGTATCCCACGGGTCCATCTGAATTCGAGCGACCTATAATTGGAGATGGAATGGCGATGGAAGATTAGCGCGGCGACCGGATCATTTTGTTACGCGGTGGTCGCGGCTTCCTCCATCGTTGAAGGTGTGGTCACCCTAACTGACCGGGTGCGATGCGGGCGTTAGTCGGCCATAGTCACCGTTGGCCGGGACCGCAGCTCGACGTTCCGAAGTTGCGCTGGCTGAGGGATGAGGGTCGTGATCTAACAGACTGCCACCAAGCACTTCAACTTGCCTACCCGGAACTTCCTGCTGAAGGTGGACCAGACGACAATCCCTTCTTAGAGTCGAAAGGCGGCGGGATCTCAGTTTTCCTGTTCTGTTACTTGGGTTCCCTGCCGGGCATCAATCGTCACCAGCCTCCGCGCAGCCGTCTCAACAGCGTATTCGGCAGCAAATCCCAAGCTTCTCGACTGATATTGAATTCATTAGAACATATTATCGCTCATCGGTGGTCTACCGCATCCGGTGTCCGCGCCTTGGCTCGAGGGTGTTCGACTTCCTTAGCGGCTCCGGATTGCCTCGGTTCGCGTATCGAAAACAGCCGGCCGGCAACCCCAAAACGGCCCGATGACTCCAATAACCAAGCCCTGACCTGTTACGCACTTGTTACGCACACCGAGAGTGTTCTGCTGTGGAAGTGCTTTGGGAGAAGCAAGTTACAGAAGTTCTTTCCGTTGTGGCAAAGATCGTCGAAACGATTATCACCTGGGCCGCAAAATAGGGATTTCCTCGAAAAAGCCTGGAAAGCGGGTTCTCCCGTAACCCCAAAAACCGCAAAAACCCCGGTATGTGTTACGCACATATTACGCACTCCAACCGCCTTCTTGCAGGCAGGCTCAAAGGTTGCCGGCCAAACTCAAAAGGTGGGTGTTATGCAGGTGTTATGCATCCCGAACCACAATGTTTGGACCCGCCAGAACCCAGATGCCGACGTATGGCCACCATCAGAATAGAACCCCCTCGTCGGCATTATTACATCTACTACCGGGATCGGACCGGCAAACAGCGCCACGTCAATTCCGGAATCCCTCATTCTCCGGAGGGTGCCACCCCGAAGGAGAGAGAGGAGCGGGCGAAGGAAAACAGACGCATTTGCCTGGCTCTGGCCAACGACCTTGAGAGCGCGGAGCGCGGCATTAAATCCCAGGCTTATATCAAGGCGCTATTCACCGGTGCCCTGCAAAGGTCCATGGGCGTTTACTCGGAGGACGGCAGCAACGGCGTTTCGATAATAGGCTATCTGAACTCGTGGCTGGACGCTCAAACCCATCTCAATGAAGGGCGTAGGATTTATGAAGGTTACATAAATAGTCTTGGCCAGTATCTGGGGGATCGCGGGGCCGGGCCGTTGCTGCAGGTGGACACGCGCGACATCCAGGGGTTCAGAGATGCCCAGTTGGAGGCGCGGTTGGCCCCAAGCACGATTAACAAGAAGTTGGAGATGCTGGAATCTGCCTTCAACGTGGCTGTGCGACGCGGCCTTATGCTGGCCAATATCGTGTCGGAAGACGACTACCTGGAGGAGGACCGGATGCGCCGCAAACCCTTCAACATCCAGCAAATCACGGCTTTGCACGAGCGATGGACCTTTGTGGGCAGAACCGATCCGGTCAACGGGCCTTTGGCCCTGGAATGGATCACCGCGTCCAAGTTTGCCGCTCTGGAGGGCATGCGCCTTGGCGACGCGATCAACCAGATCAGGGCAAACATCGACTTCGGGGCTGACGGCAACGCGTTTGTCACTTGGATGCCCGAAAAGACGGCCCACCTTCAGAGGATTGTGATTCTCCCGTTGCACTCAAGCCTTTGCAAACATCTGCTGCCACTGGGAGCTGCCGACCCGCAACTCTTGTTCACCCCAATGCTCGCTGCGATAAAGCGGCCGGACCTGTGCAATCGATTCAAAAGGGAGCTCCTTGCGACCGGCATTGATCCTGAGGAAAGCAAACTTTCGGTTCGCAGCTTCGCAGCTCTAACGTTTCATTCATTCAAGCATTATTACGTCGACTCGCTGGACAAGGCGCTGGTTCCCCGCGAAAGGCGCAAACTGCTGGCGGCTCACTCCTCCGATGAAGCGCACGCAAAATACGAGCATCCCTGGACACGGAAAGACGCGGAAGTATTGCGCGCGGACATCGAAAAGCTGCCGCCGTTGGCCGCTTAGACCAGTGATTCGGTGCTTATGGCATCAATCCACACGCAACTAGGCCGGTCGAACTATTTTGCTTCCTTTCGGGTGAAGGGGAGGCAGCACTTTTTGTCGACAGGCATCCCGCACACCCCGGAAGATCCGGCGCATATCGAGGCGCATAAGAACAGGGCGCAAGCCAAAGCCGAGCAAATGGAGAGGGAAGCACGGGCGGGAGTCCCCACCCCGAACCTCTCAACCAGAGAATTCCTGGAAGATTTCGCCGCCACCCGAACCGCTGATCCCGACACAGCCAGGCGAACCGGAAATATCGCAAGCCGGTTCCTTTCGATCCTCGGAGACCTGGACCGAGGACCCCTCACCGTGGTTTCACCGTCGCACGTTCTCCGTTACCGGGACACGCGCGCGACCGAGATTGAAGCGAGCACGGTTAATAGTGAGCTTAGCGCGCTCAACATGGCATTTGAGAAGGCCGTGAACCAGGGCTTCCTTCTTATGAACCCCGTCGATCTCGGGAATATCCAACTGCCGGAATCCTCCTCGGTCAGGCCGCTGGAGATTTGGGAAATTAAGGCGCTCCTATTGGCGACTTCGCGCGTCGATTGGCGGACCTGCATTTACGTAGGGTTTTACTTCGGGCCTCAGCTTGTGGATGCGGCGTATCGGCTGTGGTCTGACCTCGTTCAGGATGAGGCTGGGCATTCATATCTCTCCTTTTCGGGGACTGAACGTAAGGCGGCCCGGAAGATTCGGGTTCACCCGGCCTTCCTCGAACACCTCAATTCCCTGCCGCGAGTCAACGAATTCATCTGCCCGAGTCTGGCCGCCCTCCAACGCTGGACCGTGGACGACCAGTTTGGACAAATCGTTACGGAGGCCAAGCTGGGGCCGGGCGTCACCTTCCGGTGTCTGCGTCATACCTACGCCCGGCTCGCGGGTGTGCCTGTCCAGCGGTTTGATCGGGCCACTTCTGAAACGCCTCTGGCTTTTCCCGACATTCGGGTGCCGCCTCTTCCGTGCCAGACCCCACTGGCCCGCGCACCACAGGCACCTGTATAAGCTGCGCCGGCCGACCAAAAGCTGAGGCTGCGCCGTTTCGGATTCACCACCAGCGCGGCGAGGCCCTTCTCGAGCCTTGACTGATTTGCCCCGGCGGCCACGGTGAGCAATGCGCTGGTCCCTCGTCCCTCTTTCGCTTCACCCCACCTCCGCAAACTTGCCCCGCCTCTGGGCAGGATTCAGGAAGCCTGAGCGGGTTCCCGGAGACACGAAATCAGGAGAAGCGCGTGTGTGGGAGCGGGTTCCCTCCTGATGCGAAACACGGTCAAACACAGTGCATGAAAAAGCAGCTAACCAGAATCGATATCGAAGAGGATGCATCCGCTGAAGGGTACCCGAATAGCTATGCGCCTATTCCCGCCAATGGGC
>Ga0224558_1004896_pt1 | contig 10130 bp, 5 predicted proteins | sample 714S32024metaG_FD_180682 | JGI IMG/M metagenome (GOLD analysis project Ga0224558, IMG submission 180682) | Peat soil microbial communities from Stordalen Mire, Sweden - 717 S3 20-24 | ecosystem: Environmental > Terrestrial > Soil > Wetlands > Peat | place: Sweden: Norrbotten County, Stordalen... | reverse complement strand
GAGGGCAAAATGATATCCACCTGCACCCCCCGCATGGCGGCCACGTTCAAGGCCGAGACCACGGCGGGGTCTGGCACAAAATAAGGGGTCACGATTCGGACTGACTGTCGGGCGATTGACAGGGCCCCCAACAATGTCCAGCGCAGTTTTTCGAAGTTCTCATCCGGGCCATCGGTCACGCCTCGGGCCAGCACCTGCCCGGCCTTTTCAAGTTTGGGAAACCACGAATCACCGCGCAACGCCTCACCGGTCGTGAACAGCCAGTCATCGGCAAAGACTTCCTGCAACTGGGTCACCACCGGACCCTTCACCCGGAAGTGAATGTCTTGCACCGGTCTCCGTGAGTGGCGCTGGAGCCAGTGTGCCAGCCGGATATTCATGCCGCCGGTGAATCCCAGGCGCCCGTCCGTAACCAAAATCTTCCGGTGGGTCCGCATGTTCAGCGTCATCAGGTGCCACACGGCAAGGGAGGGGAGAAACAGCGCATACCTCACTCCCTCCCGGCGCAGGGTGCGATGAATGGTAGGCCACGAATAGCGTATCCCCATCGCGTCAACCAGCACCCGCACCTCCACGCCCCGGCGGGCTGCCGCACCCAATGCTTGCGCAAAAGCCAGGCCGACTTCGTCCTGATCGAAGATATAGGTCATGAAAGAGACGGTCTGGCGTGCCTGGCCGATTGCCTCCAGCATGGCCGGATAGGCCTCGTCTCCATTGAGCAGCGGTTCAATTCGATTCCCCGGCAGCAATGGCCGGTCCACCACACCGCCAACCAATCGAGCCAGCCTGCTGAGGTGCGCAGCTTGACCCGGCACATGGAGGGGCAACTCCTCCGGCGGACACCCGAGCTCCGCAGCCTGGGCGCGGTAGCGCTCGAGGTTGCTCCGCAGCAAAGCGGCCTGATGGCGAAGCCGGTTCACTCCAAAAATGAAGTACAACACCGCTCCCAGCACGGGCACCAGCCAAACAAACCCGACCCACGCGATGGCCGCCCGCGAATCCCGGTTGTGGAGAACCACGTGCCCGGACGCCAATAAGGCGAGCAGCAATACGAGCGCCGCAAAACCAAGGTGCCAGGTCTCGTGGGCAAGATTCAACATATTGGGGGTGATGCCAGCCAAAATTCTTTCATCCATAGCGTCGGTCATGGTCTTTGAAATCGCAAGGTGCGACGCGTGGGCAGCGCAGTGCAAGGCGCAATCTTTCCCGAGCCGACCGGAATCTCGTTCGCGAATCGCGGATTGCTGGCTGGACCGCCGCACGACTTTTCCGTAGTCTCCAGTGACGTGCTGGCAGGCGTGCTAATGAAAAACGATCTGGTCAAAGCCATCGCCGAAGGCGGCCGGCAGGCGCACAGGCACGGCGCCATGCGCCGGAGCTGCGCTGTGGTGGAGGCGTCCGAACCGCTCCTCGCCGCCTTCGACAAAACGCGCCAGGGCGAGTGTTCCGCGCTGCCGGTCTTGCAGGAGGGCCGGCGGGTGGGACTGTTCACGCTGGAAAACTTCGGCGAGCTGGTGATGGTGAGCGAGACGACCAGCCGGTTCGAGAAAAGCGGCTAGCCGCCTGGCCACACCTTGCAAACACGACGGATTACTTTAGAGAAGAGCCAATGCCTAAAAGGAAGATCATACGGAAGCGTTCACGCACTTCCCGGCCCGCGCGGGCAGCGCGTTCGTCCGGCAAACTCAGGTTAAACGCCGCAGCCCCTTCGCACGGCTCCATCCCGCCGGCGTTTCCGGGCAAAGCCTTTCCTATCGTCGGTCTGGGCGCTTCGGCGGGTGGATTGGAGGCGCTGGAAGAGTTCTTCAAACAGATGCCGCCAGACGGCGGGATGGCGTTTGTGGTGGTGACGCACCAGCATCCCGGCCACACCAGCTTGCTGCCGGAGTTGCTGCGCAGGTGCGCGGCGATGCCGGTGGTGGAGGCCAGCGACAATCTGCGCGTGAAGCAGAACTGCATCTACGTGGCGCGGCCGGAGGGCTATCTGGCGATGGTCAACGGCAAATTGCAGTTCATGGATTGCCCGGACTCATCCGCCGTGCGGTTGCCGATTGATTATTTTTTCCGCTCGCTCGCGGAGGATCAGCGCGAGCGAGCGGTGGGCATCATCCTGTCCGGCACGGCCAGCGACGGCACGCTCGGGGTCAAGGCCATCAAGGGCGCCACAGGCATGACGATGGCCCAGGAGCCGGAATCGGCCAAGTATCCCGGCATGCCGCGCAGTGCCATTGCCACGGGCTTGGTGGATTATGTGCTGCCGGCCGGCCAACTGCCGCAGCGCTTGGTGGCTTACGCCAAAGGTCCCTACCTGATGCCGTCGGGGGCGGATGCGGAAGCTGATGCCGCGCTGCCCGAGCCAATGCCAAAAATTATCGTGCTGCTGCGCAACCGCACGGGCCACGATTTTTCCTCCTACAAACCGACCACCATCCGCCGGCGCATCGAACGGCGGATGAACCTCCACCAACTCAAAGGTCCAAAGCAGTATTTGAGTGTCCTGCAGGACAATCCGCACGAACTGGACTTGCTGTTCAAGGAACTGCTGATCGGCGTGACGAGTTTTTTCCGCGACCCGGACGCCTTCGAGGCGCTGGGCAAAACGTTGAAGAAAATGCTCGAAGCCCGGCCGGACGACGCGGTGGTGCGCGTGTGGGTGCCCGGCTGTGCGACCGGCGAGGAAGCGTATTCGCTGGCCATCCTCCTGCGGGAAGGCGCGGAGCGGATGAAAAAGCGCGTCACCGTGCAGATATTTGGGACGGATTTGAACAGCGCGGGAATCGACGCGGCACGCACCGGGATTTACCCGGACGGCATCGCCGTGGACGTGTCGCGCGAACGGCTGGCGCGGTTCTTTACCAAGGAAGACGGCCACTATCGGCTCAAGAAGGAAATCCGGAAGACGGTCATCTTCGCGCCGCAGAACGTCTGCAAGGACCCGCCGTTCACGAAACTCGACCTCATCTCCTGCCGCAACCTGCTCATCTATTTGAACGGCGCGCTGCAACGGCGGCTGCTGGCGCTCTTCCATTACGCCCTGAAGCCCGACGGGCTGCTGTTCCTGGGGCCGTCCGAGAGCATCGGCGAGTTGCGCGACCATTTCGCCGTGGTGGACAAGAAGGCGAAAATCTTCCGGGGCACCGGCCAGGCGTCGGCGCTTCAGGCCCCATTGGAGTTGTCCGCCAGCGCGGGGGAAACGGCAACCGCCCACGCGGGCATCGCCGAGGCGGCTGTGGCCGCGCCGCAGCCGCGGCTGTCCGCGGCGTTTGAGCGGCTGCTCCTGGGCCGCTTTGCGCCGGCCAGCGTCATCGTCAATGAGCGGGGCGACATCAGTTTCATTCACGGACGGACGGGCAATTATCTGGAGCCGGCGTCGGGGCAGCCGCGCCACAACCTGCTGGAAATGGCGCGCGAAGGGTTGCGCCTCGCGCTGGCCGCTGCCTTGCGCCGCGCGGCTACGCAGAAATCCGAAGTCGTATCGGAAGGCGTGCGCGTAAAGACCAACGGCAGTTTCACGCTGGTGGACGTGGCTGTGAGCCGGATTACCGAACCGGAATCCATTCGCGGCTTGTTTCTCGTGACGTTCCGGCCTGGGCGGGTTGCGATCGCGCGCCCGGCGAAACGGAAGAAATCCGCCAGAGCCGGTCTGCCGGCGGGCCGGGTGGACGAGCTGGAGCAGGAACTCCAGTTCACCAAGGAATCGCTGCAAAACACGGTCGAGGAATTACAGACCGCGAACGAGGGACTTACATCCAGCAACGAGGAGTTGCAATCCAGCAACGAGGAATTGCAAAGCACCAACGAGGAACTCGAAACGTCGAAAGAGGAGATGCAGTCGCTCAACGAGGAACTGCAGACCGTCAACGCCCAACTGCAAAGCAAGATGGAAGCCTTTTCCCAGGCCAATGACGACATGCAGAATCTGCTCAACAGCACCGTCATTGCCACCGTCTTCCTCGACGGCCATCTAATAATACTAGGTTAAGTCCATTGACACCCTCTGCACCGTTGGTTAGTCTTGGGCCGTGACGCCCAACGAAGTTGCTGCATTGGATCGACGGCTGGACCGATTTCTGGCCGATTTGACCGGATCACTCGGCCGCAGCGAACGGCACCATTGGGCCAAGGTTTACCTGCAGGGGCTCCTCATGGACGGCGGCCGCAAGTCGATTGAGCCGTTGGCCGAACGAATCGCTGGGGCTGACGTGCAGTCTCTGCGGCAGTTCGTCGGTCAAAGCCCGTGGGCCGTGGAACAAATCCAACAACGGTTGGCAGAGAAGGTGGCGGATTTAATGGCTGAACCGGAAGTGTGGATGATTGACGAGACTTCCTTTCCCAAAGCCGGAGAGGCTTCCGTGGGAGTCGCACGACAGTATTGCGGAGCGTTGGGCAAAGTCGCCAACTGCCAGGTGGCTGTCAGCTTACATTGGAGCACCTGCGAGGCGAGTTGTCCGTTAGCCTGGCGGCTTTATCTGCCCCAATCCTGGTTGGAAACCCCGGCCCGGCGAGCCGAAGGCAAGATTCCGGATGACATCAGGTATCGGAGCAAGAACCAACTGGCCTTGGAGTTGACAGACCAAGTGTTGTCGTGGGACATCCCCCGTCTGCCGGTCGTAGCTGATTCGGCCTATGGTAACGATTTTGATTTCCGGGCGGCCTTGCGCGAGCGAGGGCTGCAGTATGCAGTGGCGGTTGAACCGAGTATCAAGGTTTGGACGACGGACCCGGAGCTGGTGCCCCTGGCTGCCAATAAACCAACGGGGCGTCCCCGGGAGTATCCGGCGTTGAAAGATTTGCCGGAGGCCAAAACATTGGCGGAGGTCGCCAAGGAGTTGCCCAAGAAGGCCTGGCGCAGTATTACCTGGCGCCAAGGAACCAAAGGGCCGATGCGCTCCCGGTTTGCTCAAGTCAAAGTTTGGGCGGCTCATGGATGGAAGCGTCAGGAACATCCCGAGCGCGTTATGGAATGGCTGCTGGTTGAATGGCCGGAAGATGCCGCAGCGCCAACCGACTATTGGCTGGCGCAACTGGGCGAGCAATCCTTGGGGTTGCGGCGTTTAGTCAAGACAGCACGTGCACGCTGGCGGGTGGAGATGGATTACCGGGAACTCAAAGAAGAACTGGGGTTAGACCATTACGAAGGACGGCATTGGCTGGGCTGGCATCACCACGTAACGCTAGTGAGCATGGCCTTTGCGTTCTTACGCACGGAGCAAGCCCAGGCAAAAAAAAACTTCTGGTGCGACGCTGACGACACTGCCGCAGATCCGAGCGCGGCTGCAGGTCCGGCTAATTCAGCTGGCGGGACAGTGCCCGTGGTGTAAAACCCGCTTTGACAACAGTGTCTGACACTTAACCTAGTATTACTAAGCGTCCGGCGCTTCACTGAGGAGGCTCGGAAGGTGTTCAACCTCATTCCCACCGACGTGGGCCGGCCCATCGCCGACCTGGCCTCCCACTTGAACTACGACCAGTTGGTGGCCGACGCCACGGAGGTGCTGCGCACGCTGGCGGCGAGCGAAACGGAAGTGCCGACCCGGGAAGGGGGCTGGCGGCTGGTGCGCATCCTGCCCTATCGCACGACGGAGAACGTGATTGACGGGCTGGTCATCACGCTGGTGGACATCACGCGCACCAAGCGGGCCGAGCAAGCCGCCGAACAAAGCCGCGCCTACGCCGAGAGCATCGTCGCCACCGTGCGCGGGCCGCTGCTGGTGCTGGACCCGGATTTGCGCGTGGTCTCGGCCAATCGGGCGTTCTACCGCCAGTTCAAGGTGAGCGCGGAGCAAACCGAGCGGCGGCTCATTTACGAAGTGGGCAACGGACAATGGGATATTCCCAAACTGCGCCAGTTGCTCGAAAAGATTTTGCCGAAGCACAGCACGTTCGAGGAATTTGAAGTGGAGCACAATTTTCCCACCGTTGGCCGGCGGGTCATGCTGCTCAACGCCCGCCGTCTGGAGCAACCTCCAACGCAGCGGGGTCGTATCCTCCTGGCCATGGAAGACGTGACGGAGTCGCGCGGGCAATCCCGGAGCGTGAAGAAAGACGTTAGGAAATGAACTGACGGCTTGGAGCACCCGCTGTACTGTTACGAGACAAACGCATGACCGAGACAAAGAAAAGGACGCGCGAGCCGGGACCGCTGGGGCGGCTGCGCCGGCGGGCAGAGGCATTGCTTAAGAAATCGCCGCGCCTGGATTCCCGGACGCCCGCCGAGGACGTGCAGAATGTGGTCCACGAACTGCGGGTTCACCAGGCGGAACTGGAGATGCAGAACGAAGAGCTGCGCCGGACCGAACTGGAATTAATGCGATCACGCGACCGCTTGAGCGACCTTTACGATTTCGCCCCGGTGGGCTACTTGACCATCAATTCTGAAGGAACCGTGCTGGAGGCCAATCTTACCGCGGCGAAGATGCTCGGTGTGGTCCGCAACAGACTTGTGGCCCAGCCTTTTCCCCGGTTCATCGAGCATGACTCCCAGGACAGCTTTTACCGGCATCGTCGGGCCGTTTTTTCCAGCGGCAAACCGGACACGTGCGAACTGGTGCTGCGCAGGGCCGACCGAACCGGTCTGCCGGTCCACCTCGAAAGCCTCCCGTTCGCGGGCGACGCGGCTCGAATCCGCCAGTGCCGGATCGCCTTGATTGATGTTGCCGAGCTTAAGCGGACGGAGGCGGCGCTGCGCGAAGCGCAGGATACGCTGGAGGAAAAGGTTCGCTCACGGACCGCCGCCCTCGATGCGGCCAACGAGCAACTCGAACACCTGCTCGGTTCCAGTCCAGCGATCATCTATAGTGGCAAACCTTCCGGTGAATATGCCGGCATTTTCATCAGCAAGAATGTGCGGGAGCATCTCGGCTATGAGGCGCAGGAATTCAAGGAGGATCCAGGTTTCTGGGCCGGCCATATCCACCCGGAAGACAAACCCGAGGTATTTGCCAAGCTGGCGGGGCTCTCGAAGCAAGGCCGGCTGAGTCTCGAGTACCGCTTCCGGCACAAGGACGGGACCTACCGATGGATGCGCGACGATGTGATGCTGGTCAAAAACAGCGCTGATCGGCCGCAGGAGATCGTCGGTTGCTGGATGGATGTCACCGAGCGCAGGCAGGCGGAGGAGGGGCGCGCTCAGCTCGCGGCCATCGTGGACTCCTCGGACGATGCGATTATCAGTCGCAACCTGAATGACATCATCATCACCTGGAATGAGGGCGCAGAGCGAGTGTTCGGCTACTCCGCTCCCGAAATCGTGGGGCATTCCTTCACCGTGCTCGTTCCCCCTGATCGTCGGGATGAGGTGCGTCAGATTCGGCAGCGGATTGAGCAAGGAGAACGGGTCGCATATCACGACACGGTGAGGGTCGCCAAGGATGGCCGGCAAATTCAGGTTTCATCCCTGAGCTCACCCGTCAAAGATGCGAGCGGGAGAATTGTCGGGATCTCGGCCATTTTGCGGGACATCTCTCGCCAGAAATGGGCGGAGGCAACCATTCGCCAGAGCGAGCAGGCCCTGGCTGATTTTTTCGCCGAGGCGCCCTTGGGATTGCTTTGGGTCGCGCCCGACGGTCGGATTCTGCGCGCGAACCAAGCCCAAGCGGCCATGCTCGGTCGCAACGGAGAGGATCTGTTCGGACAGCCGTTGGTCAAATTTTGCGCCGACCCGGAAGTGGTGAAGGACATGCTTAAGCGCATAACGCGGAAGGAATCGCTGCATGACAATCTGGTGCGGCTCCAGCGCAAAGACCGCTCGCTCCTGCACGTCTTGATCGATGCGAATGGTTTATGGGAGAAGGGGAAGCTGGTTCATTCGCGCTGGTTTGTCCGTGACGTTACTCGGCGCGCGGAATTGGAGAAAGAGATTCTGGCCATCAGCGACCAGGAACGTCAGCAGATGGGCCAGGACCTGCATGACGATCTGTGCCAGCAACTGACGAGCATCGAGTTTCTGACCTGGGCCCTGGAACGGAGGTTGCAGACCAACTCCCGAGCCGAGAGTGCGCAGGCAAAGGAAATCAGCCAGTTGACACGTCGAGCCATTACTCACGCCCGCGATCTGGCTCGTGGAATGTTCCCGGTGGAGTTGCGCCAGAACGACCTGGCGGGAGCGCTTCGGGACCTGGCTTGCCGCACCAAGGCAGTGTTCCGGATCGATTGCCGGTTCAGAGGTGAATCCTTAGCACTCAGGCATAACCGCCCAGCGCAAATTAACATCTACCGGATCGCGCAGGAGGCTGTCAGGAATGCGGTCAGACACGGAAAAGCCACACGGATCGCGATCGGCCTGACGACCGGCGAAAACAGAATTGTTCTGAGCGTGCGGGATAACGGCGTGGGCATCCCGCTCAACCTGCGCAACAACAAGGGCCTCGGACTGCGAATCATGGGCCACCGGGCCAGTCTCCTCGGTGGTTCTGTGGTTGTGCGGAAATCCCATAAAGACGGGACGGCCGTCGTTTGCTCGATTCCCGAACCTCTAACAAAACCACCTGCCGGACGCGACACATGACAATCAAAAAAAGCCCACCAACCGCTGAGATGCGGGCCAGAGTACTGGTTGTGGACGACCATCCGATGACGCGGTATGGAATCGTCCGGCTCATTGAGCAGGAGCCCGACCTGGTCGTCTGCGGTGAAGCCGAAAATGCGTCGCAAGCCCTCGCCGCGGTCAGGGCCCTTAAACCAAAGGTGGTTTTGGCCGACCTCACCATGCCAGGTGGAGAGGGACTGGAATTCATCAAGGACGTGCGGAGCCTTCATCCGGAAGTCGCTGTGCTGGTGGTCTCGATGCACGACGAAGCGTTGTATGCCGAGCGGGCGCTGCGGGCAGGCGCGCGGGGCTATATCATGAAGAACGAAGGGGGCGAGAAGCTGGTCGAGGCCGTTCGCCAGGTGTTGCAGGGTAAAACTTACGTCAGCGAGAACATGTCTGGCAAGGTCCTGGAGATCTTCTCCCACCGCCGCCGGCGCGCGGATGACACGACCATTGGCAAGCTGACCGACCGGGAGTTTGAAGTCTTTCGATTGCTCGGGCAGGGACTGACTACCCGCGAGATCGGGCAGCAATTGCGCCTGGGCACAAAAACCGTCGAGACCCACCGCCTCCACGTTCGGGAAAAGCTCGGGCTTAAGAGCGGGCCGGCGCTGATCAAATACGCCGTTCGTTGGGCCGGAACCCAGGAATTGATTTAAGCGGGTCTCAGCATTTAGAGGAGATTTTGTCCGAGCCCTGTTAGCCAGTGTCCGGCGGCTCGAGGGCAACCTCACCCCGATTTCGGTCTTCGCCAACGCGAAAGCCGTTGCCTGCGGATAGTGCCGCAATGTCCCACCTCAGCATTTGGAGGAGATTTTTTCAGGAGTCCACCGGATAGCCAGGCGGCCTGATTCGCGTTAGGAATGATTCGTGAAAAGCGCAGAACGACGAAGACAGGGTCTTTATATGTTGCCGCCATGAAGACAACAACCAACAAGGAACATCAAGGCCAAAACCAGAAAAAGGTTAGCCGCGACGAAGTCGCCCAACGGGCTTACCAGCTTTGGGTGGCTTTGGGCCAGCCCATCGGCCGGGATCTGGAATACTGGCTGCGGGCCGAGGCGGAACTCCTCGCCGCCAGGCAGAGCGATCGTCCGCCGCAGGCGGGCGTCTCGCAGGCGAGCCCGAAGCGCGAAACGACCCGGCCACTCGCCCCTTCCCCACCGGGACCTGAAACGAAAAAGCCCCAGAACTGCAACGCTCGCGGTCCGCTCGGTGCTGTGGCCCGTCAAGCTCGCCGTCGGTAGGTCGTCGAAAGAATCTATGAACATGAGCACGAACATCGAAATGCAACCGTGCGTTGAACTCCGTCGCGACGAGGTCGCCCGCAGAACTCTGCGGCTTTGGAAAGCTGCGGGACGGCCAACGGGCCGGGATCTGGAATACTGGCTTCAGGCCGAGGTGGAGCTGCTGACGGAGCGCCAGCACTGCCGTCCCAATTGGGCACGTGCCCTGGATGGCGGGGCGGCGGAGAAACCCGTGGTCGCGTCCCAAAACGGCGGCCCGAGTGAGTTCATCTGGCACAATGTTCGCGGCCTCAAGACAGGACTTACGCCACGGCTGAGTCGGTGACACGATTAGCGGGCCGAAATGAGTTCGT
>Ga0224558_1004895_pt1 | contig 10130 bp, 5 predicted proteins | sample 714S32024metaG_FD_180682 | JGI IMG/M metagenome (GOLD analysis project Ga0224558, IMG submission 180682) | Peat soil microbial communities from Stordalen Mire, Sweden - 717 S3 20-24 | ecosystem: Environmental > Terrestrial > Soil > Wetlands > Peat | place: Sweden: Norrbotten County, Stordalen... | reverse complement strand
GCTGCTCGACGCCGGCATGACCGACGGGGCGGCCGCCCGGGGGAGGGCCTTCGACATGACCTGGTCGCAGACCAAGCCGGTGGTCCCTCCGCTGGTGCGGATCGACCACGTACTGACCGGGCCCGGGGTGGCGGTGACCGCCATCCGCACCGGTCCCGGCCCGGGGAGCGACCACCGCGACCTGGTGGCGACGGTGGCCGTCCACCGCTAATTTGCGCCGTCGATGGGCAGAACCGACCGGTTGCGGGCACTGCGTGCGGCGGCCCTGCTGGCCGTGGTGGTGGCGGTGTCCGGGTGCGGCGGGTCGACGACGGCCACGTCGCCGACCCGGACGACGTCCCCGCCGGGGTCGACCGTCGGAACCGGGGCCGGCGGCTCGACCAGCTCGACCACCCCGGTGCCCACCGCGCCGAGCAGTGGCTGTGGGACCACGGTCACCCCGGGCACGGTGACCCTCAGGCCCACGGTGGGCGGGAGGCGGCGCACGGTCGTCGTCCACCTGCCCGGCGGCGCCCACGGATCGACACCGCTGCCACTGGTGCTCAACCTGCACGGGAGCCAGTCGACCGCGGTCGACCAGGAGGCGTTCAGCGGCATGGACGCCACCGCCGACGCCGACACCTTCATCGTGGCCTACCCACAGGGGGACATCCCGTCGGGCAGCGGCTTCGAGTGGAACGTGCCGGGCCAGCCTCTCTTCGGTGGCGCCGCGGTACCGACCGACGCCCCCGACGACGTCACCTTCCTCGAGCGGCTGGTGACCTCCCTCGGGCAACGGTATTGCGTGGACGAGCACCGGGTCTATGCCACCGGGTTTTCGGGCGGGGCCCGCATGGCCAGCCAGCTCGGCTGCGACGCGTCGACGGTGGTCGCCGCGGTGGCGCCGGTCAGCGGCCTCCGCCTGCCGTTGCCGTGCCCCTCCGCCCGTCCGGTGCCGGTGGTCTCGTTCCACGGGACCGCCGACCCGGTCGACCCCTACGGCGGCAACGGGCAGAGGTACTGGACCTACAGCGTGCCGGTGGCCGCCGGGCGGTGGGCCGCCCACGACGGCTGTGCCGCGACACCGGAGCGTTCGGTGCCGGATCCCGGGGTGGTGCTGACCGCGTATGCGGGCTGCCCCGCAGGCTCAGCGGTGGAGCTCTACTCCATCACCGGGGAGGGCCACGAGTGGCCCGGCGGGCCACCGCTGCCCCGGTCGATCACCCGGGTGCTCGGGCCCCGGAGCGACGCCCTCAGCGCCAACTCGGTGATGTGGGCGTTCTTCGTCGCCCACCCGATGCCCTGAACCCCCGGTCGGGAGGGCGCCGTGACCGGATCCGGCCGGACGGGCGGGGGAGCGACGCGGCGAACCGCAGGTCGTTGCTGGTTTCCGACACGGCACCGTAGGATCGGTGGTCGAACGGAGTGCCGGGGTCGGCGAGGGGGTAGCCATGAGTGACATGTCGCAGGGGCCGGGGTGGTGGATCGCCTCCGATGGCAAGTGGTACCCGCCGGAGCTCCATCCCGATGCCAGGCCCCCGGCCCCCGGCCTCGGTACGGTCCACGGGTCCGGCCACGGCTCACCGGCCGCCGACTCGCTGGCCAGCTGGGCGCCCACCGCCGCTGCACCGGTCGACGGGCCGCCGGTCGGGCCCTACCCGGGCGACCGGGCCTACGCCGAGTCGACCGGCTCCCAGGTCCCACCGGGCATCCTGGCCCATCCCGGGGCCGGGATGCCGTCGGCGGCGCCGTCCGGAGGCCGGTTCAGCCGTGGCCTGCGGCTGGTGGGCACCGGGTTCACCATGGTGCGGGACGAGCCCGGGCTGATGATGGTCCCGGTGGTGGCGTTCGTGCTCGAGCTGGTGATCCTCGGCCTCGGCGCCCTTGCGGTCCTGCCCACGCTTCGGTCGGGCGGTGCCGCCAACGGCCAGACGGTCCACCTGTCGGCCGGCCAGTGGATGGTGATGGTGGCGGTCGGGGTGCTGGTGATGTTCGTCTCTGTGGTGGCCCACGCCACGATCATCGCCCGGGTGATGGCCCGCTTCCACGGGCAGAGCGTCTCCAACGCCGTAGCGGCGCGGGCGGCCCTGACCAAGAGCCCCCAGCTGCTGGCCTGGGCCTTCATCAACTATGTGGTGATCAGCCTGCTCCGCAGCATCGGCAACCGGGGGATCCTCGGCCTGCTGGTGGGGGCGGTCCTGCGGGCCGGGTGGCTGCTGGCCAGCTTCTTCGTGGTGCCGGTCATCCTGTTCGAGGACCTCGGGGCGGTGGCCTCGATCAAACGGTCGGTCCAGCTGTGCCGGGCCCGGTGGGGCGAGAACATCATCGGCAACTCGGCCCTCGGGGTCATCGGGTTGGCGGCGATCGTGGCCGACGTGATCGTCTCGGTGATGCTCGGCGCGGCATTCGCCCCCCTGGGGGTGGCAGTGGGGCTGATCGGCCTGGCCTTCATCCTGCTGGTGCTCACCGTGGCCTCGGCCGCCTTCAACGCCGCCCTCTACTGGTACGCGGTGACCGACCAGTCGCCGGGCCAGTACTCGGTGGGCGATCTCCAGGCGGCGTATCGGCAGAAGGGCCGTCGTACCAGCGCCTACGACTCCTGATCGGATCGCGCGGTAGCCGGCTCCGAGTGGGAATTCCGGCAGGGCGCAACGCGGGGCGACGGCCGGTCCATGGCCGGTCCCACCCGCCCAGGGGGCGTAGAGTCTTATCCGTGGGAAATTTGCAACTGAGTGGCCCCGAGTGGATCCTGGTCGCCGTGCTGTCGGTTGTGTGGGCGATGCTGGGCTACCGGCTCTCGGAGAACGATCGCAAGACGCTGGGTCGGACACCCTGGGGACTTCCGTCCGCGCTGTGGGCGTTCTTCTGGTTCCTCTCGCTGATCCTGGGCCTGGTCCTCTACCTGATCGCCCACTCGACCGGGGTGCGGCGGGCACAGCAGGGGTTCCCGCCGTACGGGACGCCGGCGGCCGGCCCGGCTGGATCGGCGCCGGTCGGGGCAGTGGAGGCCCGCAGGCTGAGTGCCGCCGAGCAGTTCCCCGCCTACCCGAGTCCGGCCAACTCGCAGCCGTCCCCGACCCAGGCTCCGCCGGTGCAACCCGAGGCCCAAGTTCCGGCACCGCAGGAGGCGCCGCCTACGTCACCGCACTCACCACCGGCGTGGCACCCGGATCCGAGCGGCCGGTTCGAGTACCGGTGGTGGGACGGCCACCAGTGGACCTCGCAGGTGGCGACCGATGGCCATCACCTGATCGATACCAATCCGGATCAGAGGATCGGGCCGTACTGATCCACGGACCGGCGACGACCGGATCTGCTGGGGAGACGCCCTGGGGACCGGCTACTGGCTCTAGGCTTCCGACGGTGGCGTGTTCGACTTCGGCAACGCCGGGTTCTACGGGTCGATGGGTGGCAAGCCCCTCAACCAGCCCATCGTCGGTGCGGCTCCCACCTCGATCGGCCTCGGCTACCACCTGGTGGCCAGCGACGGGGGCATCTTCACCTTCGGCGACGCCACCTTCTACGGCTCGACCGGCAGCACCCCGCTGAACCAGCCGATCGTGGGTATGGCCGCCACCCCCGACGGCGGGGGCTACTGGCTGGTGGCAAACGACGGGGGCGTGTTCACCTTCGGCGATGCCAATTTCTACGGGTCGACCGGGTCGCTCGCCTTGGAAAAGCCCATCGTGTCGGGCACCGCCCCCGGCTCGCCGCTCCCGTCCTAACGGTCGTCTTCCGCGCCACTCCTGCTCGGCACGCCCCCGCTGGTCGATGGCGTCCGGGAACCGACGGTGACCGAGGACGTAAGTGGGGATCATGACCAGGTCGTTGTGTACACCGGCCCCGTCCCCGCAGCCCCCCTCCCTCGAGCAGCCCGGGGGCGGCCGTCCCCGCCCTGCTCGACGGGGACGTCGGAGGAATTCCGAGGAAGTGCTCAATCGGGACGCTCAACGATCCGATAGGGACAGAGGGTCCGCACGTGACGGTGTCCGACCGAGCAGCGGTCTTCGGAGTGGGGCAATGGACAGTGAACTGGACTAGTCGGCAGTGATCCGGAAGGAATCACGCTTGTACCCGGGGTCCACCCGGGTGGTCGTCGCCGCCCTGACCCTGGTGGTCACCGCCGTCGCGCTCGTGGTCGGTGCTGCCCCGGTCCGCCCCGCAGGAGCGGCGTCGACGCCGATCCTCGGGGTCCTCGGGGCCAGCGGCAACTACCTGACCCAGGAGAAGTCGGCGGGCATCGGAGCCGTCACCGTCCAGGTGGGCTGGGACAGCGCCGAAGCCACGCAGGGAACCTTCTCCTCCTCCTACATGCAGCAGGTCCAGGCCAAGATCTCCGCCGCCCGCTCCGCCGGGCTCAGCGTGGTGCTCGACCCCGGCCTCCAGTACCCACCGGCATGGGTGTTCTCGCTGCCCGGGGGGACCCGGTTCGTCGACCAGTTCGGTGACGTCTACAGCGGCGCCCAGAGCTCGGGCAACAACGCGGCCAACGGCATCACCGACCTGGCGGTGCGAGCAGCGGAAGGGACCTACCTCGACTGGCTCGGATCCCAGATCCAGCCCGGTGAGATCGTCGCCGTCCGCGAGGGCGGAGGCCCGCTCGGCGAGCTCCGCTACCCGCTCCCCACCTACGACGGCCACACCACCAGCTTCTGGGGCTACGACGCCAGCACCCAGGCCGCGCTCCCGCCGGCCGTCCAGGGCTGGGTCCCCGGAACCGGCACGACCGCCCAGGCCCAGACGTTCCTCTCCGCCTACAACCAGGACATCGTCGGCTACGGCACCTGGCTCAACGGGAGGCTCGGGGCGGACTTCGCCACGAAGGTGCTGATCCTGCTGCCCGGCTGGGGGCAGCGTCCCGGCGGCGCGGTGACCGAGGTCGCCGACCTGCTGCAACCCTCCCCGGTGATGGACGAGTACAACGAGGGCCTCGACTGGGTCGACCTCCTCGGCTCGTTGCCCGACGCGTCGGGCTCGGTGGCCTACACCACCTACCTCGACGCCCAGACCGTCCTCCCGACGAAACAGCTGGAGGACCCGGCGGACTACCTCGCCTCCCTGGTGGCGGGGACGAGCATCCGGCTGGGCGGGGAGAACACCGGAAACGGGACCGTCTCCACGATGAACCTCTGCATCAGCCGGGCGGTCGCCCTCGACTTCTTCATCGTCGACTGGATGGGTGAGTCCCAGCTCATCGCCTCGGGTTCCGGCCAGGACCCGGGGGGGCCGACCCTCACCCAGCTGGGAGCCGCGCTGTCCTCGCCGCCGGGATCCACCGGCCCACCGCTGTCGCTCAACTCCGGGCCGCTCCCGTTGGCCACCCAGGGCCAGGCCTACGGCGCATCACTGACGGCCTCCGGCGGTGACCCCGTCTACACCTGGTCACTGAGCTCCGGATCGCTCCCGGCCGGCCTCAGCCTCGACGCCTCGTCGGGGACCATCAGCGGTGTTCCCGCCGCGGCAGGGCGTTCCTCCTTTGCCGTGCGGGTCCGGGACGCGGTGGGTGACACCTCGTCGGAGAACCTGACCGTCACCGTCGCCGCCGACTACGGCCCCCAGCCGCTGAACGGGTCGATCGTGGGCATCGCCGCCACCCCCGACGGCGGGGGGTACTGGATCGCCGATACCGGTGGGGGAGTGGAACCCTTCGGCGACGCCACCTTCTTCGGCTCGATGGCCGGCCAGCCCCTCAACCAGCCGATCAACCACATCGTGGCCACTCCCGACGGTGGCGGGTACTGGCTGGTGGCGGCCGACGGGGGCACGTTCACCTTCGGTGACGCCCGGTTCTACGGCTCGATGGGGGGTCAACGCCTCAACGCCCCGGTGGTCGACCTCGCCCCCACCCCCGACGGCGGGGGGTACTGGCTGGTGGCCACGGACGGCGGAATCTTCTCCTTCGGTGACGCCCAGTTCTACGGCTCGATGGGCGGGACACCCCTCAACAAGCCGATCGTGGGGATCGCACCCGACCCGTCGACCGGTGGGTACTGGGAGGTGGCCACCGACGGTGGGATCTTCGCATTCAACGCCCCCTTCTTCGGATCGACCGGCAGCCTGGCCCTCGTCAAGCCGGTCAACGGGATGGCGGTCGCTCCCGGCGGCAACGGGTACTGGTTCGTGGCCTCCGACGGCGGCATCTTCTCGTTCGGCGACGCCCAGTTCCAGGGTTCGGCCGCCGGGCTCCCCCTCGCCGCCCCGATCGTGGGATTGGCGGCCGACGACGCGACCGGGGGCTACTGGCTGGTGGCCACCGACGGCGGTGTCTTCACCGAGGGTGCGCCGTTCTTCGGCGCGGCATAGCCGGCGCTCCCCTCCGCCCCGTCTGCGCTCCCCGACGCGACGCGTGCGTCGCCCCCGGGGGCAAGTCGTTCGGGACCGTCGTCCCCGCGAAGACCATCCCGCTCGGGACCGTCGTCCCCGCGAAGACCATCCCGCTCGGGACCATCTCCGGGATCGTCTCGCCGGCTTCGTCTTCCCACCAACGCGCGATGTCGACGCCCCGTCGTACGCGCGGCGAGCGCCGGACATCACGTTGCCCGACAGGTCACGGCATGACATGAGCCACCTGTCGCGGCCACCGGATGGACACATACTTTTCGCCGTTGAGGGGTTGCAGTCGCTCGATCTTTCCCCATAATGTCCAATGAGGTTCGCCACGGTTAGTGGGGGCCAGACCACTCAAAGTAGTGATCCGACAGAAGGGGCTCAGGCGAATGGCGGTGTCAAGGACCATATGAAAAGTTGCCGACGAGTTTTCGTTGCCGCATCCGTGATCCTCTCGAGTGTCGGTGTCGGCGGCTTCGCCCTCCAACACCCGGCCGGGGCGGCGACCCCCACCGGGAGCGTCGGTGTCGACGCCGACCAAGCCGGCACGAGTTGGTATCCCGACCAGACCTCGCTCACTCCGCAGTTGGTGCAGGGGGGGTCGTTCGGCCAGCAGTTCGCCAGCCAGCTCCAGGGGGACATCCAGGCACAGCCCCTCGTGGAGGACGGTGTCCTCCTGGTTGAGACCGAGAAGAACTGGGCGTACGGGCTCAATCCGTCCACCGGAGCGGTCGAATGGTCGAAGTTGCTCGGCACACCGTTCGACTCGGCCTCGATCGGATGCTCCGACCTCCCGAGCGACGGGGTCACCGGTACCCCCGTCGTCGACAGCTCCACAAACACCGAGTACTTCACCTCGGTCACCTACGCCTCGGGGACGACCGGCCCGGCCCAGTACTGGATGCACGCGCTCAACGTCACCACCGGGACCGAGCTCCCGAACTTTCCGGTCCTGATCCGGGGGACGGCGGCGAACGACCCGAACCAGACCTTCAACGCCACCTACCAGCTCCAGCGGCCGGGGCTCCTGCTGATGAACGGCGTGGTGTACGCGGCGTTCGGCTCCCACTGCGACATCGCGCCGACCAACGGCTGGGTGATCGGCGTCACCACCGGCGGTGCGGTGTCCACCCTGTGGAGCAGCGAGGCCGGCATCGACACCGGCGACGGCGAGGGGGGCATCTGGGCGCCGGGTGGCCTGCGCTCGGACGGTCCCGGCCAGATCATCCTGTCGACCGGCAACGGCTACAGCCCGACGGCACCCGCTGCCGGCGACTCCGACCCGGAGCCCGGGCAGCTGGCCGAAGGCGTGGTGCGGTTGTCGGTGCAGCCCGACGGATCGCTGAAGACCACCGACTTCTTCGTCCCACTCGATGCGAATGCTCTCAACCAGACCGACGGTGACCTCGGCTCGGGATCGCCGGTGATCCTCCCGAGCGGATTCAGCACGCCCAAGTACCCGGAGCTGGCCGTGGAGATCGGCAAGGAGGGCTACCTGTACGTCCTCAACGCCGCCGACCTGGGCGGGTACGAGCAGGGCCCCAACGGGGGGGACGACGTGCTGGCCCGCCTCGGGCCGGTGCAGGGGGTCTGGGGATCCCCCGCCGTCTGGGGCGGCGACGGTGGCTATCTCTACACGGTGACCAACGGTGGCTCGGCCGACGGTGCCCCGGGCGCCACCGACGGGAAGCTCCTGGCGTGGAAGTTCGGCGTCGACGGCTCGGGCAACCCGACGTTCGCCCTGGTCGGGTCCAGCACGGACGCCTTCGGCTACAGCTCGAGCTCACCCGTCGTGACCTCGTCGGGCACCACCTCCGGTACCGGCATCCTGTGGGCGAACTGGGCCGACGGCCCGGGCTCGACCACCGCGCAGCTGCGGGCGTACAACCCGATCCCGGACAGCAGCGGTCACCTCGACCTGCTCTGGAGCGCGCCGAGTGGTGCCTCGGTCAAGCTGAGCGAGCCCGGCGTTGCCGGCGACCGCGTGTACGTGGGCGGCTTCGACGGAGTGCTCCGTGGGTACGGCGCGCCCGTCCAGAGCCCCCTGGCCGGGGGGTCGCTGGGCTTCCCCAACACCACCGTCGCCCAGTCCTCGACCCTCACCGACACGTTCACCGCCAACACCGCGGTCACCGTGGACGGCGTGTCGGCGTCGGGCGCCGCGTACTCGCTCGGCGCACCCAGTCCTTCCCTGCCGGTGTCGCTGGCGGCCGGCCAGACCGTCACGCTGCCGGTCACGTTCGAACCGACCACCTACGGAATCGCCGGGGGAGTGCTCACCGTCGCCACCAGCGCCGGCCCCTACCAGGTGGGCCTCAGCGGGACCGGTCTGTCCGCAACGGCCCAGCTGACCGTGACGCCTCAGACGATCAGCTACGAGGGAACCCCTGACGGGACCAGTGTCACCCAGGACGCGGTGTTCACCAACGAGGGCAGCCAGAGCCTCCACATCACCGGTCAGACGCTTCCCGCCGCGCCGTTCGTCATCGGGGGCCTCCCGTCCGACGGCACCACCCTCGTTCCCGGTGGCTCGGTCAGCGTGAGCGCCACCTTCTCGCCGACCGTGTCGGGCTCGTATCTCGACGCGCTGACGCTCGACAGCGACACCGGTGGGACGGCCACCGTCAACCTGTCGGGGACCGCCGGGTCCCCGGCCCAGCTCGAGGTGACCCCGACCGCGCTCTCGTACGGAACGGTGCCGGTGGGGCAGTCCACCACCCAGAGCTTCGTCGTCACCAACACGGGCGGGACGCCCCTCACCGTCACCAAGTCCAAGCCACCGGGGGAGGGGGAGTTCGCCGCCACCACCCAGCTGGCCGAGGGCACCACCATCCAGGCCGGGCAGTCGGTCACCGAGTCGGTCACCTTCACCCCGACGGCCGGCGGCACCTTCACCGACAGTTGGCCGCTCAACGGGTCCGGCAACTCGGTGCTCACCACCGTCACCTTCACGGGCAGCGGCTCGGGCCCACCGCCGGCCGACCTCGCCAACTGGTCGCTGCACGGGAACGCGGCACGGTCCGGCACCGGCGTGGCCCTCACCTCGACCGCCTCGACGTTCGAGTCCGGCTCGGTCGTCTCGCCGGTGTCGGTGACGACCAACAACCTGACCGTCGCCTTCGACGCCCAGATCGGCGGTGGAACCGGGGCCAACGGGATGACCCTGACCTTCGCCAGTCCGAGCTCGGCCACCTTCCTCGGCCAGGCCGGGGGCTCCCTCGGCTACTCGGGGATAAGCGGCGTGGCGGTGGGCCTGTCCAACTTCAAGCAGGGTGCCGAACCGTCGGGCAACTTCGTGGGCATCGCCGACGGCGGGCCGGTCAACGGCATCCCCAACTGGGTGGCCACCAACTCGGCGATCCCCACCCTGCAGGGGGCGACCACCCACGTGGTGGTCACCGTCAAGGGGGCCCAGCTCACCGTGTGGGTGGGCGGGGTGCAGGTGCTCCAGCAGACCGTGGCCGACCTGCCACCGGTGGCCGACCTGGTCTTCACCGCGGCCACCGGGGGGCTCACCGACGACTTCGCCGTCGAGAACGTCGGCGTCTCCCGGACGAACCCGCTGCCCCTTCCCCCCGCCCTGGGCGGCTGGATCACCCACGGCACAGCCGCACTGTCCGGGGCTGACGTCTCCCTCACCTCGACGAGCTCGACCTTCCAGTCCGGCTCGGTGGCCTCGTCGACGCCGGTCCCGAGCAGCGGACTGAGCGTCGCCTTCGACGCCAAGATCGGCGGCGGGACCGGGGCCAACGGGATGACCCTGACCTTCGCCAACCCGAGCTCGGCCACCTTCCTCGGCCAGGCCGGGGGCTCCCTCGGCTACT
>Ga0224558_1004890_pt1 | contig 10135 bp, 1 predicted proteins | sample 714S32024metaG_FD_180682 | JGI IMG/M metagenome (GOLD analysis project Ga0224558, IMG submission 180682) | Peat soil microbial communities from Stordalen Mire, Sweden - 717 S3 20-24 | ecosystem: Environmental > Terrestrial > Soil > Wetlands > Peat | place: Sweden: Norrbotten County, Stordalen... | reverse complement strand
GCGCCATCGCGTCCTGCTGGTTCATTGGAGGGAGCCCCATGATCTGCTCCATGGTGTGCAGGACGCCGGCCTGGTTGTAGAACCTGCTGATGACCTGGCCCCGTTTCGTGTAAGGGCTGATGACCAGGCAAAGGGACCGGTGGGCGTCCACATGGTCGTAGCCGCTCTGGGGATCATCCTCGATGACGAAGATCACGGTGCTGCAGCCGAAGCTGCTCTTGGTAACCGCTTCGACGACTTGGCCGAGAGCAAGATCGTTGTCGGCGACTTGGGCCTGAGGTGTCGGTGGCCCGCCGGTGTGGTCGTTGGGCAAATAGAGCAAGTGGAATGTCTCCCAGGCACCCTTGACCTGGGCGGCGTTAAGTTCCTTGATAAAGCCGTCCGCCCGGACCTGATCGGGAATGCCCAGATTCCAGCCCGGCACATTGGTTGAACTGTAAGCCCGCAGCGAGGCAACGCCGATATTCTGGGTGTAATGGATGGCCTGCGTGCCGTTGGTAAAGTCCGTGTAGATCTGTCGCCATGTAGCGTTCGCCGGCACGGGCGACGCATAGTCGAACTCCCCATAGTTCCGGAAGCTCAGCCCGTGCTGGAGCGCGTTGTTCCAGATGAAGCCAGTGGAGGAGTAGGTCAATGGATCATCGCCGAAGGTGTAGCTGCGGCTGTACCCCCCGACGGATTTCTCGAGGTGATCGGTGTTGTTGCCTTCGGTGCTCCACGAATGGCCATCGGCCGAGTTCACGCCATTGCAATAGTAGTTATCGAGGAGCACGTATTGCCGAGCCAGGGCGTGATGGTTGGGGGAGACAAACTGGGGATAGATGCAGAGGGTGGGATCGCCGTTTCCCTCGGGCATGTCGCCGAAGACTTGGTCGTAGGTCTTGTTCTCCTTGAGGATATAGAGCACGTGCAGGAAGACTGAAGGCTCGGCTACGTGCAACGGCACCGGCACTGGCGCCTGTCCGGCCAGGGGCGGTTGCTGGGTCTGCTTGATCTGAGGCACGCGTCCGTCCTCGTAGGCCTGCGCCGTCCACTTGCTTAACGAGTCTGCGTCAGGGATGCCAATCTTGCTCGCTGTGCCCAGGAACGCAGTGATTTGCCAGGAAGTCGTGGCCGGCTGCCCGGCGCGGCTGCCAAGGCCCTTGACGTTGGCGACGTACACATAGTTGCTGTCCGCGACCACCGCGCCGGGGTACCAATCAGTGGGCACGAAACCTTGCACCAGGCTATTCGTGTGCTGGCCATTCGGCAATTCCACCACCGCCACGGCGTTGTTGCCCCCACTGGCAACAAACAGATCTTTTCCATCACGACTGAGGGCCAAGCCGTCGGCCGCGCTGCCATACGGAAAGGACGGGTCCGGACGCACCAGGATGGTTTCCTTCACCGCTTTGGAATGGGGGTCAATAGCGGTCACCGTATCGGAGTTGGCATTGGCTACATAGAGGGAGTTGCCATCCTCACTCAGCGCCAGGGTGGAGGGATGCAGCCCAGTCGGCACTCGGGCCGTCTCGACGCCAGTGCTGAGGTCCACGAAAGAAACAGCCCCGCTGGCGCCAACGCCACGATTGTCTATCACCACCGGTGTGCCTGCGGAAGTAGCCGTGAGGTCGCCGCTCACTGGCAAACGGCCACCCCAGTCCGATACATAGGCCGTGTTTCCGTCCGCCGATAGCACCACATCCCAGGGGGCGATGCCGACATTGATCTGGCTGCTTACGGTGCCGGTCGAGAGGTCAACCACAGCCACCGAATTGCGTGTCGAAAGGCACACGTAGGCCTTGCTGCCGTCGCCAGAAACGGCCACTCCACATGGGTCAGAGCCGCCAGGCAATGAGATCGTTCTGGAAAAGGCAACCGTTCCATTCGTTCCCACCGCCCAATCGTACATTTCGTTGCCTGCCCCCGTGACATAAACATGCGAGCCATCCCTGCTCACTGCAATTCCGTGCATAGAAGCACCGCTGCCGGGGTAGTTCAATGTCTGCATGAGCGTCCAAGTTCCCGCGTCAACGACCAGCAGATTGCTCATGTTCTTGATGAACACCGTCCTGCCGTCAGGCGAGAGCGCCAGGTCCACCGGGCGGCCGCCGAATTGGAGTTGCTGGCCCGCGGCGCGCAGAATCTGTTTGGAAGGGAGCGATTGTTCCAGGTTCGGAAGCTGTCCCACCTGGATGTCCGGCTGAAGCTGCATCACTCGAAAGAAGTCGATTGGGCCGGACGTCGGGACCGAGAGTGAGCGATTGCTGCTCGCGTTGGAAATAGTCTGCCAATCCGGATGGCCCATATTGGCCGCGGTCTGGACTTGGAACAGCCCCTCAGGCCCAGTCCAGCCCAAATTCATCAACGAGGCATTGAGGGCGACGTTGGTGACCAGGATTGCGGCGTTGCCCGGCGGAAGCTTGCCGGCGCCGGGCCCGCCGAGCGCGGCGATTGCCTCCGGCGCCATCCACCCATTGACGAACTGGATGCTGGAGACAAAGCCAGGCCGAGTGAACCCGCCCCCGCTCATGCCCGCTGAGAAGAGCAACGCAGCCGGGCCCAACGCGTATCGCCCATCCACGCCGCCGGACAACAATTGGTCAGCCGCCTTTACGCCGTTCACATACTTGGAAAGCTGCCTGCCCGCTGGTGCCGTGAGGTCCACTGCAAAAGCAATCCGGCACCAAGTGTCCGGCGCCAGCGAGCCGTTGAATTGGCCGTCGGCACCGAGGCCGTTAGGGTCCGGCTGCGAGGCGCTATTGCCGACATAGAACTCGGCATCGTTCCCGTCGTGGTTGAAGGGATCCGTCTGGAACAGCGCCCGCAACTGGCCGCTGCTGGCTCCGGGGAACATCACGTCCATCAGGACCGTGTATTGGTTCACGAAATGTCCGCCCCCGTTGGGTTTGGCGCCATGACGCATGAAGTACCCTTGGTGGATTGAATTGCTGCCGAACGCCATGACCCGGGTAAGCTGCCCGTTGATGTTCAGCGCCGGAAAGGTGGTCAGGGTGGCCGTGTCGCCAAGATACTCCAGGTCGGAGCCAACCGTCGCGCTGAGATCGCCGCGATCAAAATCCCACTGGCCCGTTACCGCCAGCTCGTAAACGGATAACACCCCGCCACTGCTGACGACCGCCCCGCTCCCATCGCGGATCAGCACGGTGTAAACGCCCTCGTTGGCGGCGCTGACCGAAGGCAACACCAGTGAGGAGCTGGTTGCCCCGGCGATGTTAACGCCGTTGAATCGCCACTGGTAGCTGAGCACTCCGGAGCCGGTGGCGGCCACAGTGAAAGTGGCCGTTGATCCCGCGGACAAATTCATATTGACCGGCTGCGCAGTGATTAGCGGCGGGACTCCCGGCGCCGCGGCCGTCAAAGGCTGGTTGTTGAGGCCCGCACTGTAAATGCCGGCGACTTCCTGCCGCGTGAGCACTCGCGTCCATACGCCCAGGTCATCAATGTCCGCCGCGGCAGAATAGGTCCCGTTGCCGCTGCTACCGATCAGGGTGTTAAAGCCTGCATTGAAGGAAGCGGCCCCTGAGGGGCTCACATCGCTGGTGTTGACGGCGAGGCCATCCATGTAACTGATCACCCGGTTTGCCGCCCGATCAAACGTCACCGTCACAAGGTGCCAGTTGCCATCCGAGAAAGGCGGGTTCAAATCCACGTCCCGCCGCGTGCCGCCAGCCGCGTTGTAATTAAGGTTCTTCGCATCGAGGCTGGATATGACCCAACCGACGTTAGCGCCCGAACTCCAGTCCTTGTTTCCCATCAGGGCGCCGTCCCCGCTGGTGGCGGTCCTCTCCCATAACGAGACGCTGAAGCTGTTGGAATAGACCCACTCCAGGCTCCCAAGTGTGATTGACCAATTATCCGGCTGGCCTCCGTTGGCGGTGTTGGCAAACGTCGCCGCGGAACCGATGATCCCCGTCCGGTAGCTCGGGCCGGAGGTCGCCCCGCCGGCGTAGAGTGAGCCGCTGTTGGTCGTGCCCGCCTGCGCGTTGATGTTGTTGTCGAAATTCAAATAGACCACCAGGCCGTTCGTCACGCTGCCCGCCTGGCCGGAAGTAAGCACCGTAAGCGTTGCCACTGCGCTGGTGGTGGCACCGTATGCATTCGTCACGACCAGGCTATATCCAGCAACGTCGTTGGTTGTTGCAGTCGCCAGCGCGTAGCAACTGGCAGTCGCACCGGCGAGATTCGTGTCGTCCCTTCGCCACTGATACGCCAACGGCCTCGCTCCCGCAGCCACCACGCTAAACCGGGCCGGATCGCCCTGGCGGATCATTAGGCCCTGCGGCTGGATGACGATTACGGGAGGACTCGTCGTCGAAACCACGGTCAGCGAGCCGTTCACACCGAGATTCGCTGTGTCCCAACCCAGGCCGCCCGACAGCACCGGCAGGGTCAGGTTGGTGAACGAGCCGCTGTAATTGTTGGCCAGGAACAACCTGAAGGTGTCACCTGCCGCAAAGAAGTCCGTGCCAGTGTTCGTCACCAGCAGCGACCCGCCGTAAACGAGCGTGGTGAGACCCGCCGCTTGGTCGCTCGAAAGCCCGCCCCCTGTCTTGCTGAGCTCCATCTCGGCCATGCCGCCCAGGGTCAATGAGTTATTGATCGTCAGCACACCCACCCCCCCTGCGCCCGGCGCCAGCCTGCCACCGCTCAAGACTGTGACCGGGCCATCGAGTTCCCCTGAGCCGGCCAGTGTCGCTCCGTTCTGCACCGTGACATTCCCTGTGTTCAACTGGCCGTCCACCTGCAAAGAGCCGGCGCCGACCGTCGTCGTTCCCGAATAAGTGCTCAGCCCGGTGAGCCGCAGCAGGGCTGGGCCCGTTTTCAACAGATTCAACGGCCCTGTGCTGCCGCTGCCTGAGCCGGGATACTCGCGATAAACGTCCGTGAGCGTCCCCGCAAAAACCTTGTCATGGTTCTGGACAATGGTCAGCGTGACGGCCCCGAGCGTGAGGCTGGCGCCGCTTTTCAGGTTGCCGTTCGCGATGAGCGCGGTGCCGGCCCCAGCGGATGACAAGTCCGAAACCGTAGCATTGTTGCCGTAAAGGAAAAGCCGTGCGTTGTTGTCCGAGACCGGGTCAAGCGTCAGGGCGTTGCTTCGCGTTAGGGCATTGACATTACCGAGATAGACGGAACCGCGCTGGATTTCGACCGGTCCGGTGAAGTTGTTACTCGCGTTGAGCGCGAAAGGCACTTCCATCGGTTCTGAATCCGTCCAATTGTTCTGCGCGATGAACGTCAATCCTCCCGAGCCGGAGATGGAACCCCAAAATTGGCAATCCGCGCTGGTCAAACCGTACATCCCCACTCCGTTATGGCCGGTCTTGCCAAAGACATAGCGTTGGGCGCCGCCAAGGTCCACGTTCGCCGCCAGCCGCGCCCCCCAGCAACTGTTCGCGCTATGGTTGGGGCCGAAATAGAGGTCTGGCAACCCGCTGCTGTTAGTGGGCGCGATCAGGCGCAAAGTACCGGAACCCGACACATCAATGGCCGTCGCCGAGGTGTTAACGGCCAAACTAAACGTGCCGGTTGACTCGGCGGCCACGCCGGGGGCGGAGAGGTTGAGTGGGCTGGCGGCCGAGAAAGTCGCTGATGCCAATCCAAGGGCACCTGCGCTGACCGTCGTTGTGCCCGTGTAGGTATTGACCCCGCCGAGCATCAGCTTCCCCTGCCCTGACTTCGTCAACCCGGCGGTGCCGGTAATCGGCGCATTGACCGCCGTCGTCGCGCTGAGCACGGTGACAGTGGGGGTGGTACCGGCCAGGGTGAGGCCACCGCCGCTGCCCGCATTGATGGACCAATTATGCTTCGCGGTGTTCTGGTCGTCGAAATTGAGGTTGCCAACCGTCCGTGACCCATCGAGCGTCACGACAATATCAGCGGGCAAGCTAATGGTGGTGAAGTTAGCGGTGCTGCCCAAGCTGTCGGCAATGATGCCCGCATTCCAATTGCCGGCATTGGTCCAACTACCGCCGTTGCAGTTTGTCCACGTGCCGCTGGCAGCCCTTGCGGTCAGACCACACCCGCAACCCACAATGGCCACCAACAGGTTCAGCGCTTCGTTTGCTTTCATCGGGTTTGCGGTGCCAAAGGGATTATGGTCGCGCCGGCCATGCCGGCTGTTGCTTGCTTCCAGCGAATACTGTGTTTCGGAGGCGCACGCTTCCGAACGATGTTCTGGCTGCCAGTCTAACCTCCCGGCGCCGGCGGTGTCATGCCCTATTTGGCGGATCTGGAGGGCATTCCCGTGGCTTTCCCCGCGCTTTCCCCTGGGTTTCAGGCGGCCTGCACCTGACCCGCACCTGGCTTTGGGGTGGCTTTGGGGTCGCAATCGGTTGGCTATCAACAGGCTTTGGGGTGGCTTTGATGTGGCTTTGGGTGGCTTTGCTCGGCCATTCCGCACTCCGCATTCCGCATTCGCCCCACGGTGGCTTTGCGTGGCCATTCTGCATTCTGCATTCTTCCTTCTGCCTTCGCTCCCGAGTGTTCACCATAAGCGTCCCGAATATAACTCCCCTTTCGCGCCTGCCTCGGGGTGGTCTGGGGGCACCCTGGACAAACCCTGGACATGCACTGGTACCATAGAACCCTCTCAAAACCCCGTTTTTGATCAGCCAAGCTTATCCAGACCGCTTTCCTGCGGCATTTCCGCGGTGGAACGATTTAGGTGCGGGGCAAACCTCTGGTCGGGAGTGCCACCTTCGCCACGGCTTCCCGGCTCATCAGGTTGGGGCTCCGTTCCAGGCACACCAATCTGCCCGGCTCGCCGGCACCTCGAACTCCAGCCTGTTGGAACTCAGTTGGGGCGCAGGCTCAAGCCGCTTCGGCCCGAACTCGTAAGCCCAACTGGTCAACGCGGGCAATGCCCTCTCTGTTGCCGTCACGTCCGCACGCGGGGGCCTCCCTTTGCGTCCTCTGCTGCCTTCTGTTCCAAGCTTCTGGCCTGAGAATCTCGTATCCCCGTCCGCGTCCGATAGCTCCGTCAGGAGCGGCATGTTTATAGTGACACGGCCTCACAAGAACCTTCTCAAGCTCCGTTAGGAGCGGCATGTCGGATCGGCGTTGGGGCATGGGGACACATGCCGCTCCTGATGGAGCTTGATCGCTTTGCAGCAACCGGGCTATAGACATGGCGCTCCTGACGGAGGTGTCGCGCAACGGCCTGTTCCCCAATAGTCCCAGCGTGTCAAATACCTGGGCCAGGCTGCCTCAGTTTCCAACGCCCACGCGATTGAATAGCGGCGACGCACCAGCAGCTTTGCTTCCGGCCCAAGCTCCGGCGGTTAGCGCACGTGGGCACGGTAGAACTGGGCACCCTGGACTGGATTGGGGCTGACAGAGTAGTAATTCGTCCCGCCATTGAGGATATAGGTGCCGTTCACCACCCAGGAGGACAGATTAGTCGAAGACTCGATGTTCACCGCCAGACCGGGAAAGCCGGTGATTCCAAAACCAAACTGGCCCGCGCTCAGGCTCGGCGGCTGTAACATCGGCGGCGGCACGGAACTGGCGGGCATTCCTTTGCGGATGGTGTCGTTGCCGTCGTCCTCCACATAGAGGTTGCCCGCAGTGTCCAGCGACAGGCCGTTAGGATGATTAAACCGCGCCGCGCTCCCCGTCCCGTCAATCGCACCAGCAACGCCCGCCAGTCCGGCCAGGGTCGTCACCACCCAATTCGTTCCGACCGGTGTCACTTTCCGGATCGTCTCGTTGTTGAAGTCCGCCACATAGACGTTGCCATTGGTGTCCACCGCCAGGCCGCCAAACCCAGCACCGAACCGCGCGGCGCTGTTCGTCCCGTCCGCGCTGCCAGCAATGCCCGCCCGTCCGGCCAGCGTCGTCACCACCCAGTTTGTCCCGACCGGCGTCATCTTCCGGATCGTGTCGTTCCAGGCGTCCGCGACGTAGAGGTTGCCCGCGCTGTCCATCTTGAGGTCGTCAGGATAATTGAATCGCGCGGCGCTGTTCGTACCGTCCGCGCTGCCAGCAATGCCCGCCCGTCCGGCCACGGTCGTCACCACCCAATTCGTTCCGACCGGCGTCATCTTCCGGATCGTGTTGTTGTTTGCGTCCGGCACATAGGCGTTGCCATTGGTGTCCAGAGCCACGCTGCAAGGATAATTAAATCGCGCTGCGCTGTTCGTCCCGTCCGTGCTGCCAGCAACGCCCGCCTGTCCGGCCACGGTCGTCACCACCCAGTTTGTCCCAACCGGCGTCACTATCCGAATCGTGTCGTTGAGGAGGTCAGCCACATAGACGTTGCCCGCGCTGTCCACCGAGCCGACCTCAGGATAATTAAATCGCGCCGCGCCATTCGTCCCGTCCGCGGTACCTGAACTGCCCGCCTTTCCGGCCAGCGTCGTCACAACCCAATCCGTTCCGACCGGCGTCATCTTCCGGATCGTGTTGTTGTTTGAGTCCGCCACATAGACGTTGCCATTGGTGTCCACCGCCATGTAGCCAGGCACATTAAACCGCGCGGCGCTGTTCGTCCCGTCAGCGCTGCCAGGAGTGCCTGCCTTTCCGGCTATGGTGGTGAAGGTGTAAGGCGTGGCGTAATCGGCCTGGCCCAGCGCGGCCAGAGGCAGGACGGCCAGCCACAGCAGGACACCCGGCAAATTCCCGGCCAACCGCCGGAAAAGACTATTGGGTTTGATCATGTATCCTGTGCCGTGCCACCGCCCGGCGCGATTTAATATAGCAATGTTCCTTCTCATAGTTTGTCATCTTTCGTTTTGAATTAGTTCGCCGACCGGAACGCGCTTCAGCCCCCTGGCCCACTGTAGGGCCTCCCGAAAGAGGACTTCTTCGCGATCATCAGCCGGTTTCATAAGCGAAGGCGTTAGTGCCTTCATCTGTACATGTGTATTCCAGGGAGAAAAAGTATACGGGAAGTTCAAAAATCTTATTCGCCGCTCCACTCGGAGCCAACGAACGGAGCTGCAAGGCCCACGCGCAACCATTCGCCGAATCAGCCACGACCCCAAGGAAGTTGGCCACGCCCGGGTGTCTGCCCAGCAGTTTCCTTCGCATCCCCAGCGCCTTACGGTACACCGTCTTCAGCTTGACGTTCTTAATTAGTCCTTGGCTTCTGGATCCAGCGTCACTCGGACCCCCTTAAGCGGCTGGCCGGCGGCATCGGTCAACCGAATGGAACCCTTCCAGGTGGAACCCTTCCAGGTACCGCGTTCATTCACGACTTTGAACACCAGCACGTTCGGCCCCGCGTTCAGGGCGATGTCCGGCACGGTATCCTGAACCGCGACAATTCCGTGCGGCGCGGGGGCCTTGTAAACCTGCTTCCCGTTCAGATATACTTTCGCTTCAGCCTCGCTGCCCACCAGCATCTGGAGCCCGCGCTGGCTCGCTTCCGATCGCAGGTAGCTGACGGCGTAGGCCACGCTTTGAGTTGTCTCGCGCCCCAAGATCGCATTGAAGTCAATCACGTAGTCGTCGTAATCCTCCAAGGCCACCTGCCGCCACTTCAATTCGCCACCCCCAGTTGATCTCGTTTCGCCTGCCTGGGGCCTAAGCTGGCTTTCGCCCTCAATCTGCTCGATGTCTAATCCCTCCGCCCCGCTCTGACCGGCGGCCAAGGCAATCGGCGCCAGGATGAGCCACTGCTTGATGGAATCACGCGCGCGAGCAATTCTTTGGCGCTCCTGTTCCGCCCTCCACTCGCGCTCCAGGACGGCAACATGCTGAGCCGCCGCCCGTTCTTCTTCCTGCCAGACAGCGATCTGCTCGGGTCGCGCCGACTCCCACACCGTGGCCGTATGATCTTGACTGCCGGCGAGAATCCGCTGGCCATCCGGGGAAAAGGCAGCAGAGAAAATCGGAGCGTTCTGCTTAAGAGCGAGCAGTTCCCGGCCAATGGACGCGTCCCACACCCTGGCGGTCCCATCCGTACTTCCGGTTACTATCCGCTGGCCGTCCGGGGAAAAGCGCACCGAGGAAACTTCATTGAAGGCTTTGAGCGTCAGCAGCTCCTTGCCGCTGGCCGCCGCCCACACCTTGGCAGTCCCATCGGTACTGCCGGTCACAATCCGCTGGCCGTCCGGAGAAAAGGCGACAGAGTAAACCGAATCGGAGTGCCCCTTGAGAGTGAGCAGTTCCTTGCCACTGGCCGCCTCCC
>Ga0224558_1004889_pt1 | contig 10135 bp, 12 predicted proteins | sample 714S32024metaG_FD_180682 | JGI IMG/M metagenome (GOLD analysis project Ga0224558, IMG submission 180682) | Peat soil microbial communities from Stordalen Mire, Sweden - 717 S3 20-24 | ecosystem: Environmental > Terrestrial > Soil > Wetlands > Peat | place: Sweden: Norrbotten County, Stordalen... | reverse complement strand
CGAGTCGGTAAGCAACGGCTATTCATGGTCGTGAGTGTCTTCCGGCTCACTGTCTTTATCAACCTATTGACGGAGCGCTGTGGGAGACCACAGGTGTGAAATCACAGGTGTGAAATTTCGGGCTGGGCTGCTAAGTCACTGAAAGATATGGTGGCCAGGGACGGAGTTGAACCGCCGACGCCAGCCTTTTCAGGGCCGATATTAACAGTGATTGCAAGTACTTAGAGGTGCCTCCCGGCGCTGTAAGTTACTGAAAGTCACCGCAGGAAAGGCCAACTGCCGGTAAAACTGCCGGTAAGTTTTATTCGCCTTTGCTTCGCACGCGCTTGCGGTTGTCTCACGGGGGTTGTTCTATTATTCGAGGAAATCCACCCCCACAAGGGGGGCACGAACGCCGCTTGTCCGGTGAGTGTTGCTGTTGATGCCTGAACGCTGCCGTGACAGCGAAATCTTCAACCCTAACTAACTGAAAACACGCGGCACGGACGCTGACCGAGTGACCGAGGGCAACGGCGACGTAAGCGCAAACCACGGGTTGGCGTTCGAGCGAGGATCGGAGTCCAAATCACATCTAGAAATTCAGATCGTTCTGTAGCGCAGTATTGTCAATCAATCGAATCCGCTTTTGCCGCGCCAAGGCTTTGGCAGGCTCAGTGAAGGACGACTCCGATACGATCCAAACTTCATCGAACCCATAAAGGTTTCCTCCGGAACTCTCCAGAGCTTCGATTGCCTTCTCTCCTAAAGCTCCTTCCTCACAAACGATGTGAATCGAAATCTTTTTGTCACCCTTTTCTGCCAATAAGTCTGTGGCTCGATCGCTACGACTACCTAGCACCTCATATCCTTGCGACCGCAGTCTACGTGCAACTTTGGCCAAAAAAGCAAACCGCGAAATATTGTCAGTTCGTGAGATGTCGGCTATGACCTGCTTGCGCATGAGTAGTCCACCGTTAAGGAGGGCGTCCACGTTCTTTCTATCAGCCAACGCAGCTATAATCCATCCTCATTGACCGAAGCGATAGCTTCAACGGTCCTCGTACTTATTTGGAGCCGCTTTTCGGGCTCAGGGTAGGAACACGAGGAAGAAGAAGGTTTGAGCTTGACAACTTCGTATGATTTTTCAAAGAAAAGCGAAAATCCCGTATATCTTCTTAATTCATTCCGATCGATCGTCAAATAGAGTCCAATTATGCTCGTCTCTTTCCGAGGCGCATCAAAAAAATCAAGAGCTTCCTCCTGAATGCTCATCGCAACCAACGATTCGCCAAGGACAGATGCGGCAAAAGTGTCGGCAGCGAGTTCTCTATCAAAACAGACAATATCCTTTACTCCATGGCCCAAAGAAATGTGGCCTAGTTCGTGTGCAATTACAAACAATAGACTGCCGGAATACTGGACTCCGGCCGGCAACACTTTAGGAACAAAGCCGCCCAAATGGCCTATGTCACGGCTCATCTGCCTCGCGGGAGTCTTGTCCCCCGGTTGTGTGCTAATGAGGCTACTCCACCCAAATCCTTCTTTTTTGTCGATTTTCACATGAGAAAGATATGCCAGGTTCTCAATTTCACGACGGGTGCTCAAGACATCGGCTGTCGCAAATGTTGGGTGGAGGCTCGCCAAATAAGCGGCCTGTAGAAGCTTCATACCGACCACGATCGTGCCCGAAAGATCCTCGGGCGTCTGATTAGCGTAAGCTTGCGCTGTGCCGCTGTTGCCTAAGCACAGTTTCGTTGAATCAACCGGTAGCAAGCGGACTCCCATGGATTTCTCGATGTTGGCAGCCTGCCCTTTTATCAGGGTTTTGACGAAAGCGAAGAGAAAGGAGATTTCGGAATTCAGTTGCGCCTTTCGGTCATCGGCTAGCTGAAGAGGCTGCGCTAGGTGGTCTGCGTAAGGGATAAGTGGGAGAGGCCCGCAAGACCCCCCTCCTAATCCTAGAAACACAAATTCGGGTGTATGGTACAGCCGGTTCCGTTTCGGCCGAGCTCACGCACCTTTACAAACCTGGCGGAGGATATTCTCGGTGCACCCTCGTCAATGCTCCTCTGGCAACAGCAAAGTGGTCGCAGACCGGTCCGCCTCCGTGATGATCCATAGCTTTTCGCCAGCGCCTGTCCGGTAGCTGCTCAGCAACCGAAACCCATTACCAATGCTGTACTCATTCTCTGCCACATCGCCTGGCTCCAGTTCGCCCCAGTCCCCGATTGCGTGACGGTCCAAGAAGCAGGTAGCCCAGGCAACACTTAATCTCAGCCGCTTGGCCCAGCGGCGGCATGAGTTCCTTTTTGCTCCAATACGCTGCTCAAATTGACTCGAAGTTGCAGCTTATCGGGGCTTTCGTTCCAGGGGAATAAAGTAATAAACTACTTTATATCAATAACTTGCACAAATAGGATTATCCCAAGCAACGTTATGTCAAGACACTAATAAAATCTGCTATGAAGCGACTAAGATATTGCAACCTTTTCCGCCGTCCGAGCGTCTATTCACATCGAAAAAACCAGGTAGAGTACCCCGCCTGGAAGCTCAAAAAAGGGAATTTTTAGCATGGAGGTATGAATATGAGGAACGTAAAACGATTCTTCCGGTTCTTCCTACTCGCGCTCTTGCTGGGGATTTCTGGCTCCGCGCTGGGGAGCGATGGAGGAACTACAACTGCGGCGAGTAAGGACGCCGTTCTTACTCAGCGACTACGGCAAGATTTCAGCAACCGCCTGGAGTTCCGCAACGTCACCGTCGCGGTTGACGATCGAGTCGCGCTGTTGCAAGGCTCGGTTGAGACCTATCGCGAAAAGATGGACGCCGAGCACCTAGCGCGCAAGCACCACGGAATTGAGGGCGTGCGCGATTTCATCGCGGTGCAACCGATTGTCCCGGTTTCGGATCGGGAACTGCGCGAGACCATTGCCAATCGGCTTCGCTATGACCGCATTGGCTACGGGATCACATTCAACAATTTCGAAATAGACGTGAGAGATGGCGTCGTAACCATCTCCGGCGAGGCCCGAAGCTACCCGGACAAGACTTCCGCCCTCGGCATTGTGGAGGACACTCCTGGCGTGCGTGACGTGAGGGACGAAATTAACGTCCTGCCACTCTCTGAATTTGATGACGAGTTGCGCGTACGCACGGCAATGGCGATCTACCATGATCCCGCGCTCCAGAAATATTCGATGGATCCACAGGCTCCGATCCGCATTGTGGTTGAAAACGGAAATGTAAAGCTGTACGGGGTTGTGGATAGCACGACGGACAAGCAAATTGCCGAGACGCGAGCGCGCGAGGTAACCGGAGTGTTCTCGGTCGAGAATCACCTGCTGGTAGCCAATCAATGAATCGAGGTTCGTGTACCTAATTTTCGTCAGCCTAATTGACGACCTAATTTAGGAGGATTGTATGAAGACCAAAAAAGCAATTCTGATGCTGGCAGTTCTGGTGGTTTTAGCAGTGGTCCCCGTCCTTAGTTTTGCGCAGGACACGGCTGCGCCGTCGTTCACGCCGGGGCAACTCGACAAGCTGGTAGCGCGCATTGCGCTGTATCCGGATTCACTCCTCGCGCAGGTGCTTGCGGCCGCGACGTATTCCGACCAGATTCCGGATGCGGCGCGCTGGGCCGATCAGCACCACTACCTTGCCGGGCAAGCCCTGGCCAATGCGATCCAGGCGGATCATCTTCCGTGGGATCCTAGCGTGCAGGCGCTCCTGCCATTCCCTTCAGTGCTGGAGATGATGGCCAACGACATGAGCTGGACCACCGATCTTGGCAACGCATTTCTGTCGCAGCAGCAGGACGTGATGGATGCAGTGCAAAGAGAGCGCAAGAAGGCCAGGGATTACGGATATCTGCGCACCAACGCCCAGATCATCGTTAGCGATGGTCCGTACATCACGATCGTGCCCGTCCATCCGGCCTTCATCCCAGTGCCGTACTATGACCCGGCGATTGTTTTCTTTCCGCCGGAGCCCGGAATCGTGGTCGGCGGTGTGATCCGCTTTGGATTCTTCGTGACCATCGGAGATTTCTTTCGCCCGTGGGGGTGGGGATATTGCCGCTTTGATTGGGGCTCGCACGTGGTGATCATCAACAACACACCCTGGCGGCGGACCTGGATCAACCGGCACGAGTATGTTCATCCCTACGGGGTCCGGCGATACGGGGTGGGAGAGCGGGTTCCCGAACGGCACGTGCTACACGAGCGCACTGAGCGTGAGCGCACGGCGGCGCGGGAAGGACGCCCCCGCGTGGAAGAACACCGCGATCACCGCTCGCGCTAACTTGCTTTCAGGGCAGAGAGTGCTGGAGGACGCTCTGAAACAGGCTACCGAGACGGCAAAGAAGGGAAAAGAAGGGGTTTGGAGCGCGGACACTTATGTCTGCGCTCCCCTTCACAGCGATACCAATTCGTATTTCGATTTCAAACTTGAGTCTGATATGGTCGAGGACAGACTACGCCACCACTTTGACTACTATCTGGGCAAGACCGAGATAGTCATCTACTCCGTTCTCGCAGTGTTGCTGGCTGTCACGGCCTTTCTGACCATCGCAACCGCGGGCCAAATACTGTGGATCGGTCTCAGTCATTGGACGGTTGCAGCCCAGACTCTGAGGGTATTGAACCAACTCCTCATTGTGCTGATGCTGGTGGAGATTCTGCATACAGTACGTATCTCCATTCGCTCCCATGTTCTGGTTACAGAACCCTTTCTGATCGTCGGACTGATTGCCTCAATTCGCCGCGTTTTGGTGATTACCCTGGAAGCAGCCACGCTCACGAAAGAAGGTGCTTGGGCGACCGAAGGCTCAAGCGCCATTTTCCACTCTTCGATGATTGAACTTGGTTTGTTGGGTCTGCTGATCCTTGTACTGGTAGTTTCCATTACACTTCTGCGTCGCTGCGCTCCCGCATCGAAAGACTTGTCGGAACTCTGAAGTCCGACTCTTCTTCCCCCAAGGATGCGTAAGGATGCCCCTATTTACAGCCAAGTGGGACGATTCTGTGCGGATCGTCGGCTACTCCGAAGTTGGCCCGAAACGGGCTTCCGGGAGGTTAGTTGGGGCAGAGTGTCGATCCTTCGTGTAACACTCGCCAGTAAATAAGGAGCGGTGGCCGGCCGGACCGCTCCGGGCACTAGAACGACTGGGAGAATCTGGCCTCCAGAAATTCTCCCAGCTTCGCCGTCACCTTAAATTGTGGGACGGGGTCGAGTTCCTTGAAGGCGGACGTGAAAGCATTCGACAGACTCCAAATCGTTCGCGACCGGAACTCTTCGTACTTTGGCTCGAAGTACAAATCGTGCACGGTGCGTGCAAGATGCTTCGGAGCTTCCAGTCTGCCTTCGACGAAAGCTTCGTAAATGACCACTTTCGCCGTGACGTCCGTCAATTCGCTCTTCTGCCAGGCTTCCACCTGCTTTCGCATTGGCTCAAAGTTTCGCTGCATTCGATCAACGCCAACCGAGATGCAGTCGATAAGCGAGAACGACTTCGAGTGTTTCGCGAGCACGGGAGTGAACGCGCCTGGGACTATGTCTCCGAATCCGGGTACCTGTCAGGTAGCTTCCCCGAAGCCGACATCTTGCCCGGAAGCCGATCCGCTTTCAGAAACCAGTTCGGTGGCGAGGTGCTCACGGACCCGACGTTGGCGCCAGCAGTCGGTCTGTGAAGTAGCCGTTCGCGGGATTTTGTTTGAGCCTGGGGTCCCGATCGGTTCCGATGTGGTCGTCGAGAAAGTCCAGCAGAGCTCGAACCTTAGGCGTCAGGCGCGATGGAGCTGCGAACAGTGCACAAAGGGTAATCGGTTCAGGGGTCCACTGGGGCAGAATAGGCGTCAAAGCCTTGCGAACGTCTGGGCTTTTCGCCATCCAAAGGGGGAGAACAGCGATGCCGAACCCGCTGAGAGCGAGCTTCAGAGCAACCGTCGGATCACTGGTGACCACTCGAAAAACGATGTTTGGAGTCACGATCCTTCTGCCACGGCTCAACTTCCAAGGTCCGGAGCCGACGCATTTGTGAGGGGCGAGCTCCTTCGGAGTGGCTGGGTTGCCAGCTGCTTTGATATAGCTAGGGCTCGCAAAAAGCCCTCGAACCGTGCCTGGGTATGGGCGCACGCGCCGCAACGAATCCTTCGGCGCCAGCAATTTGAAGAACACATCCGCGTCCTCTCGTGGTTCCTGATCCCAACCCGCCGCGTAGGGTTCGATCTCAATATATAGATCGGGGTAGCGTCCAAGGAACTCTTTCAGCAATGGCGCTAAGACATCGCGGGCCATGGTGACAGGACAAACCACCTTAATGAGCCCGCTTGGTTTCGAACGTCGGTCTTCCAGCAAATCGCGGCCTTGTCTGAGTATCTGCAACGCGCGTCTACACGATTGCAGGTACTCCTTCCCCAAGTCGGTCAGGACGAGACCTCTTGGGCTTCGTTGCACGAGGAGGACGCCGAGGTTTTTTTCGAGTCGGGTCAACGCCCGGCTCATTGTAGACGCGGGAAGATGCATCTCCTTTGCCGCAGCTGTAAGCGTGCCCGCTTGGGCAATCGCAACGAACGTACGGACATCGTTGAGATCGAGGTCATTCATCGGCGGTTTCCTTTGCCAGCCGGCGCCGCGACGCAGTCCATTTCCGTTGAGCCTATCACAGTATTGCCTGGGTGCAATCTGGTTTTGCGCCAGAGGGTGTATCCGGGTGTTTCGCGGAAGCATCTACAGCTGCGCAGGCAGGATTAAAGCAGTTCGACTGACAAATGAAAGAGAAGGCATCACCATGAAGATTTTAGTGATAGGCGGCACCGGTAAAGTTGGCGCAGGAGTCGTGGAGGAGTTGCAGAAGCGCAAGGCAGACATCCGCCTGCTTGTACGTAAGAAAGGCGCGCCGACGCCGCAGGGGGTTGAGGTTGCGATCGGCGATTTGCTTGATCCGCTCGCCGTTCAGAAAGCGTTACACGGAGTGGATAAGCTCTACCTGCTGAACGCCGTCGCACCTGATGAACTAACGCAGGGTCTTATCGCCTACGATCTGGCCAAGCGGCTGAAGCTGAAACATATCGTCTATCACTCTGTCTTCAGCGTGGAGAAATTCAAGGATGTTCCACACTTTGCCTCGAAGCTCGCGATTGAAAACGCCATTCGGGAGTTCGATGTCCCGTTCACGATTATTCGCCCAAACTACTTCAGCCAGAACGACGCAACGTTGAAAGACGCCCTTACGAAGGCTGGGATCTACCCCATGCCTCTAGGCCAGGTGGGCATCTCCGTCGTCGACATTCGCGATATTGCCGAGGCCACCGCGATTGCACTGACCTCCAACGAACATTTCGGAAAAACCTACAACCTCAACGGCCCGGACGTATTGAGTGGTCCACAGATGGCGTCGATTTGGAGCAGGCTGCTGGGCAGGGAAATTCGTTATTCCGGGCACGACATGGATGCATTCGAGGAGCAGATGAGAGAAAGGGCTCCGTCGTGGTCGGCGTTCGACATCCGCATGATGTTCCAGGGGTATCTCGAACGTGGCTTCGTCGCGGAGAAGGGAGACGTCGAGACCTTGACGAATCTCTTGGGGCACCCGCCTCGTCGATACGAAGACTTTGCTAAAGAAACCGCCGCGCTTTGGAAGGCTTGAGTAGCTTGAGATGAAGCCACAACGAGACGAAACCCTACCAAGGAGAAACGAAATGTCCACTGCTCTACCGGCAATCCCACCGGACGACCCCAAACGCAATCTCACGCTGGCGCAACCCGACACCCTCCCTCACATTGGTCTGGTCGGCGACACCTACACCATCACCGTGACGGGCGAAGATACGAATGGACGCTTCTGCCTAATTGATATGCACATCCCGCCCGGTGGCGGCCCGCCACCGCATCGGCATGATTTCGAGGAGACCTTCATCCTGCTCGAAGGAGAAATGGAAGCCACCTTCCGTGGCAAAAAGTCGACCGTGCGCGCTGGCGAAACGCTGAGCATTCCTGCTAACGCTCCCCATCAGTTTCGCAACTCTTCGACTGGGCCGGTCCGCATGCTCTGTATCTGCTCTCCCGCAGAACAGGAGAAATTCTTCATCGAGGTCGGGGTACCGGTCGCCACGCGCACGACGCCACCGCCGAAGCTGAACGAAAAGGAGCAGGCCGCATTCATCGAGAAAGTGAAGGCGCTCGCACCCAAGTACCGCACCGAACTACTTAGAGAGGCGTAAGTGGTAATCGGAGGACGTAACGAGTGTGACCATGACGCCTGATTAGTTTGAATACACCAGCGGTTTCACCAAAGCCACGAGAGGAGCGCTATTTCATGTCTAACACTTTTCTGATGGCCGGCGCCGGAACGCCGGACCGGATGACCGCTGCGCGGAGATCGTCGGCCAGCGCCAGCAACTCGTCCGGGGCCTGCTGCGCGTGCCAGCCCGCGCCGACTTCGCCGAATTTGGAGGCACACATCAGACGAAGCAGGAATGCCAGCATGAACACCGGCGTGACGGCGAGAATCTGCTGACCGGCGGGTACGATCTTGTGCCCCAGCGCCTTCAGCACTGGAATTGTTTCGCGCATGGCCGCGGCAGCTAGCTTCAGGTTGTCGGGCGAATGGGCCGTCGCCTTCAAGTCGTTCCGGTACTTCATCAACAGCGGCGTGATCGCTGCCACACCGGCGGCGTGTGTGGCGAGGTAATCGCAATATGTCTTACAGCAACTTCCTCTGGGTGGAACGGATTCCGTAACCGGTTCCAGCTATCCGGCGGCACCGCAACTGGTTCCGTTCTATCAACGGATGTTTTCCCTCTACGGAAACGTGCGCGGGACGACGCTCGCCGTGCTTGGCTGTCCCTTCAATGCAGACGGCAGTCCGGCATCGGGCAGTCCGCCGAACGGAGATGGTTGCGCGAACCGGCAAAGTGTTTCGCACTCTAGCGATGACCATCAAGCAGAGTGCGTGACACGGAGCCCGTTCGAAATGCAATCCCATGGTCTATCCCCCAAATCCTCAGAGCGAAGTTAGGCTGTCGCTCGTGTCCCCACTTGGAAATCAGGATACACCATTGGATGTTAACTATGGTAAATACCTACGTGGATATTATGATTTAGAGACCCAGATTCTCTCCGCAGCCGATGTGCCAAGACGAATCTGGTGCTTATCCACCGATAAGGAAACGGTACCGTCGTAGTTTCGGGCTTCGACCGCAACGCGAACGCCGGGACGGAGTCCCTCTTTCTCGAGGAATTCCAAGAGCTTCCGGTCGCGCTCGTAAACGCTGGCCACCACATATTTGACGCCTGCCTCTGCCTCGCCGAGCAGGCGCATCCCCCGTTTGCGGCGTTCCGCAGGGCTTCGCAGGGCCAACCCGTTTCCGTGAGGGCAAGTGTCTTTGTGCCCCAATTTCTCAATCAACTTCTTTTCAAAGGCAGGCGACACGGCGTGTTCCAGTCGTTCCGCCTCGTCGTGGATCTCGTACCAGGCCATTCCGAACATTTCCGGAATTCCTCTATCACCCTTCTTCTGCCCTTGCCGTAGCAATATTTGCCCATAGGCAATCCGAGCCTCGAAAGACAAAGTAGTGAACGCGAGCAGCACCCTTCTGCGCTTTAGCGTTTGGCCTGAAGGCATCAATTGATCGCTGCGATCATCTCCGCAACGACAGTGAATATCGAATATCGGTTATGGCAAATGGGGGCTCTGGTCTTGAATCGACCAGAGCCCTCTCGCGCTGGGGGTTAGAAGTGGAACCCGAGTTGAGCTGTCAGCGAGCGCGGCGTCACGTAATGCGTCCCGCTGAAGGTCGAAAGGAAGTTATACAACGCCAGTTTGTTCGTCACATTGACGGCTGTGAGTGTAAGACTCCATTTGTAATGGTTGCCCTTGAACAGATTGTCGTCGCCCACCGAAACATCAAACAAGTGACGCGGCGCGATGCGCGGCGGATTGTGATCGTCGTTTTCGGTTCCGGGTGCGGGTATTTGTAGAAGCGACGACCCGTATTGCGACGCGGGGCACAGGTTGGTGCCTAGACCGGAGCTTAGCGGGACACCCACCGGATTTCCCGGAGTGGGAAGCGACGGGCGAACCGATCCGCAAAACAGTCCCGCTGCAACCTCCTGATCCGCGCTTAACCCCGACGTGTCCACAACCGTGTCGGTGCCT
>Ga0224558_1004887_pt1 | contig 10150 bp, 7 predicted proteins | sample 714S32024metaG_FD_180682 | JGI IMG/M metagenome (GOLD analysis project Ga0224558, IMG submission 180682) | Peat soil microbial communities from Stordalen Mire, Sweden - 717 S3 20-24 | ecosystem: Environmental > Terrestrial > Soil > Wetlands > Peat | place: Sweden: Norrbotten County, Stordalen... | reverse complement strand
AGCGAAGAATCAGTTAACCATGAACAAGAGCCAGAGGGTAACACCCTTCTGGCACAACGATACCCGTTCTCGGGTAACAGTTACTTTTGGCGCACGGCGACCGGAAGCACGGTTGCAACGCGCGGCTTGCGCCAGGCCGGCCGGTGGTGCATCTTGGGGCCGAGTCAACCCTGAAAGGTTTATGAGCGAGTTCAAATTCTCCTGTCCCCACTGCGCGCAACATATCAAATGCAACGAGGAGGCCTCGGGGCGGCAGATCCAATGCCCCGCCTGCCATCATCTGATTCGCATCCCGCCCGTCCCGGGCAAAACTGATATGTACAAACCCGAGTCCGGGCAGACCTGGGGCACATTCGTGCCGTCCGGGAATGTGCCGCGGCCCGGGGGGCTGTCCGTCGAGAATAAACCCGAGCCGCCCAAACCGGAATAATCCAATACAACCACAGATGGACACAGATAAGCACAGATAAGAACTGCTCAAACCCGCGCTACTCCATGACGAGAATCCGGTCACTGGCCTGAGACCCGAAGCCAGGGGAAGCTATCCCGGAGTCTGCCCCAGAATCTGTGCTCAACTGTGTTCATCTGTGTCCATCTGTGGTTCTCTCCCTCATAGACCTGGCTTAATATGCTGCTGGACGAACTCGAGAATCAAAGCATCTATATCCTGCGGGAGGCGTTCAACAAGTTTGAGCGCCTGGCCATGCTGTGGAGCATCGGCAAAGACTCGACGGTGCTGTTGTGGCTGGCGCGCAAGGCCTTTTTCGGCCACGTGCCCTTTCCGCTGGTGCACGTGGATACCAGCTTCAAGATCCCGAGCATGATTGAGTATCGGGACCGGCTTTGCCGTGAGTGGAAGCTCCGGCTTATCGTGGGCCAAAACGAAGAGGCGCTCCAGGCGGCCCGCACCTACCCAGGCGGCAAGGCGACGCGGGTCGAGTGCTGCGGCACGCTGAAGAAGGACGCGCTCAAGGCGGTGCTGCAACAGCACAACTTCACCGGCGTGATTGTCGGCGTCCGCCGCGACGAGGAACCCACGCGGGCCAAGGAACGCTACTTCAGTCCGCGCGACAAGAACATGGAATGGAACGTCGAGGACCAGCCGCCCGAGTTGTGGGACCAGTTCAAAACGGACTTTGAGCCGGGGACCCATATCCGCATTCACCCGCTGCTGCACTGGACGGAGTTGAACATCTGGGAATACATCGAGCGGGAGAAGGTCCCCGTCATCCCGCTCTACTTCGCGAACGAGAAGGGGGAACGCTACCGAAGCATCGGCTGTTACCCCTGCACGTTCCCGGTCAAGTCGCAGGCCCGCACGGTGAGGGAGATCGTCGAGGAACTGCGCCGCACGCGGACGCCGGAACGGGCGGGCCGAGCGCAGGACCAGGAAAGCGAGGCGGCCTTCGAGAAACTGCGGCGGGACGGCTACATGTGATACGGCTATGAGCGCCCCCAACCCATCCCCTGCCCCGCCGGCTGCCGCCGAGCAGCTCAAGATCGTCATTCTTGGCCATGTGGACCACGGCAAATCCACGTTGGTGGGCCGGCTGCTGCACGACACCGGCTCGCTGCCCGAAGGCAAGCTGGAGCAACTCCAGCAAGCCGCACAACGGCGCGGGATGCCCTTTGAGTGGGCAAACCTGATGGACGCATTGCAAGCCGAACGCGACCAGAACATCAGCATTGATACCGCGCAAATCTGGTTCCGGACCCCAAAGCGGCGCTACGTGATCATTGATGCGCCGGGACACCAGGAGTTCATCAAGAACATGGTGACCGGGGCGGCGCAGGCGGAAGCCGCCCTGTTGTTAATCGACGCGCAGGAGGGTGTCCAGGAAAACTCGCGGCGCCACGGCTACCTGCTCGAACTGCTGGGTATTCGGCAGGTCGCCGTGCTGGTCAACAAGATGGACCTGGTGGGCTATTCCCAGGAGCGATTCAGCGCCGTCGAGGCCGAGTACCGCGCGTGGCTCAAGCAGATCGGCCTCGAACCAAGCGCCGTCATCCCCATCGCGGCCCGGCAGGGCGAGAACGTCGCCGCGCCCGGACCGAACCTGCCCTGGTGGAAGGGCCCGACGGTGTTGGCAACGCTCGACGAGTTCAAAGGCGCCCGGCCGCCCGGCGACCAGCCGCTGCGATACCCGATTCAGGACGTGTATCGCTTCGACCACCGCCGCATCCTGGCCGGGCGTGTCGAGAGTGGCTGCATCAAGGTCGGCGACCGGGTGGTCTTCTCTCCCAGCAACAAGACGAGCACCGTGAAAACCATCGAGCGTTGGAATGCCCCGGCGCGCGATTCCGCCGAGACCGGTGAAAGCATCGGGATCACGCTGACCGACCAGGTGTTCGTCGAGCGCGGGGCCGTCGCCGCGCTGGAGCATACGCCGCCGTACGCGCTGACGTGCTTCAAGGCCCGGGTCTTCTGGCTCGGCAAGCGGCCCTTCACCCCGGGCCGGAAATACCGGCTCAAGCTGGCGACGCAGGAAGCCGAATGCCAGATCGAAAAGCTGGAACGGGTGATCGACTCCGCCACGCTCCAAACGGTTGAGCGCCCGGGAGCCGAGCCCTTTGTCGGCCGCCACGAGGCGGCGGAACTCACCTTGCGAACGAAGAAACCGGTCGCCTTCGACGCCATCAACGAGGTGGTGGCGACTGGCCGCTTCGTCATTGTCGATGGGTTCGACGTCGCCGGCGGCGGCATCATTGTGCCGGACAGTTACCCGCGGCGCACCGCGGATTCGCTCCACAAGAGCCATAACATCTTCTGGACTTCGGGCCGCGTCTCCGCCGAGCAGCGGGCGCTGCGCCAGGGCCACGCGGGCCGCGTGGTGTGGCTGACCGGTCTGTCCTGTTCGGGCAAGACCACGATCGCCGCCGAACTGGAACGCCAACTGTTCGCGCGGGGAACGCTCAGCTACGTGCTGGATGGCGACAACGTCCGGCACGGGCTGTGCGCCGACCTGGGTTTCTCGCCCAAGGATCGCTGCGAAAACATACGGCGGATAGGCGAGGTGGCCAAGCTGTTTGCCGATGCGGGAGTGATCTGCGTGACGGCCTTTATCTCCCCTTACCGCGCGGACCGCGACACCATCCGCCGGAGCTTGCCCCCGGGTCAATTCGTCGAGGTGTATTTGAACGTTCCGGTCGAGGTCTGCGAACACCGCGACTTCAAAGGGCTCTACGCCAAGGCTCGCGCCGGCGAAATCCGCGACTTCACCGGCGTCAGCGCGCCGTATGAGCCACCGGCAAAACCGGAGGTTGAACTGCCAGCCGGCGAGCTCACAGTGGAGGAATGTGTCTTCAGGATCCTGGCGTTCCTGGCCGCCTTGGAGAAATAGCCGGCAGCATCACAGGCGTTCCGGCAACAGGCCGCCCTTGGCCTAAAACCGATATTGCAGGCTGGAATACACCAGATGGGATGTGAAGTCCTGATGCCCGCCGAAGGAGGCGTCGCTGTATTGGGAGAAGCCATACTTCAACGACACGCGGAGGTGGTCCGTGATGCGCCGGACGAGCGTGGCCGTCACGCCATATTCCTCCGCGCCGGAGCCGTAAGATATACCAGTAGTGGAGCTGGGATTGTAGTCACCCGCCTGGTAGTAAAAGAACCCCACTTTCAGGTCGGTCTTGTTATCCAGGACCAGTCCGGAAGTGAAGTTCAGGGTCCAATAGTTGTTCTGAGACGCGAGGATGGCCTGGGTAACTTCGTCCGCCGGGGTTTTCGTTTCGCTAAGGACGTAGTTGAAGCCGGCCTGCAAATACAGCCGGGACCAGGGCGTCCAGTTCACGTCCTGCGCGATAATCTGGCTGGTCATGGTTGAGGATTCCAGTCCGCTCAGGCCGGAAATCGGGTCGGGCGTCGTATTAATGGTGGAGTACTGGTATTCATACCGGGTGACGAGTGTCAGGTTTCTTCGCGGCCTCAAGGTCAGCCTGAGATTGCCGTCGTAAGTGTCGAAGTTCTGCATCACCAGGTATGCCGGGTAACGGGTGGAGCTGTTATTCAGGGTGCTGTCCACGCTGCTGCTGTAATCGAACTCGTCGCGCTTGTAGTAACCGCCGCCATCGAGGGTGACGCCGCGGGTTGGGTACCACCGGGCGCCGGCGCTGTATTTCTGGAAGAAATGGTTCTCGTCGGTCTGCTGCTGGATGGGCAAGGGTCCATATAGGTTCCCGAATCCATCCGCCACTTGGCCCAGTCCACCGTTCGCGCTCAAGTTGTTTTGCCCATCGGTCCAATCCCCGCGAGCGTAGAACACCCAGTTGGTGATGCCCTTATAGGTGAGGTCCAGGCGGGTGCGCACGTCGATTATGCTCTGGTCGCTGCTGGCATTGAAGGGCGCGGCCGCAAAGGTTTGCAGGGTCTCGAGCCCGGTGACACTGGAATCCGTATCCTCCTTTTGCACCCGCACGGAAGGCACGATCGAGAGATTCTCGGTCGGTTTGTAGAAGAGGTTGAGGTCCATCACGTAATTGTGCAGTTCTGTGTTGCCTTGCAAGTTGTAGTAGCCGAAGTCGGTCTGCAAGGGGTTGGGCACGTAACCGGCGCCGAAGTCCGAGCCGTAGATGTGGCTGCCGGATAGAGTGTTATCCAGAGACGAATAAGCGAAGCCCGAGGACAGCAGGAGGTTTTTCTTGATCCAGGTTTCCGTGTAGGCGTGGGCGTCGAACGAGTCAAACGAGGTGTTTTGCTGGTCCGTGATCTTCTGTTCGAATGGCTGTCCGGGGAACTGGTCGGTCTTCAGCGCATCATCCATCTTGCCGGTCTCATAACGCACCCCGATGCCGGCCTCGGTGGCTTTGATTTGGTGGGTCACGTCGAGTTGGAAGATGTCGCTGTGCTCATTGATGTCATAGAAGGAAGGGCTGAGGCCGCGCGTCACGTTTAACGCCGGCTGTGCTAAGCCCCAACTGGTTGAGCCCTTTTCTCCATCCTGGAAGGTGTGCTCGTATTTGAACGTGACCTTCGGCACTTTGTCCAGGGCCAAGCCGGCCTCAAACACAAAATCGCCGTGATCGAGCGCCAGGGCATTATTCGACCAGGGATAGTAGGTTCCCGCAGGAATATAGAAGCCGCCGTCGCCATTTTCCCAGGAGCGGTATTGAGTATAGGAAAAGCGCGCATACCCCAGCTTCTCCTTCGTCACACCCAGGCTTAACTTGTAGTCGTCATTATCAAAGATGCCCCGCCCGTCCACGGTCATCGTCGTGCCCTTGGCAACGTCGGCCTGGTAATGGAAATCCTCGATGCCGCCGAACGCCCCGCCTGAGGTCTGGTGCCGCTGCTGGAACTGGGCGTTGTTGCCGCTCGAGATGAACCCGCCGGCGGACAGATCAATGCAGTTGTTGTAGGACTTGGCTCCGCCTTCGAACATCTGCTCCGGGGTCAGGGGGGGCGGGGCGGCCGCCGGAGGGGCTGGCGCGTTCGTCTGAGCGACTGAATCGTTTGTCTGGACGACTGGAGCGTTCGTCTGGGCGGCCGGGGCGGTCACCGGGGGAGCATTGGTATCCGCCCCCAAGAGGGCGAAGGCAGGCAGGGTGAGACCGAGCAACGCGGCCCAGCACCCGCGGGCCCTTTTGTTCCGCATTAGCATTGTGGGCTTCATCGGCTTTCGAGTCGCTGGTTAGAACCGCAAAGAGGGACTCACCCGGGAACCGTGGACCGCCGTGTGGCAGCCGGCGGTCCAGCAGGTGCCTTGCTGCACGCGCACCGCGTGGTTGGAACCCCCGATGAGAAGCTGGCCGTTGCTGTTTTGTTGGAAATGGCATTTCAAACACAGGTTCGCATCGCGAACACTGAGCAGCTTGGCATTGACGGACCCGTGGACATTGTGACAGGCGGTGCAGCCTTCGCGCAGGGCCTCGTGCTCGAAGGTGTAGGGACCGCGCTTGTTGGCATGGCAGCGGAAGCAGTTGTCATTTTCGGAAAGCAGCGAAGTGCCTCCGCCAATGTGAATGGAGCCTTTGTGCGGCGAATGACAGGCGGTGCAGGTTAATCTCCCCTCCGGCACCGGATGATGGCTGGGCAGGCTGAACTGGCCGCGCACATCGAGATGGCATTGGAAGCAGACGGTTTCTTTCGCGCGAGGAGGGTCAACCTGCAATCGCGCCCCGTAACTGGTGGTCTGGGGCCGCCCGGCGGTGAAACTGAAGGGAGGCTTCGTTTCGCCGCCCGACTCCGAGTGCTGGCTGCAAGGGCCGTGGCAGGATTCGCAGCCGGCGTTGAGCGCGTTGGTTCCCGCGGCGATCAGCCGCGCGTGGTCAGCCGTAGCGAAGTCGCGGTAGAGCTTGTCGTGGCACTGCTCGCATTCCTTGGAGCCGATATATTTGGCGCCGGGCACTTCCGGGAGCACCACCACAGCGCGATTGACGGTCTGGCAGGAAACGGCCGCCAGCGCCACAATGAGCGCGCCGGCCGACAGCGCCAGACCGCGCCCCCATCTGGTTGAGAACATTCCTGACCTGGCAATCTTGCAATTCATGGTCACTTCTTGGGTCGTTGTGCGATCAACTGTGCGGCGCGGGCACGGCTATTCCAGGTTGATTGGGTTTATGGTGTCGGATGGGTGATTTGTTGCTGGACCCACACTTGAGCGTTGGACAGCAGGTTTATAGAGAAGAAGGGGTTATGGACTCCCCCACTCCCGTCGTTATACACCGAATACAAGTTGAAACGGGCCTTCTGGATGTTGGTGTTAATCAGGGACTGCAGGGCGGCGTTCGTTGGCCCTGGCCCGCCAGACGACAAACCGCCGGGGTTGGCGTATTCCCACGCCAACGTGCCGTAGCTCCGCAACTCCGGCGGGGCAGCGTTGGTCGCCCAGGTATCCAAACTCTCTTTCAATTGAGATACGTAAGTGGAGACAACAAAGTTCAAAAACTGCACCAGTTCCTGACCCTGGCCGTCATGGCAGGGGGTGCAGACGTTGAAAAGTTGGACCCGGAAACTGTGCCCGGTGATGGCCGCGTTGGTCGCGCTCTGGCACGGTTCGGTCTGCATATGGCAGGCGACGCACTGCTTTTCCAACTGCGAGTGCGTGGCGGGCAGGTTGGGTGGCGCGCCGCCGGGCACTTCACCGACCGTGCCCAGGAGCATGTTGTACTGCAGCGAATGGTGCGGCGGGTAGTTCCAATTGGTCCAGGAAGCGCCCCGGTCATTATGGCATTGGGCACAGACGTTGATGTTCGGATTGTACTGGCTGGCGAACGTGCCATTGGTGATGGAGTAGTTGTTGGTCGAGGAGAGGGGGTTGCGGACCTGGTTGGTGTAAACCGCCCCGAGCTGATTATTGCTGATAATAATGCTGACACCGGAAAGGAGGTTCGTGAAGCTATAGATCCCGTTCAGGACGTTCGTGTAGGCATGCTCGGCGTGCGGGTCGTGGCAAACCACGCAGACCACCGGCATATCCGCGTCGCCCGCCTGCAAGGGGCGCACGTTGAGCAGGCTTAGCCGCGCCGATCCCGAGTGGCACTGACCGCAATTGGTAGTGACGTCCGGGGGATTGTTCATGTCCGGAATGAATGGGAATGTGCCTGCGCTCTGTCCGGGAACCTGCGAGTGAGCGCTGGAGGTCCACTCTTCGTAGGTCGGATGTTGTGGCCCAGTATGGCAGCCGCCACAGACCGTGGCCGCCAGCTCGACTCGCGGCCACACCGTCGGGTCAAAGTAAACGGCCGCGTGGTTGGCCGCCGGGCCGTGACAATTCTCGCATTGCACGCCCTCGAGCTGCGGGGTGGCCGCCGCGCTGCTGAACCCGGTCGGCAATCCGTAGCCCACGGTGTGGCAAGCCAGGCAGGCGGAGTTCGTATCCTGGTGGATCTGCTGCAAGGCCTGGAACGCTTGCGGGTGCGGGGTATTGATCTCAGTGCTGAGAATGCTCTGATGGCACTCCGCGCAGGCATTAGAGCTGCCGTAGTAAGGAGACGGGCCGGAGACGCGGAAAAAGGCGTTGCTGGAGAGCGGAGTGACGGCGGCCTGGCGAAGCAGGCTGGCGGCGCCCACGGCTTGCCAACTGAGGCCCTCGAGCGCGGGCGTTTGGAAAAGCTGGTAGTAACCTGACGGGCCGTCCCACGTCACGCTCACGCCGTTGGTGAGGCGAGTCACCCCGGTCATGACGGGCAACCCGGGCATGCCCCCGGGATGGGTGATGGTCAGATGCTGAACACTTTGCGCGTTGACAGGCCCGCCGGGCACGGTCGAAAAAGCCGTTACCAGGCTCAAGATCGACATCCCGGTTACCAGGCGAGGTCTAGGGGTCTTCATAAGCCGCCAATGGTGCTGCCGAAGAAAACTCTCGCGTGGCGCTGCCAAACGCCCGCAATTGCTGACCCACAGGGTTCATACATCCGCATGCTGAATGATTCACCGGATTCGCGCAATACAACAGTGTGTCTGAGCTGACATGGTTGCCGATCCAACGCTAAACGGGGGAGCCAGACAACGGCTTTCCAGATATTGTCGTATGCTCACCATTAATTGCACTTTTCCCGAATATTCTTGTATGCCCACCATTACTTGCACTTGAGGGCACCGGGGTCCGGCCGTAAGCGCACCCGCCGGCCTCGAGGCACGGCGTGGATTCAGGAATCGAGGAAACTGTAGCCGCCGTGCGGAAGCAAGTTTCCCTCGCTTTCGGCCTTAGGCTCTGGCAGGTTGTCTTCGCAGGCGCGACAAGCGCACAATCACGAACGACAACAATGAGAGACTCCTCAGCGAAAGGGAGGCGTTGGACGCTGCGGCCGGGAACGGGCCAGCAAGCGGGCACGCGGACGACCGTGCTGCTGCTCGCGGTCTGTCTCCTCGGCATCGCGGGCGGCGCGCTCTGGTTTTACCGCGCCTCGCAGCGCAGCCCGGCCGGCGTCGCCGGGCAGGGCCGCGGCACTCCAGCCAGCTTGCTGTCCGACAGCACCCGGGCCGTCCTGGGCCGCCTGGATGCGCCGCTTGAAATCCGGTTCTATGCTTTGCTCGATCCGGCGACAGTGCCGGACTCCGTGGTTGGGTTCGCCGGCCGGGTGGGCCAGTTGCTGTCCGCATACCAGCAAGAGGCCGGTGGGAAGATCAAAGTGACCAGCGTCAGTTCGCAGTCCAATCCCACTGCGAACGCCGCCATGGCCGATGGCATTACCGCCTTCAACCGCGACAAAGGGGAAGCCTGTTACCTGGGCGTCGCGCTGGTGCTTAACGGGCGCAAGGAGACGCTGCCCCGCCTCTCGCCGGAGTGGGAGCAAGCTTTGGAACCCGACCTGAGCCGCGCCATCATCCGCCTGGTGGACGCGACTGGCTCCGTCCCCCTCCAAACCGCGGTCTCACAAGTCAATACGGCCGCCGTCCAGGAGGTGCGGGCCTTGATTCCCGACGTCGCTGCCATCTCAGTGCCGGCAGGGAAAAAGATTCTCCAGGCTGCGGCTTACAAGGAGTTCGCTGCGGCGGCGAAGGAAATGCAGACGCAGGTCAAGGAAGCCGAGCAACGCCTCACCCAGGCGCAGAACGGCGGGACGGATGCCGAACGACAAGCGGCCTTGCAGCACCTTCACCAGATCCAGGCTGAGCAAGCCGAAAAGCTCAAGGAGATCGCCGCCAGGTCCAGGGCTCAAATGGACACCTTCCAGCAGCTCAAAGCGGCGCCCCGTTGACATCCAGGCCTGGCCAGGGACTTTGCGCCTTCGGCATGCCCCGGAGTTAACTCGGCGGTTTTGGCGTTGCCGCGCCCCTCAAAGGGGAGCGTCGCCCTCCTCCCCGGGCGCTTTCTTCGCCTCCAAAGGCGTTCCGGAGGCGTCTCCACCCTCATCTTCTGACTCCGTACTAGCCTGGGAGTGGCCAACCACTGGCGCAGCAGTCCCATCAGCATCCCCTGTACATCCGGTGTGCATATAGACAAGCTGGCTACCTGCTGTCTCGGCGATGGCTTGAAGGTCTCTTGGCCGTTCCGGGACCGTTGCGCTGGTCTCGAAATCGAGTCCCTTCCAGCCATCTTTTTCCTGGCAGGTGACCAGGAAGACCTTCTGGCCGGGGCGAGGTTCGCCAAACTTGGCCTGGTAGAATTGGGTAATCTCGCTCCGGCCGCTAATCGGTGGCGGCAGCAGGCCGAGGTAGGAGACATTCCGACGCTGGTAGCGGCCGCGGCTGCACGGCTCCTGGCCGAAT
>Ga0224558_1004886_pt1 | contig 10150 bp, 11 predicted proteins | sample 714S32024metaG_FD_180682 | JGI IMG/M metagenome (GOLD analysis project Ga0224558, IMG submission 180682) | Peat soil microbial communities from Stordalen Mire, Sweden - 717 S3 20-24 | ecosystem: Environmental > Terrestrial > Soil > Wetlands > Peat | place: Sweden: Norrbotten County, Stordalen... | reverse complement strand
CGTAGCCTGTCCTCAGGGTCCCCCCGTCATCAGACAACAGCTTGATAAAGCAAGCATTCAGTTGTCAAGGTTCGGAAAACTGGCGTCTCTGGCTTCTGTATCGCTAAACCTGCTCTGTTTGAAAGCGGTTATCCCTTGCTCCTGGGGCAGTGACATCCGCCTTCGTTATGTGGTTCTTGTACAGGAGAAGCTGAAGCGCCAGCTCTCATGCGGGATCCTGTGGCTTCCCGCTACGCCCGTTCGGACGTTTCGACCGGTCGCCGTCCGGCCTCATCAGGCGGGTTCAAAGCCGCTCGGGATTTGGATAACTTTTTAGAGTTTGCGCAAGCATCTAAATCACGCAGTGTAATATATAAGGTAAAAAATAATAGGCCCTTTCTTTCATACAGGATGCTGCCGATGATTTCCCCGGTCGCTTAAAGTTCAACATCCATACCGCTCTTGCGGTTAATTTATATAATTTTTTCTGGGTTGCTTTAATATAAGTATAAATGGCACTCCGTGATTGTCAATACCCTTAGTAAAAAATTATTTTAATTTATAACAACCTGTGCTATAGTAGGCTTGAGGTGATTGTGATGGTTGATGTGAAAGCATTTGGCGGTCGTTTGAGGCTCCTGAGAGAAGAAAAAGAGTTGAACCAGGCGGAGTTGGCCAAGGTATTTTCGCTGGCCAGCTCTACCATCAGCCAATACGAAGCGGGCAACAGGCTGCCGGACGCCCATACGTTAAATAATCTGGCTAATTACTTTAACGTCTCGATCGACTTTCTCCTCTGCCTTACCGATACCCGTCAGGAGAGAAGACAGGTGGGTGAGAGGCGAAAGCTCTACGGTGGCTGGGTTATGGACAAAAATAATGAAGTGGCGCAGGAGTTGTACGAAGGTAATGCGGGCCGGATGATCGGCCCCGAGCTGGCATACTCCGCCGACCTTGAGGGCGCTGCGAAGGTTGCCGGTTTCGAGGTCGAAACCGGAGTGCTGGAGATTATCAATGTGTCACCCCCCGGTGACGTGGCCGCCTTACTGAACCTTCCCCCTGGAGAGAAGGCGTTGAAGTGTAAGCAGATTCAGAGCATCAACGGTGCTCCGTCCAGGGTCATGACATCCTGGATGCCGGCGGATCTTTTCACCGACATATATATTCACGCGGGCAAACCTCCCCTCGAAAGGCTTGAAGAGGCAAAGGGAATTTACGCCATCAAGATCGAAGAGCGAATAAGGGTGTCAAACATGACCGATGAACTGGCAGGCCTGCTTAAAACTGAACCGGGTGCATGTGCCCTGGAAATACAGAGAGTCGTTCATGCCGACATCGGCAGGGTCCTCGAGGTGTCGTTTATAACGGCAGTCGGGAGGTTGTGGGAACTTGCATATACATATGCAGCAGGCGGGAGGGTGAGCGCCCCCGACTGGCCCTGGGCAAGATATACACCGGCGTGATTGGCTGTAGAGGTAAATTTCCCGAGACTTCGTTAATGCGACTCGCTTAGGTCTCCATGCTGAAAAGTGTTGCTGATATCGGCGCAGATACTATTGTAGAAATCGGCCTGATCGGCAGGATACCGAAAGTTCATTGCGTTTGTGGAGCCGGTTCCCCAAAAAGTTTTGTTATAATAGATAATCCCGTCCTTTTCCCACGATATAACGAACCATGTCTTCTCTATGTGTTGATATTTTATCGTGCCCCCTTGGGCGTCATCCAGCGTATAGCCAATGTACGTGTTTATCGGTTCCGGTTCCGGAGAGCCAACATTATTTATGCCCGAGCCTATCAGTTCAGCCCTCCCGTCTTTGGAATCGAACTTCAGTCCATCTCCGTTAACTGGTGGCGTTTGGGCAACAAAATCGCTGGGGTATTCCATGAGAAATCCGTACCGATCGTTCCTATAGATTTGGTATGTGGTTTGATTTGTGTTATTTTGCTGGTTAGATGTGTTTTGTGTGGTAGTCGTGGCCGGTGTCGGGATGCTGTTTGCCGTCTCCTGTACGGGCGCGCTTTTCGAACTGCACCCAGTATTAGAGATCATAATTATTAGCATGACGCAAGTGGCAATTCGTTTTATGGAAACACCCTTTTTCTGTAAGAACAAGCCAAATTCCCCCTAATTGAAAAAGAAGGTCCTCTGGCGGCCAAGTATTGTTATCACAATCCGCAAGAATCATTTGTTGACACAAGGTAACATGAATATTTAGTTCTTCTTTTTCCGTTCCTTTACTGCATTGACGTCAGTCCCACCAGCATCTTCAGTTTCATAGGTAACCTGCTGTTCTTTGTCCAGTGGGACTGAATAATTTGGTTATTCATCAAGCCCTATTATAGTGTTTCAGGAAAAATACCCGTAGCTATATAGTTAGGGTCGCTTCCTATATATTCCTTAATTTTATCAGACATATACTCTAGTGCACGAAGACTAGTAGATATACTGCCTATAGTAGACACATTTTCTTTCAGGTCAGCTTCATAATAAGCCTTGGATAGCATAACTATCACGGCCAAGCCAATAAGGTACTTTCGTTTCATTTCAATCCCCCATTAAAACGTTACTGCTTTAAACAATTATCGCCATAATTTATAAAATAGGCCTGTTTGCCTTTACATTATTTTATTTTATGATAATATAACTAATATCTTAAGATATGGAGGTCTTTACGATGACTTTTGAGATCTACAGGCCAAGATCTAGAGGTAAGGAAAAAATGTCAAAGCTAATTGTATCGCTGTCAAAAAACTCGATCGTATTAACCAAACCCGCCAGGGAGAAGCTGCAATATCCTGAATATCTTGAACTGGCGTACGACAAGGACTCCGCTACTCTTCGTATTCGGCCATCTTCAAGAGATCAAGGTATTCCAGTTAAAAAGACCAGGATAGCCGCAAAGAGTTTTTATGATCATTTTAATATCTCTATCTACGGGAAATTCTTTGCAGATTACAACTCGGAAGAAAACGCCCTTTACGTAAGTTTATAAACTTACCCCTAGTCGCAGTTCTTGAAGACGTTCGGGTCTTATTTAGAAATTACCCTTTAGCGGGAAGGGATTATGGCCGTGACTGTTCTTTCGAATGAACCGATTAGGACTGAATTGGGAGGCAAGAATTTCTAAATAGGTGTTGAGCGCCTATGCCTTTTTACCTTTACGGTTTTCTTGGTCTCACCAGGTTTAGCTCGCTTGTATGGTTCTACAGGAACTATTTTCTTGCCCTCTTCTGTTTTAGCCATTATATAATCTCCAGACTTCTTGCCTCCCGATCTAATTTTAGCATAAGATGCAGGAGAAGGCTTCTTTTTAAGCGAATTATGGTAAAAAAGGTGAGTAACGGCCAACAAAATGACCTATGCTGACGAAAAATTATTTATGTGCCTAATTAACCTGTGTTATGCAAGCGACCCAAATACTCATAAATTAACTTCGAGAGGGATATTTCACGATAAGGAGTCATCAAACAAGTGTTTATTGGGCCCAGAAAGCATTCACTTCGATCCCTTGATAATTTATAAAGAGGTGTAGAATAGGAATGGACGGCACATGGTGGGTAGATCCAAAACAGCTTGATGAAGACCAGATCAAGGTTATCGATGCACCTTTAGATGAGAGTCATCTGGTCTTGGGCCCGCCAGGTTCAGGCAAATCCAATTTGCTCCTTTTACGGGCCAATTATATTGAATTAGCTGGACATCCGGATTTAAAAATTATTATATTCACAAGAGAACTTAGAGATTTTATGCGTTCCGGCTCAGATCACTATTCCTTCCACCATTCAAAAATCCAAACAAGTAGATCATGGGCTTATGAGCTTCTGAGAGAGCATGACATCACTCCCGACTTGCCCGAAGACTTTGATACAAGTCGACGCTTATTATGTCAAGAGCTTAAATCTTTGTTACGTGATAAACGCCTTGGAAAGATATATCCGTATATTCTGCTTGATGAAGTTCAAGATTACCTACCAGAGGAAATAGATATATTTCTTGCATTATCACATCATCTGATTGCTGTTGGAGATGATAAACAAAAGATATATTCCGGTTCTGAAGGTCTTTCTCATTTAAAAAAACATATTGGAAAGGTTTATTATTTACAACACCACTATAGAAATGGCCTTAAGATCTGTCATCTGGCAGATGGAATTGCAGAACATACGGAGGATTATATATCCATGGCAAGCACTTCTAATTACAATGAAACTGCAATGCCATCATCTGTTGAGGTTTATAAATTTAATAATCATGATGACTTATTAAGTATGCTTTTGGATAATATAGAACTTCAAATGAAGGCATATCCTAACGAATATATTGGTGTATTAACACCTCGCCATCGAGAGCTTAAAAAATTATCTGATTTTTTAAGAGATACTAAATTATATAAAGATGGTAAAATACGTTTTCAGGATGATTCGTATTCCGGAATCTATGAAGATTACCCAATAATAGTTTCTACTATTCATAACGCAAAGGGACTGGAGTTCAGAGCACTTAACTTATGCTATTTAGAGCGGGTCTTTATGAAGAAAAGAAACATGTGCTTTACTGGCGTTACCAGAGCAAAGACCTCGTTACGTGTTTACCATATTGGTAATCTCCCAAGTTATTTTGAAGAAGCGTATGCTGTATTGAATGGCCCACTATCTCTACCTTCAGTTGAAGATTGTTTTCATAAGGAGGAAAGGTAATGCTATTTTCAAAAGTTGACAAAAAGACTTTGATAGATTTACTTCTAATAAGAAATCCTAATGAGACTTATCGTTTTGAAGAGATGCGCCAGCTACCTCCATTGAAAGATGATGAGCTTCTTCTCGTCTGGAAAAAAGATACTCCTAATCAGTATTTTCCTATTTATATTTGCACCTCAAGAGGTAAATCAAAGGAGTTTTTAGCTTGGGCAGCAACGTATCTGAAGCAGTTAAGACCTTTTTCTACGTTTATTAGGGTGGTCGATGTAGATGAATTCGATATAATAAGATATATACATAGTTCTAATTTATCTTTTGGATTCAAAAATGCCTTAGTTGGTTTAGTAATCGGTGAAATACTCGATAATCAGAAGTTAGCCAAAATAAAACACCTAAACCCGATGGCTGCAAAAAGCACTCTTTCAAGTGTTATTGCAAAATTAATAATTAATAACTTACCATACAATAAGAGTGAAATTATTAGAATGTATGGAACAGCTCTTAATTTGGCTGGAGTGCCCAATTCTATTTCATATGTTATGGGTGTATGGATGAATCTACTTCCAATATTAAATAAGGAAATAAAGTTTGATGATGCATATTATAATAAATTATTTTATTTTCCAATTTGTGATGCATTAGATTATATTGCAAAAGGCAAAAAAATAACTAATACATTATTGGGAGATGTCTTAAGACAGCCAATAAACCTGCCAGATATATCAATCATGGAAGATAAAATAGAATCGCGTGTTGAGAGCTTTGAAAGGGCATGCAATATCATATTATCAAACAGGCAAGTACACCCACAATCAGCATCCTTCGCAATTGCTTGCTTAGCAAATCAGATTTCACCTGGGACAATGAGGCATCATACCCTATTAGAACCATATTCAAGAAGTCTTCCTGGAATATTTTCTTGGTATGGAGTTTGCGCAGGACTTACTCTCAATTCAGATATCTTATCATACGACTATGGATTTGGATGGCGGGTTTTAAGGCAGTTATTAACGCCAATAGACTTATTTAATTATCCTGATTCAGACATCTGCTTTAGTGAATATGAAATGATTCTTAAATCAGAGTCTCCCGATCTAACTTTTAATACAGAGAGCGGGACCGACATATCTATTGAACTATTACCAGGTATAACCATTTATATTCCTTGGCCACCTAGAAGCAATCAAAGGGATAATGTGTATACACATATCGAACAAGCTAGTTTGTTCGACCCCAACCCTGAATATGCTTCGCTCGAAATGCTCGGTAAAAAACTTAATGATGCTTTAGATCTTTACAATAAGTTGTTAAAGCAAAAAACCATTGGTAATGACAAGAAAAACAGTCCAAGGAAAAGCCGTCAAAAGTAATAAAGGGGGCGCGATAAGATTTGAACCTTTCGCGCCCATCAAAATTGGTGGAATTGCAGCAGTAAGAAGTGCGGGTGGGGAACAGCCACTGAGGAAACAGAGGACAGCTATTGTGGCAACCAGGGGCAGGACAGAACCATCTACTCATATATAGGCATTCATTTATCAAAATACCAAAGATTAAATCTAATAATAAAGCATTTATGGGCGAGGCTCTGCCATAAAGTGACAGACTAAATTATGCTCTTCCGCGAAAGAAAAGGCTTCCTCAGCCAAATACTTAAGTTTAGGTTTCAAATCCAAAGCTTTTCTTGCTGCGTCCGATTTGCTGTAATCTAAGTTAATAAAAAACGCGTATGTACTAACCATCTCAAGAAATTGAGAGTTTTTATTCATCATAAGACTTACTAAGTCTTTATCAATATCGATGTGATATGTGCCACTTTGTTCTAGGGTTTTCTTCAATATTAATCCTTTTGAGGTTATATTATAACTATACGTTGAGTCGTCATAGATTTCTTCCAATAGGCCATGGTCGACAAGATAATCTACCTCTTCCTGCAATTGAGAAGAATAAGGTCCATAGTAATGATACTCATAGTCTAATGGCATATCTAAACCAGAGCACCCCAATAGATATACAGTTTTCTGAAGTTTTTTCCTTCCCTCAATTTTGCCAGTAATGTTAAATAAATTTAACAATAAATAATCAGTTTCGAACATAAATTACTCCTCCTAAAATCTATCTTTAAATTCTGCAGGAACATAGTATCTTATTATTTTTATTGATTGATTTCTGATGACATTAATAATCTTCGACTCAGATGCTAACTCTCGACTATTCCCAGATTTATCAAAAAAGAAAATTTGTTGAGATGCCTCTCGTTCAGCATCTTTTTCTTCAGGTTTTGTCGGCTGTACTAAATAGGTATCCTTGTAGAAACTACTTGAGGCATCATCTTGTAAAACAAGATAGTCGAACGGGATGCCAACTTCTTCAGATAATTTCATAACTTTGTCTAAAAACTCCATATCGAACACATCGGGAGGAGTAATAGATTTATAAAGATTTCTATGCAAAAGGCGATTACATAAATCACTGAGGATCCGATCTGGGTGATCTTTCCAAAGATTAATAAGGAACCACATAGTATTCTCTGTGAGATCTAAGTAATTAACAATTGTCTCAGGGTTTAATCCGTTTGTAAGAATATCCTTTAAATCTCTAGGTAATTCAATTGTCCCTTCTTTGCTTAGCTCAATAGCTCGTTTGAAAATCCTCTCAACCAACATTTCTACGCTTCGCGTAGTCTTATGGAAATATACATGTACATACATGTAATATCTTGCCATAATAAAATCTTCAGCAATGCTCAGGCCTTTTGTGAGATCCAAACCAACTTCGATTTGCTCATTGACCTTTCCAATTCTTAACACATTGATTAACCACTCTAAATCGAACGATCCATACCCAGCGCCTGTCATTAAGGAATCTCTTAGCAGATAATCTATGCGATCAGTATCCAACTGGCTCGATAATAGCTTTACAACTGCTCTTGAAGTATGCGTTCTCCTAATGACTTCTGCAACTTCATTGGCAAATCCGGTTCTATGCCCTTCTAATAAACTATTTACTTCGGTATTTCCTTTAATAAAAGCTGTCGTCCATGCTTCATGATGAATCTTGGTTGTTTTTTCCAGGGCATGTGAGAATGGACCATGACCAATATCATGAAGCAAGGCCGATACCAAAGCGAGCATTTTATTATCTCTTAACTCGTCGGCAAACCAGCAATCAGGTGTTACCTTGAGGCTATATATTTTGTCAATTAAGCGCTTCATTAGATGCGTTACGCCAAGGGAATGTGCAAACCGAGTATGCTCAGCTCCGGGATATGTAAAGGATGAAAGACCGAGTTGTTTTATATGCCTTAACCTTTGAAACTCTCTCGTATCAATTAGGTCAAGCAATAACTTTTCGGAATCTTTATCGAACTGGATTATATTATGAACTGGATCGCGAAAGGTTTTCATTATACCCCTCCACAATCATATGTTCGAGCTTGTTTCTCAAAATCCTTTTTTCAAGTTAATTTTTTATCGAGAATAATGCCTGGTACCGGAACCGAAAAAGGATCTAGCCTGGCTCACTCCCCGCCACGGGTGAGCCGATGCTGACGTTGCCCCAGGCCCTGAGATTGTTTATCGCACCGCTTTCTCTGGCAGCCAGATCGAGATCGTCCGGGCACTTGGCCTGGTGAATTATTACCAGAGGCGTAACTTTATCGCCTATCGGTCACACCGGACAACAAAGCTCAGATTATTGGCACAGGTATTTGGTTATCAATGATCGTTAAATAGAGATCGCTGTAGTACTAGTTAACATCAGGATTCTCTCCGGCGATCTCATTTATTTTCTGTGTCTCTGCCCTGACAAACTCTCGCAGCCCGGCCAGGTCGCCAGCATCCGCCAGGGCCTTAATATGATCAGCTCTATCCTGGCTGGGTGGTTTGCATTACTTTCTCATGCTCGGTCCTGACAGCCTCAAACTCGGCGGCTATTCTCGACTGTAACTCTTGATCCTTCTGCTCGTTCTCCTGCTTGGTGATCCGCCATAGCTGCAACATCTGCAATTCCAGGAGCCCCTGCCACAGGCGGCGTTTTTCACCAGGTTTGGCGGATTCAATCTCTGTTTTCAGTCTCTCAATTTCCTGCCGGGTTCGTTCAAGGTCGAGATCGCTCATGGCTCTAGTCCTCTATCCCTACCATAGCAATTAAATGGTCTCTAAAACGCTGATATTCCTCACTCTCGGGGTCTGACAGGTCGGGTATATAAAAGAACATGGTTGTCGTTGGCGATTCCTTCTCTGCCTTTTCTAAATCGATCCTTGAGCCCACCAACGTCCAAAACTCTGTAAAGCCGGTGTTCTTTGCCTTCTGGTGGCTCTTTTCAGCCTCACCCAAGCGGTTATGTGCATTGGCGGTATCGGTGCCGCCCTTGATTTCTATTGCTATTTTATTCTGGTAGATGCCTGATTTTAGCCGTTCAAGAATAACTATATCAGGATCGGCGGCAAACTTGATAATAATCTCCCTCTTGGCAGCGTTCTTTAGAGTAATCTCGCTAGGTGTGGATTTGACGATTGACTTTTGAACAATGTCCCGGATCATGTTGAATATTATCCGGGTGGCTGCAGTGCCCAAGTCGTTATTCCTGCCACCCCTTAATTGTGCCCCAAGTGTTAGCAGGGTAAGGTCTCGAAACAGATCCCGGTCGATTGTACCGTTCTCAATTGCATTGATCAGAATAGATGCGCTCTTGATCAATACGGCGCAGCAATCTCGTAGCTGCGCCTTCTGCTCTATCGATAGCGTTCCCTTTACCTCCATCGACTTAAAAATGCCGAATCCCATTCCTCCATAAAATGATTTTTGAGGTAGCCCCAGCAACAGCCTGTAATAAGCTAATAGATACGGGGCCTGCTCTAAAATGTAAGGAACGGGAAATGCGATCTCACCTCTTAGCCCTTGCGCTGCTATTGCCTGCAAATCCTCTTGATCTACCAATTCGGAAAGCTGCCTGTCTATCTCGGTAATAGACGACCCTCTAACGGTCTCTAATAAGGCCTCCTGTAAGTGGGTCTTTTTCAGCCGCTCTAGCTTCTCATAAAAGCTAACCTGGGTGTCCGGCATAGGAACTTTAAACGGCATCCTGATCACCTAGTCTTTTATTATTTTCGGCCATGATTCGGTTGCAGGCCATATCTACATAGTCGGCACTGATATCTATTCCGACATACTTCCTGTTGAGTTGGCCTGATACTACTCCCACTGTCCCGGAGCCAAAGAAAGGGTCAAGCACATAATCTCCCGGCTTGCTGCTGCTTTTGATACAAGGCGTGATCAGGTCTGTTGGGAAGGTTGAGAAATGGTTGCCGTTAAAAGCCTGAGTGTTGACCGCCCATACCGTCCGCTTATTTCTTAGCGTCCCGGTGCTGCTGATCTCCCTGATCGAATGGTAGTCGTAATAATACTTCTCTGATTTACTCAACAGGAATATATATTCGTGGCACTTGGTCGGCCTGTCCTTGACGCTCTCGGG
>Ga0224558_1004884_pt1 | contig 10151 bp, 4 predicted proteins | sample 714S32024metaG_FD_180682 | JGI IMG/M metagenome (GOLD analysis project Ga0224558, IMG submission 180682) | Peat soil microbial communities from Stordalen Mire, Sweden - 717 S3 20-24 | ecosystem: Environmental > Terrestrial > Soil > Wetlands > Peat | place: Sweden: Norrbotten County, Stordalen... | reverse complement strand
CTACGCCGACCAGGGAGTGACCTTCGGGCTTCGCCTCGGTCGTGCCGATGGCTTTAGCGTCCACGAAGAGGGTGTAATCGGGTTCGCCAGTGGCAAAGGTAAGCTCACACACCGCGACGCCCCGCGAGGCGGAGAGATTGATCCTGTCCTTGGTCTGGACAGCCCAGCCGGACGCGGTGAGCATCGCGTCGATCTTTTCGCGGGCTTGTTCTTCCGGAGTCATTTTTCACCAAGCTGGCTCGCATTGTAGTCCAAAGGTGGCTTTAGGGTTAAAGGGCGAAGGTTATTTCGCTTCCCACACGACCTGGCCGTCCAGAATGGTCAGCAAGACACGCGCCTTGTCAATCTCCGCCGGATTGATCTGGTAGAGGTCGCGGTCGAGCATGACCAGGTCGGCGAGTTTGCCGGGCGTGATTGTGCCTTTCACCTTTTCGGCGAACTCGGCATAGGCGGAGCCGACGGTGAATGCGCGCACAGCCTCATCGACCGTGATCTTCTGCTCGGGCAGCCAGCCATTGGGATGCTTGCCGTCGAGCGTCTGGCGTGTCACTGCCGCTTTGATGCCTTCCAGCGGATTGAGCGGGGCGACGTTCCAGTCCGAGCCGAACGCGAGCACGGCCCCAGCGTTGAGCAGTGAGCGGAAGGCGTAGGTGCCTTTCGAGCGTTCGGGGCCGATGCGCTTCTCGCACCAGCGCCCGTCGTCGGCTTCGTGATAGGGCTGCATCGAGGCGATTACCTTCTGCTGGCCGAAGCGGGCGATTTCACTGGGGCGCAAATGCTGGGCGTGCTCAATGCGGAAACGACGGTCGCGCGGCCCGTTCTGCTCCGCGGCTTGCCGGTAAATGTCGAGGATGCGCAAATTCGCCTCGTCCCCGATGGCATGGATCATCACCTGCAAGCCGAGTTTGTCCGCGGCTTCCACGCGTTCGAGCATAATGCCTTCGGGTAGCATCTGGTCGAAAAGCAAGCCGCGCGTGTCCGGCGTATCGCTGTAAGGCTCGAAGAAGAAAGCCGTGGACGAACCGAGGCTGCCGTCGGCAAAACCCTTCAGCCCGCCGATACGCAGCCGGTCGCTGCCAAACGCGGCGCGCACGCTGGTCTTGGCCAGCACTTCCCACGAGACAATCGAGCGGATGGCGTAAATGCGCGTCTTCAATTCTCCGCGCTCCAGCATATATTGGTAAAGCCCCACATCCCCATCCGCCGACATATCGGTGACGCTTGTCACGCCCACTTGCGCGGCGTGGTCGGTTGCGGCCTTGGCGGCGATATGCTTTTCCTCAAAGCTCTTGTCCGGCACCACCCGGTCCACCAGGCTCTCGGCGCCGTCCTTCAGGACGCCGGTCGGTTCGCCCGTCTTGGGGTCGCGCACGATGAGGCCGCCGGGCGGGTCTTTGGTTTCCTTAGTGACGCCCGCCAGCTTGAGGGCGACGCTGTTCGCCAGCGCCATGTGCCCGTCGAGCCGGTTGACAAACACCGGATGATCCGGCGTGGCGGCATCAATCATCTCCTTCGTCGGCAGCGGCGCGCCCGGCCATTTCTCGTGGTCCCAGTCGCCGCCCAGGATCCAGCGGCCCTTCGGGAGCCTCTTCGCGTACTCGGCCAGCCGCCGGGCCAGTTCTGCGGGGGAACTGGCGTTGCGCAAATCAACATTGGCCAGGGAGAACCCGCCGCTCAGGAAATGAACGTGGGCGTCGTTGAAACCCGGCAGCACCAGTTTCCCGGCGGCGTCAAGGACACGCGTCCGGGGGCCGGCCAGCGCGCGAATCTCGGGGGTCGAGCCGAGGGCGGCGATGCGGTTGCCCAAAACCGCCACGGCCCCGGCGGTCGGCCGGTCTTTATCCATCGTGTGGACGGAGGCATTGACGATGACGAGGTCAGGAGCAAGTGACGGTTGTTTGGCAGGAGCAGCAGTGGTCAGCATGTTGAGAGCAAGTGCGATGACGGCAACGAGTGTCTTCATTGGACGGTGATTAGGCTCATCCGATGGTTGAAGTCTTAGTGCACCGACGGGCGTTTGTCACGCCGCCATCAGTTAAGCGTGACTCTGAGCCTATAGAAATAGCCAGCGGGCGCCTGTGGATCGGAAATAGTCACCGGACCGCTGGTGCTCGGACTGAAGTTCGTGAGGGAGGACCAGGCGTTCTCTGGTCCGAACGCGCTCAGCCGTTCGACACTGTAGGTGCGGCCCGTGTGGGTGTTGAATTGCAGCAGGCAGACGAGGTTGCTGAACGAGATAGAGTCAAACCGCAGAGCATCCTGGCTGTTATGCGGGTCGGTGCCGGCGAGATACTCCTGCCAATTAGTCATGCCGTCGTGGTCAGGATCACCATTGGCACCGTTGTCCCCGGTCGGATCGAGCGGGTCGAGGCCATTGGCAAGTTCCCATTCGTCGGGCAAGCCGTCGTGGTCAGTATCCACAGTGAGGGCACCCTGGTTTAACTGGCCGGCGGTGGGGACGGCAGCCTGCCAGTTGGCGGGGTCGTCCGCGAACGCGGCGCTGGCGATGCGCTGCAGGGAATTGCCGGTGCTGTCCGCGCCGACCGGCCAAGGCGGCAGCGGCAAGTAATTGACTTCTTCAACGAGCACCTGCGGCACAAACCCGGCGTCCAATGACGGCGGCACTTGCGGCTTGTCGGGCATATACAGGGCAACGCGCTCGCCGGCGTTATCAAGATGCCCCGCCCAGGGGCCGAAGATGGGGGTGTTGGCGGCTACGCCATACCGGCCGCGGAACCAGTTCAACATGACGGGGTCATGGGCGGGATCGAAGCTGACGACGAGCAGGTAGGACCACGGGGCCATGGTGACGCCGAGCGGGAAGGTGAATTGGACAGCGCCTTGAAACTGCCAGGTGTTGGTGGCATGGAGCGGGTCGAAGAGCGGCGCGGGCTGGCTGGTGATGTTCCGCAACTCGATGTATTCATCCAGGTTATCGGCGTCCGCGCCGAAGGGCGGCGGGGCATACATGATTTCGTTGATGACGACGGGTCCGACCTTGGGTCCGGCGTTGACGGCGCCAAGGGTGTTGGCTTTCTGGGTCACGAAATGATCGAGGCCGTCGCTGGTAACGTAGCGGCCAAAGGAGACGCCGTTGACCTGCGCCCCGAATTCAAAGCCGTGCCGGTAGCCGGTGATATTGGTGCCGTCACCGGAGAACAGGTAAGCCTCCTCGCCCAGAGAACTGAGCGCGAAAGCATTCGAGCCCACGTTGAACTGGCTTTCGTCAAAGGTGACATAGCCGCCCGGCGGGATGACAGTGTTGGGAGGGATGCAGTATTTAGTCGGCTGGTTGTGATTGTCCGTGAGGAACCAGCCGCCGATGGATGCGGGGCTGGCCGTGGGATTGTAAAGCTCGATGGTGTCGCTCTCCGGCGGGTCGGTGTGGGTCAACGCCTCGTTGATGACCACAGCAGGGAAGGTGGGTGCGGCGCCATCGGCGCGGCCAGGCGAGCCATCGAGGGCCACGCTGGGCCGCCAACTGGCCGGGTTGGTCCAAGTGTTGAAGGGAGCATACTCATTGCGAATGACGAGCGAGAAGCCCTGGCCGTCGGTCGTGGGATACCAGGAGTTGTCATAGGCGAAGTCGAGGATGGGTTCCTGCAGCGCGCCTTGGAGGTGAAGGCGCTCGCCAGCATTGTCGAGTCTGCCGGTGTACTGGCCGGCGATGTTCGTGACCGCCGGATAGCGCGAGCGGAAAGCGGCCGTATTGGCAACGAGCACCAGGTACTGGCCGGGGCCGAGGTTAGCGATGGCGTTAGTGGGCGTGAAGGTGAAATAGATGCCGTTGGTGAAGCTGACCCCGATCAGGTTGAGCGGCTGCGCGCCGACGTTCTTCAGCTCGATGAACTCGAAGTCCTCGGCGTCGTTCGTGCCGGAAGCGGCGGGGTGATACATGATTTCCGTGATGGCCAGCGGCGGAGTGGCGACCACGAACGTGCCGATGGTCGAGCCGGACCAATGGCTCGAGATAGGCGGATTACCGCCGACCGTGCCGCCCGTCATGTTGTTGTGAGCCAAGTTGTAATTTCGTGCGAAGACACGGGCGTTGTTCGTCAGAATCAAGTTGATCGTGCTGCGACTGGAAATGGCGGCGGGACTGATGGCGCCGCCGGGCAGGCGCGGGTCGGTGCCGTTCAGAGTGTAATAAGTGGTGGTATTGGGTTCGAGGGTTGGCGCGGTGACCGTAAGCGTAAACCCCGAGGTGATGGACCCGCCATTACTGCTGAAGACCGGGGCGCGGAGGAAATTGGTGTCAATGAAGTCGGTGCGGTCCGCCAGCCATTTCCTGAGGAAGCTTAGTTCGCCCTGGTAGGTGCCGGGGAACGAGTAGGAGTAGCCGTTGGCGGAGAGGAGGCCAGCCCGCGGGCCGACGCCATCCTGAGAATTCCAGCGATTCAATTCGCGCGGCTGGGCCTGGGTCAATTGGTTGCTGAGGTTAGTGATGACAGAGAAGATGTGGTTGGTGGAAAGGGTGGTGCGGCGCAGGTCGGTCCAGCGATCAATCCATTGTTGCCAAAAATCGGGGTCGGCAAACAGGCGCTGCCACCAGCGGACGCCTTCCAAGTTTGGGTTGCCGAAATAGTCGGTGCCCTGGTCGCCGCCGGCTTGCATATACCAGAGGCGGGGATTGAAGCAGCGGACGTCGCCGCTGTAGGACGTGCCCTGGCTGCGGTCGAAGTCCCAGAGCGGTCCCATGGAGATCTTTTGGTTGAGGTCTTTATAGAAATAACCGCTGAGCCGGAAAGCATCGACGTTCCAGACGAGGGCGTTGAAGATATGATGGTCCAGCCAGGAACCGACATCAATGTAAGCGGCATAGCCGGTCAGCGGGTTGGTGTAGTTCAACCCCCAAAGGGCGGTGCCGAACTGGGAAAAATAGCTCGCAATGTAGCTGGCTTGCGCCGCTCGCGACGGGTCCACCATCTCCAAGCCGGGCGGGTCCACATATACGATGCTGCCCTGGAGGGCGGCGTCGTAGAAGGTGCTCTCGTCAGGGTCGGTGCGATCAATCTTGAGCATGTAACCACCAGTCACGGCCGGGGCGGTGGTGGCCTGCGGCTCCAGCTTCACGATGTCCACACGGTTCGGGCCGCGCTTGATCTTCTCCTCCACGGTGTACAGCCCAAAGTAGTTGCCGCCCACCGGCGCGCTGTAGGTGACCGTGCCGCCGCTGGTGTTGAGGAACATTTCCGCAAAACGGGTGCGGGAGGAGTAGCGCCCGGTGTCCCGGCTAAGCTGATGGATGAGCGGGTTGTGCATGTAGGATGGATCGAAGCCGTCCTGGGCATAAAACACCCAATCCGACTCGGCAGGCATGCCAAGGAATCCAACTTTGTTGTCCTGGTTGTATTCATCCCAGATTTCCAGGGCGAGATTGTATTGCGGCTGGCCCGCGGTGCTGCTGCCCCGGATGTTGAAGCCCGCGCGCGTAACGAGCGTGGGCGGATTGGTCAAAGAGGTGCGGCCATTGACCGGCTCGAACAGCATCACAATCACGCTCTGGTTCTCCGAAGGGGCCGACGCCGAGAGGGGGCCGCCCGCCAGGTTGTGGAGGAGCATGACGGGCAAGTCCGAGGTGAATGTAGCCGCGGCTGCGCTGATGTTGATATAGCTCTCGGTATGCGGCTCGCCCGGCCAGAAGCCGGCTTGCCTGGGAAACGCGCGGGCGCGCACCTGGGTAGTGTTGGCAATCGGGATCGGGGCCGTATAAAGCGGCGAGGTGGCCGTGGGGATGTTCGTGATCGCAGCCGTTCCGTAGGCGAGGTTGGTGGTCACCAACACGTAGTGGATGTCACTATTGGTGTCCGTCGTGGTCAAGGCGAGCGAGAAGCTGCTGAGAAAGGTGCCGCCAGCCCGCGAGAATTGAACATCCGGCCCAAAGCCGGCGCCGCGGGTGGCATTCGCCGCGCCAGGCGTGGCGTTGGTAAAATAGCCGACGAGCGTGGGGTCCAGGAGGTCCCGGCCATACGAGATGTCGGTGTATTGCTGAGGGTAGGTTGGACTGAACGCGGAGATGACGTTGCCGGCGGGATCGAACAGGCCGAGGTAACCGGGCGAGGAGGAGAGCTTGAAATTGGTGTGGAGCTGGCCGTTGACGTTGGTGTCGCGGCCCGAGGCGAACACCACCAGGTAACCGTTGGCAGACAGCATCGTGGCCGGGAACACCCACTTGGCCGGTTTAGTCGCATCGTCGGTCAGCGACCAGCCCAGCAGGCTGGCTGGCGTGTCTCCGCCGTTGTAGAGTTCGATCCAGTCGGGGCTGTCCCCGAGTTCATCGTGCAGCGAATTGGCCTGCTTGCCGCTGTTGGAGACCATGAACTCGGAGATCATCACCCCTGGCAACGGCGCATTAGGATTGAGCGTGTAGGACCAACCGCCGCCAGCAAACGCATTGGACGCGCTGCTCAAGTCATGAATGCCATGACCCGGCGCCCAGGCGACCTGCACCGCGCCGGTCGCGGGCTGGGAGAAGCTGAAGACAAACTGCGACGGCGTGACTACGGCCAGGCCCGTCGCCGGCTGGCCGTTGATCAAGAGATCCGATGCGTCCACGCCGGCGACCGCCTTGCTGAAAGCCACTTCGATCGAGGTTAACTGGCGGACAACGGAGTTGGTCTCGGGATAGATTAACGTGAGCGTCGGGCTCGTAAGATCGGGGATATAATAAAGGGCGGGGTTGATCATGAAGTCGGAGCTGCCGCTCAGCGAGCAGTTAAAGGCATTAACCGCAAGCACATTTGTGCCCGGCACCAGGAAGGACTGGAAGTCGGAAACTGTGTTCGTCCACCAGGGGATGGGCTCGGGCAAGGCCGGACTGGCAGTGCCATTATAGGGCACGTCGCCAGCAGGCATGTTGAAGCGCCCCACCTCCTGCCCGTTAATCCACGCAATATAGCCATCGTCGCTAAGCGCGGCGACCTGCAACGCCGCCAGGTCATAAATGTTGGTCACCACGAATGCCTGGCGCATGAAGATGCAAGTGTAGCCGCCATACATGTCCGTCAGGTCCGTATTGCCGGAATAGGCGGTCGGGTTGCCCGGATCATTCTCGTAATAAAATGCCGCCTGGCTGGTGACCCAGGCCGAATCGTCAAAGCCTAATTGACGCCAGGCGGTGGTATCCGGAGTCGAAGCCTCAGAGTAGCCTTTGACGAACCGCCAGGTGCTGTTCGGGGCAACCAGCACACCGGCAAAGCAGGGAAGGACATTGAGGCAAGCGAACAACAACAGCATGCAACGGCACATCGCATGGGCATCCTGGCAAACTTGCCCGCGCTTGTCAGCTACAATGATGGGTGCAGGGCGGACTCGGGCGCAACTCGGCACTGCCACCGAACCGTAGTAGCGTAAGCCTCCGGCTTGCGAAGTCCGCTAACCCTCTGGGTTGGCCTGGTGGGCGTTGGGCTCGGGTCGGAACTCAACAAGCCAGAGGCTCGCTTGGACCACGCAAGCCGGAGGCTTACGCTACTACCGGGTGGTGGCGGTGCCGAGATGCGCCCGGCGGACTCAGGATCAGGTCGTCCACCGCCTTGGCCAGCTCTACGAGATACTCGTCCCCTTTGGGATGATGGGTGAGTGCCACGAGGATGTACTGCCGGCCCGGGCCGGTGATGACCGCCGAGTCGTGAAACCAGTCCTCCCACGTGCCCCACTTGCGGATGATCTGCACGTCCCGACCGGCCAACCCCTTTACGAACTTGATGTTGTCGTGCGGTATGTCCGGGGACGCAAAGATCTTGCGCATCGTCTTCGAGGCCTCGGGCGAGACGAGCTTGCCCTGTTCGAGCAGCAGGAAATAGCGGAGCAACTGGCGCACCGTCGCCGCGTGCGAATTATCGCTGAGCGGATCGCCGATGCGCTCGCCCCCGCCGCCGTAGTGCCGGCCCATCCAGATCCCGCCGCCGTGGTTGGTGTCATAGAAGTGATACGAGTTGAGCACCTCCTGAATTTGCCGCAGACCCAGCTCGCGCGAGAACTTCGCCGCCATCTCATTGCTGGAGGCCTTGGCCATCAGTCCAAGCTCGTGCCGCGTCTGCGGATCGAGGTGGGTGGCCGCCTCCGGGCGCAACTGGAAGTAGGCCAGCAAAATGCCCACCTTCGCCACGCTCGCGGCGTAGTCAATCCGGTCCGGATGAACCACCGCCAGCCGTAGCTGTTTCAAGTCCAATACGCCAACCGCCGCCTGCTCCGTCGTCATCCCGTATTGGCCGCGCAGCTTGGCGTCAACCGCCTCAAGCCGGCCTTGCAGGGCCTCATTCGTCGGGGTGTTGTAGTCCAGGGTGTAGTTCGCGAGCGAAGGCGTCCCCTGTCCGCCAACCGATTCGTAACCAGATAGGCAAAACGCTGTCGTCATAAGCAAGAAGCTGCGCATCAGGGTCTTCCCGATGGCTTGTGAGACCACTGGCATCGCCGGGAGTTTTCGTTCGCAGGTTTCCGCCGGTCAAGGAGAAACCCGGCACGAGCGTCGCCCCTGGCCGAAGGCATTCGCCCGACCGCGCTGCCCGCCATCCCCAAGGCTGAGCTGCCAGGGGAGTGGAGCAGGTCTTGGCGGCACAGGCGCCTTGGCTTTCCCCTGGTCTTCCCCTGGATTCGGGGTGGCTCGTACCACGCATGTACCACGCATGTACCACGCATGTACCACGCATGTACCTGGCTTGCACCTCCCAATCCCCTCCCAATCACCTGGCTTGTACCTGGCTTTGGGCGGCTTTGCCCGGCCTTTCTGCATTCTGCATTCTTCATTCTACCTTCGCTCCGGGGTAGCCTCGGGGTAGCCTCGGGGTAGCCTCAGGGTAGCCTCAAGGTAGCCTCAGGGTGGCTTCTGGGTGCCTACCGGTTGGCTACCAGATAGCCTGAAGGTAGCCTCAGGGTAGCCTGACGGCTTTTCATCATTCATCATTCAACCTTCTGCATTCCCTGGTTGAGGGCCTCGGGGGCAGTCCGGGACGCTATTCCGCCCATGCCACCGAAAACAGCAAAGAGTCGCCCGCAGCCACCTAAGTCTGCTATTGAGAGCCATTTGAGATGTGCAGAATCCTTCCGTGTCCACGGACCTATTTCCACGAGCGAATTCGCTGCCGTCTCGACTCCGCCCCCACGAAACAATTCGCTGTGTTACATCTTCATTCATCATTCTTCCTTCTTCCTTCGCCCCGGCATGGCTTTGCTTGCTTCTTCTGCATTCATCATTCTTCATTCTTCATTCTGCATTCGCCCCAGGGCACCCTGGACATACTCTGGACATGTCCTATACCCATAGAACCCCCCTCAAACCCCCGTTTTCGATCAGCCAAGCTTATCCAGACCGGTTTCCTGCGGGATTTCCGTGGCGGAACGATTCAGATGCGGGGCAGACCTCTGGTATGAACGCGGTGCCGCAAGGTCTCCTCGCCCACCTGCCCCAGATTCAGCGAAGGTGCCTGAGGATCTCGGCTTGCGTCCGGTACTGGTCGCAGTGGCGACGGAAGGCCTCGCGGTCGAGGACTTGGCTGACGTAGGCTTCCGCCGTCACCGGGTAGGCAATCCGATAGAAGCTGCTACGGAAAATCACCTCATACGCAGATTCGTCTCCAGATGCTGCCACACGTACTGTTTCTCTTCCGGCACACTGAGTTGAAGGACCTGTGAGGCTAGGTCCACCCGGGCCTCAAGCCCGTCTTCCTGGAATGAGCGGTAGTGCCCCGAAGTCAGCTCCGCCGCCTGGGCCGAGGGAAACATGAGCCGGCAGCCCAAGACGCCACCGGCGAAAACCAGGTGAAAACAACCTGCACGTTGACGTATTGAAGGGCTCACAACTTTCTCACGTTCTGCTTTTCGTTGACGGCCACGAGGGTCGTTGGGCCAGCCGGCTGTTCCGGCAAGGGAGGTCTTTGTTTTCACCCTCTTCGATCTTTTCGTCTCGTCGCTGGTCCCGTTGATGTCGGCTGCTTGGTTCGGCTGAGCCAACTACTGGCTCAACCGGTAAAACTGCCGTTTGCCCGAGGCGGCATTGATAACTACGTTGTCCCCGCCGATGACCACCTGTGGCGAAGAATTGGTGGTCCAGACCGCTGATGAACCAAGGTTCGTGGTGGATTGCAAAGTGAACCCGCTGTAATTGGTCGGCCACGTCAAAATCACGTATGGTTCGGAAGGAATGATGGTCAGTT
>Ga0224558_1004883_pt1 | contig 10153 bp, 7 predicted proteins | sample 714S32024metaG_FD_180682 | JGI IMG/M metagenome (GOLD analysis project Ga0224558, IMG submission 180682) | Peat soil microbial communities from Stordalen Mire, Sweden - 717 S3 20-24 | ecosystem: Environmental > Terrestrial > Soil > Wetlands > Peat | place: Sweden: Norrbotten County, Stordalen... | reverse complement strand
GCCGCGCCGATCTGGTCGCGCGCCTGCGCTCGAACTCGCTGTTCCGCGCCCTGCGCGTGGACAAGCTCACCTACGCCGCGCTCGAAGCCACGCTGCTCGCCTACGTTAAATGCGACCACGACGCCGTACCGGTGCTGCGCATGATGCGGCTGTCGAAAGACGAGATCGCCCGCCGCGCGGGAAAAATCGTTTCCCAGGTTGAATCTGCTCCGGTAAAATCCGCGCACTTCAAGCTGGAACTCCTGGATGGTGAATCGGTCATCGGCGGCGGCGCTGCCCCATCGGCGGTCTTGCCTACGCGCCTGATCGCGCTGACCCACATCGATCTCAGCGCTGACGAACTAAGCGCCCGTCTCCGCGCCACCACTCCGCCCATAATCGCCCGAATAGAAGAAGGTCGCGTCCTGCTTGACCTGCGCACCGTGTTCCCCGAGCAAGATGCAAACCTAGCCACGGTACTGGCATCCCTAACTGATGCCAAATTGCCAATTACAAATTAAAAATGCATCTATGATTCTCGGCACAGGGGTTGACATCGCCGAAGTTCCTCGCATCCGTCAAAGCATCGAACGGTTTGGCGACCGCTTTCTTCTTCGCATCTTCACCGAAGGAGAAATCCGTTATTGCGAACGAAGAGCCCGCCGCTTTGAAAGCTATGCCGCGCGCTTCGCCGCCAAGGAAGCCGCGATGAAGGCGCTGGGTACGGGATGGAGTCGCGGTGTCCGCTGGCGCGACATCGAAGTAGTGCGACCGAAAGGGCAGCGTCCCACTATTCAATTTCACGGTGAGGCGGGGGCCATCGCCGCCAAGCTCGGCACCAAGAACATCGCGCTCTCGCTTACCCACACTTCCGAAGAAGCCCTGGCCCACGTCATTCTCGAAAATTGATCCCAGCCTTCACAAAAATTACGTAGGGACGGCCGCCCCCGGCCGTCCAGCCGAGCAAAGCTCGGCAGATCCGGCCGCTGCCAGATACCAACCTACTGATCCAAAACAACTTTCTGCGCCCGCGCAACAAGCGCAAATGGTCAGGGTTTATACAGCCGAAACGGAATCAGGCCGGGGCTACAGCAATAGGCCCAAATGGCGAGACTAAAAGAAAGGCAAAGAAAATGAAACGCTCCGTTCGTAGGTCGGTATCAGCATTGGTATTGGGAGTCTTGATGTTGACGGTTTCAGTGCTGTCGTTCTCAACGGCATCGTCGGCAGAGATCGCGATCGGGATTGGAATCTCGGTGCGGATCGGTCCGCCGGCGCTGCCGGTGTACGCACAGCCCATCTGTCCCGGTCCGGGTTATCTCTGGACCCCGGGTTATTGGGCGTGGAGTGACGTCAACGGTTACTACTGGGTTCCCGGCACATGGGTGGTTGCGCCGGTGGGCATGCTCTGGACCCCGGGCTACTGGGGCTTCGCAGGCGGCTTCTACGGCTGGCACGCTGGTTATTGGGGACCGCACGTCGGCTTCTACGGCGGGATCAACTACGGCTTCGGATACGGCGGAGTAGGTTTCGCTGGCGGCGAATGGAGAGGCGGAGCCTTCTTCTACAACCGCGCAGTGATGAACGTGAACGTGATTAATGTGAGGAACGTCTACAACCGCACCGTCATCGTGAATAACACCCATGTGGCCTTCAACGGCCCCGGAGGTATCGAAGCGCGGCCGACTCCGCAAGAGGAAGCGTATGGGCGCGAGCAGCATACCGCGGCGCTCGGAGCGCAAACCGAACACGAACATGCCGCCAGCCAGAACCGGCAGCTGTTCGCATCCGAGAATCACGGGCGTCCAGCTATTGCGGCGACCGCCAGGCCGGGCGAGTTCTCGGGACGCAACGTGGCAAGAGCCAGCGCGGCTGGAGAGCCGTATCGCGAGCCGAAGATGTCGCCGCAGGAAGCGCGCGCGACGTCTGCGGACAATCGTGCGGGCAATCGCGGGTTCAATGAGCCAGCCAGAAATGGCGGCAACTCCAACTCCAGTTCCAGTTCCAACGACCGCTCGATGACACGCCCGGAGAATAATGGAGCGGGAAGCCGGGGACAGACGTCATCCCGAGACAACCCGAAGCCGAACTCCAAGCCCAGCAAGCAGGAGAAGCAGGCTCAGAAGAAAGCGCAGAAACAGGCGAAGGCCGAACAGAAACGCCAGGCCCGTGAGGACCGGTAACCTGCGATGTAACCCGGCAATGCGCACATAAGGAAGCTCCCACTCTTCGCGCCAGACTGTACAACCAGGCGCGAGGGGTGGGAACCTTCGTTTGGCGCAAGCTCCGCCTTCTTCCGCCCCCAAGAAACTCTCGAATGCTGAAAATTCCGCGGCGTTTGTTATGATGCTTCTGTCGTTTACAGACCACCTTGCCTAGCCAGAAGCAGCTCAAATGGTCGCAGCTACGCGTGGGACTCACTCTCCTTTTCGCGAGCATCACACTCGCCGTCCTGATTTTCGTAATGAGCGGCACCGGCGGATGGTTCACCCGCAAGATCACGCTGCGATCGTACTTCGATAATGCCGGCGGCTTGCGCGAAGGCGCGCCCGTGCGTTTGGCGGGTGTGGACATCGGCAACGTGACCGGCATCCGGATCGTGGGCGCCAAGCCGACGACGCCGGTCGAAGTCACGATGAAGGTCAACACCAAGTACAAATTCAATTTGCGCAAAGACTCCGTCACGTTATTGGCCACGGCCGGGGTCCTGGGCGAAACCTACGTGGACATTGACAGTTCGACAGCGAGCGCTACGGAGGCAACGGACGGAGACACGTTGGCAGCCCGCAACCAGCCCGATATACAGGACGTGGTGCGCGCCAGCCAGGGCACGCTGCAGAACATGGACGCGTTGCTGAAGCGGGTGGATCGCATCGTGGCCTTTATCGAAAGTGGCCAGGGCTCGATCGGCAAGGTTATTTACAGTCCCGCCCTGTACGACCAGCTCAACGCGACGGTGGCTGAATTCAAGGGATTGGTCGATGATATCCAGAAGGGCAAGGGCTCGCTCGGGCCGCTGTTTACCAGCGACGAAGTGTACAAGAAAGCGAATGCCGCCCTCGACAAGCTGAACGCGATGGTGGACGAGTTACAGCAGGGCAAAGGCACGGCCGGCAGACTGCTCAAAGATCCCGAGCTGTATGACAACGCGAACAAGACAGTCGCGAACGTTCGCCAGTTGACCGACGACATCAATGCGGGCAAGGGCGCGCTGGGCAAGATGGCGCACGATCAGGAATTCGCCGCCAAGCTGCAGACGACGATGAATAACCTGGCGGAACTCTCCGAGCGCCTGCAAAAGGGCGAGGGCACGGCGGGAATGCTGTTCAAAGATCCTGCGCTTTACAACAACAGCAACCAGATGCTGGTGGAGACGCGGGAACTGGTGAAATCGATCCGGGAAAACCCCAAGAAATATCTGACATTCCACGTGAAAGTCTTCTGATTGCTAGATCAGAGGCAGTCGTTCGTCGTCAGTCGTTCTGAACCCTTTCTCGAGGATTGTCACCCCGAGCGAAGCGAGGGATCTGCATTTGCCAACGACCAACGACCAACGACCAACGACTAACGACTAACGACTAACGACTGCCTACCGCGCCGCCACCTCCGCCTGCTCATGCGCGTGATAGCTCGACCGTACCAGCGGCCCCGACTCAACGTGCTTGAATCCAAACTTCAGCGCCGCTTCTTTCAGTGAGACAAACTCGGCAGGCGTGTAGTAGCGCGTCATCGGCAGATGATCTTTCGAAGGACGCAGGTACTGTCCAATCGTCAGAATATCCACCCCGCGCTCGCCCAAGTCGCGGAAGACTTCGATCAGTTCATCGGTTTCCTCGCCGATGCCAACCATCACGCCGCTCTTTGTAACCATTGCCGGGTCCCACGTTTTGGCATTTGCCAGCAGATCGAGCGTCCGCTTATAGCGCGCTCCCGAGCGCACCGCGCGGTAGAGCCGCGGCACCGTTTCGGTATTGTGGTTGAGCACGTTGGGCTTCGCTTCGAGCACGATGCGCAGCGCTTCTTCCAACCCCTGGAAGTCGGGAATTAGCACCTCGACCCGGCACTCCGGCACCAACTCACGAATCTGCCGGATGGTTTCGGCAAAAATCCTAGCGCCGCCCACGTTATCGTCGTCGCGGTTCACGCTGGTTACGACCGCATGACGCAGCCCAAGCGTGGCGACCGCTTCGGCCACGCGCCGCGGCTCATCCCAGTCAATCGCCGCCGGACGCCCCTTAGGCACCGCGCAAAAGCCGCAACGCCGCGTGCAGATATCGCCCAGCAGCATGAAGGTCGCAGTGTGATGGTGCCAGCACTCTCCAATATTCGGACACTGCGCCGACTCGCAAACCGTATGCAGCCCCAGCCCGCGCGCCAGCTTCTTCAGGTTGTGAAAGTTGTCGCCCCCCGGAGCCTTGGCCTTAAGCCACGAAGGCTTCGGACTGGCAACCCTGGGGCCGAACTCAATCTGGACAAGCTGGAAAGAGGCGGACATGACGGAACCTCGATTTTATCAGTTCGCCAACAGCCCGGAAGAAGAAACGGACCGGCGGCATGAAGCCCCCGGTCCGCGATTTGCTGTGACGTTACCGTCACTTGTGGAAATCGGTCAGGCTCGGGTCGGTGTTACCTGAACCCGCGTCCATGCCGACGACCTGCGAGGCAGAGATTATATAGAGGATCTCCTGTTGGACACCGCCCTGGCTCGCGACCACCCGTCCGTTGGGCGAAACCACATACGTCGCGTTGATGGCGCCACCAGCGGATGGGCCCCCGCTGCCGTCGTCGTCCGACGTTCCAGTGACAGTGCCGTCATTCAGGTTTATGTAGTCGACTTCCGTGTCCACGCTCCAGCTGACCGGCGGTTGACTTCCACCCAGGAAATTCCCGGACAACGAGCTCTTGCTGAAGTCGCTCCCCATCTGCGGCGTTATCGTACCAAAGCTCACCTTGCCGCCGGTATCAACCGCAAAAGCCTGGTTCAGGCCAACTAGGTAGAAGACCGGGTTGTGCAGACCGCAACCGCCCGGACATCCAGTGACGTTGCTGAGTGTCACGCGTCCGCCCGACGGCTCCACGCTGTAGCTCCCCGCTAGGCTCGTCGATTCCCCCAAGCCGTCATTCAACGTGCCGCCATCGTTTTCGTCTATAGTCGCGGTGAACGCCCCGGAACCGTTGCCGTTGATAACCCCAACCTGCACGTCAGCCGTGGCAGGCGTTTTCCCTGTATCGAGCGCCTGCGTTTCGAGCACGCCGTTCCCGTTGAGCGACGCGTCGCTGAGGTTGCTGCTTTGCTGCAGCACCTGGCCCGCCATAATCATTGGCGGCCGCCCGGTGTCCACTGCCATCATCAGCATCTCAGAGGCGCTGACCACGTAGAAGACGAAGTTTATGTCGCGGTTCGTGATGCCGGTTATGGTTGCCGTGCCGCGACCAGCTTGTGCTCCGCTGGACGCCACATTGAAATCGTTGGCAGTAAAAGTCTGCTGAGACTGAACCGTTCCGTTGTCGTCACTGTCACTTTCGCCGGAAATGTTGCCGCCGCCATCGGAGTTGAACTCGCCAGCCACGGCGAAGCGTTTGGCACCCCCGCTGTTATCGGCTCCGACGAGTCCAAAGGCGTAGTTGCCCGTGATCGCGCCGGTCTTGAACGCGCTGGTAGTCTGCTTGCGCAGCAGCCCGGAAGCCAGCAATCCGCTCTTATCGTAGCCCATGATGTGGCCGTTACCGTCGCTGGCGTCCAGCGCGGCTTCAAAAGTGCCGGGGGTGCCGCCAGCAGGGGTCAAGGTAACCGTAGCGAGGTTGTTCGAGCCCACGCAGTACGTCCCGGTGAACGTGCCCCCGGTCTGGGGCGCGGAGTCGTTCTGATCGGCTATATCCATGAGTCCAGCGGAAATGTTTCCCTTTCCGTCGGCCACAAAACTGCCTAAGAAAGAGGTGGCTGTCGTTGCACTATTCTTCCAGCCATTGAGCATCATGGCATAGTTGCCGCTGAGGAGGTCGTTGTTCGTGCCCGTGCAGGCTTGAGCGGCATTAATCGTGATCGTGAAGTTGGCGGTGGATTCTTGCGTCGGAGTTTCCGAATCGGTGACCACAACCGAGAAGGTTGGCGTAGTTCCGGCCGTGCCCGGCGCCGTGCCCGAGAGCGCCCCAGTCGAGGGGTTTATGGCGAGCCATGAAGGATTGCCGCTGAGGCTCCATGTGTAGGCAGGAACTCCGCCGGTGGCACTCACCGTGGCACTGTATTCCGTGCCGGCCGTGGCGGCAGGCAGCGACGTTGTGGTGATCTTCAGAGTTGCAACGCTGATGACGATGCTCAGGCCGGTCGATTGACTGTTGGCCGTCGGCGTCTGCGAGTCGGTCACCTTGACGGTGAAATTTGCCGTGCTGCCCGAGGTCCCGGTCGGCGTGCCTGAGAGCGCCCCGGTCGAGGGGTTAATCGAGAGCCATGAAGGATTGCCGCTGAGGCTCCATGTGTAGAAAGGAACGCCGCCGGTAGCCGTCACCGTAGCACTGTAGGGCGTGCCAATCGTCGCTCCCGGCAAGGTCGTAGTCGTAATGGCCAACTGCGGAGCTGCGCCCACAGTGATGGGAATCGGCTGGCTGCTGGCGGAATTGCCCGACGCATCGGTGACCTTGAAGGTAAACGAGCCGCTGCCTCCGCCGGTCGGTATGCCGCCGATGACTCCCGTGCTGCTGTTCAAACTCAGTCCCGCAGGTAGCGTCGCCGGGCTGACGGTCCAGGTATAGGGACTGGTTCCGCCCGCCTCAACCAGCGTGGCGATATAGGCGGTCCCAGCCGTTGCTGCGGCCAAAGAAGTTGTCGTGATGCTGGGCAGAGGGCTCACATTAATCTTCAAGACGGCCGATTTCGTCGTATCTGTGACCGAGGTTGCCGTGACGGTCGCCGTAAATGCGCTGGTCACCGAGACTGGGGTGTTGTAAGTGGCCAGGGTCGTGGAGGTATTGGTCAGCGTGCCCTGCGAACCGTTAGTACCCGAAACGGTCCACGTCACGCCGGCACTTTTCGAATCGTTCGCAACCGCAGCGGTGATGGAAACCGTTTGCGCTTGATCGATGCTCTTTGTGCCGCTGGGTGTTAACGCAACCCCGATGGACGGGGGCGCCGAGGATGAGCTGCCGCAGCCTGCCAACCCCAAAGTAAGAAGAGCGATCAGTCCCGACAGTAACACCGCCGCCGTTACACGCTTCACAGTTCCCCCTGACACACGGGAGTTTAGGATTTCTCCCGATCTTGTCACTGAGGACATCATGCTTCGGCGAAACTGGTTACTACAAGTTACTCAAGTACTCCCTTTTGTGACAATCCCTTTTATGCACCAGTGGTCGTAAACACGCGAATGCCGCGCTGGATCGGTATTTCGTCCCCTCAGTTCACGTCGCCCGTTGGGAGCTTACTTCAGATGCACCGCTGCCTCCGAGCGCTTCCGGCCGGAGGACTGTCCGCCGCGCTCTCCAATCGTCCGCAACCCAGGCATCGCGTACTTGGGCTTGATCTCGTGGCATCCAGCTTCGCAATACACGCCGCCGGCGGCCGATTCGGGCGACGGCATGGGAGAATTCACCGCGAGCTCCCGGTCAGCTTCCAGTTGCCGTTCCACGCCGGCGATGAGCTCTTCGTTGTCCGCCGCCGTCAGCCACTTTTTCTGCGACACCAGATAATCTTCCAGCCGAGCAATCGGATCGCGCCGCTTCCAATACTCAAACAGCGGCTTGGGAACATACTCCGCCGCATCATGAATAGCGTGCCCCTTCATGCGCATCATTTTCGCTTCGATCAGCGTCGGCCCTTCGCCGCGCCGCGCCCGCTCGCAGGCTTCATGACAAGCGTCGTAAACCTGACAAGCGTCGGTGCCATCGACGATCACGCCTGGAATCCCATAGGCAATGGCGCGCTCCGCCAGATCTTTGACGCGGAACTGCATGTCGGCGGGAGTGGAGTATCCCCAAAGATTATTCTCGACAATCAGCACCAGCCCAAGATTCTGCACCGCGGCGAAATTCAGCCCCTCATAAGTCACCCCGGTCGACTGCCCACCATCGCCGATGTAAGTCATGACCGCGATGTGTTTGCCCTGCAACCGCGCCCCCAGCGCCACGCCCGCCAGCACCGGGATCAAATCGCCCAAAGTAGAAATCGGCGAAACCACGTTGCGCGTCTCGATATCGCCAAAGTGCGACGAAGCGTCGCGTCCCTTGGTGGGAGATCCGGACTTCGCCATGTACTGCATCATGATGTCGGCGGGCGAAAAACCGCGCACCAGCAGCGCCCCCTGGTTGCGAATCATCGGCCCCAGCCACTCATCTTTACGCAGCGCGTAAGCCGAGGCGCAAGAGCAAGCTTCCTGCCCCAGCCCAAAGTAAACGCCGCCGACCACCTGGCCCTGCTTGTAGAGATTTTCCAGCGCCGTTTCCATGCGCCGGTTAAGCAGCATCCAGCGATAGATCTCGATGCACTGCTCCCGGCGAAGATACTTCGACTCGCGAATCGGCGGCGCGGGCCGGGAGAGATCGCCGCTCTCGACCTCGTAGCGAACCTCATCGCCCGAGCGAACCTGGCGGAGGGTGAAGCTTGGCTTTTCGAGGCGATAATCGCGGATGGTGTAGGAGCGGAGATCGCCGCTCGGTGGGCTCTTAGCTCTTGGCTTCTGGCTGCTGCCTTTCTTTTTCACCATTGGTCAGTCCGCGAACATGCTAACACCCATGTGCTAAAAGCCATGTGGCGCGGGCGCCCTCGCCCGCGAAAAGCTCGCACCGGAGACAACGTCGCGAGTCAGCCAACAGAGAATTCATCCTCGCCGTGCAGTCGCCGCAGGTCCGCCGGAACCTTCATCGGCAACCCCACCGTATTGCCCAGCAGCGCATCGATCGTCTCCACCCAGAGCGTCTCGCTCCCGAAAACGCTGCCGAAGTTTCGCGACACCGCCTGTGCCACCTCGTTCAAGTCGAGCTCCCGCCCCAGTTCTTTCTCCATGGACGTCACCGCCTTTGCCGTGATGCCGCAAGGCACGATCAGGTCGAAATAGCTGAGATCCGGATTTACGTTAAAAGCGAAGCCATGCGAAGTAACCGAGCGCGAAATGTGCACGCCGATGGCAGCGATTTTAGCCTCTGGGCTTGTGTGGCGGCGGGTCTCTGACCCGCCCCGCCCGGGTCGAAGCTTGTCCTGAGCTGAGCCGAAGGAACCCGGGCCCACACTGTCGGGCTCCGTCCAAACTCCGGTGAGGCCTGCGACCCGCGTCGTCCGGATTCCGAAATCGCCGCAGGTGCGAATGAGCACTTCCTCCAGCCGCCGAACGTAGTCGACCGCGCCCAAGGTCTTTCGCCAGGATGGGAATGACTCGGCAGCTACGTTCGAAGGCCCTTCCTGATAGCTGACGGCTGATGGCTGACGGCTGAACCCCCGCAAATCAAATATCGGATACCCCACCAGTTGCCCCGGCCCGTGAAACGTAACATCCCCGCCGCGATCGCACTCGAACACCTCGACGCCCCGAGCCGCCAGTACTTCGGTCGAAGCGAGCACGTTGGCAGCCTTGGCGTTGCGTCCAAGGGTGATGACAGGCGAGTGCTCAAGCAGCAGAAGCACATCGCCAACCTGTCCCAACTTCCGCCGTTCGACCAGCGTCCGCTGCAGGCGCAGACCCTCGCCGTAATCAACCTGACCGAGTTGGACGACAGAAATCACGTTGCTGTTGAAATTATAGGCCCGCAATGGACACCATGGACACCGAGGAGAATCGTAGCGCCGGCATCTTGCCGGCTGTCCTGAGCGCGTCTCGCGCCGCCGCCGGGGACGGCGGTACTCCATTGATCGCTTTATTCCAGGGCAGAGCCATGTCCCGATGTGACGAACCCCACTCATTCGCTAGGTACGCGAATGAGGCCCTGACCGCTCTCTGTCCCTTAGCTCAAGATTTTGCGCCAGCTATTCGCCCGTAACTTTTTTATTCCCCCCTTGCACAATCCCTTTCACTTTGGTATAACAAATCGAGCCGAGGACAAGTGACTGAGTGTCTGAGCTGTCCGCTGAATCGTCGCGGTCGCTTTTGGCATCCAATTCAGTAAGCCTCCAACTGACCCCTTTCCGGGGTTCGCATTCGGGGACAAAGTTCCCTGAAGGGTTTCCGCGCATAGCAGAGCCTCCAAGCGA
>Ga0224558_1004882_pt1 | contig 10154 bp, 10 predicted proteins | sample 714S32024metaG_FD_180682 | JGI IMG/M metagenome (GOLD analysis project Ga0224558, IMG submission 180682) | Peat soil microbial communities from Stordalen Mire, Sweden - 717 S3 20-24 | ecosystem: Environmental > Terrestrial > Soil > Wetlands > Peat | place: Sweden: Norrbotten County, Stordalen... | reverse complement strand
GTTCTGAAGAGAACATTGCCGGAGTTGATGTAGGTTTGGACGTCTTCGAATCCGAGGGACTCATACAGCGCCCGCAGTTCGTCCATCTTCACCTTGTGGTGGCCGCCGACATTCACCCCCCGGAGCATAGAGATCAGCACAGGCATATGAGGTACAGGATACCTCACGCCCGCTCCCTGACGGGGTGCCCTGTGGGTCCGGCGCAACGCGAAAACCAAAACCCCATATTGGCCGCGGATGAACGCAGATGAACGCGGATAAGAACGAGCCAGGCGGAAGTTTTCCTGAGCGGACGAAGGGTACAAGACCGCGGCGCCTGGATAGTCAGCGGCCCCCGACCCGCTGTCCCCTCGCCCGCTGCATGAAGACAGGTAGTATGGATCTTGCGGCGTTTCCTGAGCTTCTCGCGCTCTCCATTCTTGTCTCGTACACGCGCACGCCTCGGTCACCCCAGGCGGAAGCCCCCGCCCCACCCTGCGTTACAATAGCGTTGAATGCCGCAGCGGGAAACCATGCTCGTCCCGCCGGTTCCTTTTGCGCCGCAGTTGCTCTCCAGGTTGGGCGAACTGGACAGGGCCGTGCAATCGGCAATCCGGGGGAAGCCCGAAGTCGTACGGCTCTCGCTGGTCTGTCTGCTGGCGCGCGGCCATCTGCTGATCGAGGACGTGCCGGGCGTGGGGAAAACTACGCTGGCCCAATCGCTGGCGCGCGCCGTGGCCTGCGGCTTCCACCGTCTGCAATTCACCAGCGACATGCTGCCCAGCGACGTGCTGGGCGTCACCATTTACAATGCGCATTCCGAGGCGTTCGAATTCAAGCCGGGTCCCGTCTTCACCAATTTCCTGCTGGCCGACGAAATCAATCGCACCACGCCCAAAACCCAGTCGGCGCTGCTGGAAGCCATGAACGAGAGCCAGGTGACCATCGACGGCCGCCCGCACCTGCTGCCCCGCCCCTTCATGGTGATCGCCACGCAAAACCCGGTGGAGCACCACGGCACTTACCCGCTGCCCGAGTCGCAGATGGATCGCTTCCTGATGCGCCTGCGCATCGGCTACCCGGACTCGGCCAGCGAGCGCGAGATCCTGCGCAATATCGAGATGGCCACCGCCGACAGCGTGCGCCCGGTGCTTTCCGGCGATGACATCGTACGGCTGCAGGCCTCGGTGCAGCGCGTGGCAGTGGAAGAGTCGCTGGTGGATTACATGCTGGCCATCGTGGAAAAGACTCGCGCGCACGAATCGCTCACCCTCGGGGTCAGCCCGCGCGGCTCGCAAGCGCTGTTCCGTGCGGTGCAGGCGCTGGCGCTGCTGGAGGGGCGCGAATACGCCATTCCGGACGACGTGAAACGCCTGGCGGCGCCGGTCTTCGGGCATCGCGTGATGGTCAATACGCGCACGGCGCTGGCCCAGCGGCGCTCCGACCTGGGCGACCGCATCATCGAAGAGATCCTCAACCAGACGGACGTGCCCCTTTAGTGCAAGTACGTCATGCAGAATCGTGGGGCGGGCGTCCACGCCTGCAGCGGGTCTCCAGACCCGCAACGGGTCCTGAAGGACACACTTCCATATGAAAACCGCCATCATCGGCCTACCCATGGTAGGTAAGACTTCCCTGTTCACCATCCTCACCGGCGCCCACCAGGAGACGCGCATCGGTTCGACCGCTGTGCACGTGGGCGTGGCCAAGGTGCCCGACGCGCGCCTGGAGGAACTGGCCAAGCTGTTCGAACCCAAGAAGGTCACGCATGCCAGCGTGGAATACGTGGACATGCCCGCCATCTCCAAGGAGAGCCTGCGCGACGCCAGCTACGTCGCCAGCCTGCGCGTGGTGGACGCCTTCGCGCAGGTGCTGCGCCTGTTCGAGGACGATACCATTCCGCATGAGAGAGGCAGCCTGGATCCGCTGCGCGATCTGGAAGACGTGGAGACGGAGCTGATTCTGAGCGACCTGGTGGTGATCGAAAAGCGGTTGGAGCGGCTGGACAAGGACCGCAAGAAGATCAAGAATCCCGAGCTGGACCGGGAATTTGAATTATTGCAGAAGTGCAAGGCGGCGGTGGACGCTAACCAGCCGCTACGCGAACTGGAGCTTGGCCCGGACGACGAGAAGCGCATACGCGGGTTCCAGTTTCTGTCGCAGAAACCCATGCTGTACGTGTTGAACCTGGGCGAGGCGGACGCGCCGAAGCTGCACGATAAGGAGCGGGAGTACCGCCAGGGTCCGCTGGCCGGACGCAAGCAGACTGCGGTCGCGGCGATTTGCGGCAAGGTGGAAGCCGAGTTAGCCGAGTTACCCGCCGCGGAGCAGAAGGAGTACATGGCGAGTTACGGCCTGAGTGAGTCCGGCCTGGAGCGGCTGATTACGGCGACTTACTCGCTGCTGGGGTTGATGTCGTTCCTGACCGCCGGCGAAGACGAGGTGCGCGCCTGGACGATTCCCTTCCACAGTACGGCGGTGAAGGCGGCCGGCGCGATTCATTCGGACTTCGAGAAGAAGTTCATCCGGGCGGAAGTGGTGAACTGGAAATCGCTGGTGGACTTAGGCGGGTATGCGGGGCTGCGCGAAAAGGGTATGCTGCGGCTGGAAGGCAAGGAGTATATTGTCAAGGATGGCGACGTGCTGGTGATCCGGCACGGGTAATGCGGGAGGTTGAAGGTGCGTTCGATAGCGCTGCTATTCCTTTCGCTGGCGCCGGCGCTTCTGGCTGACGCGGCGGAGCGGCCCAAAGAGATTCGCGCTCTGGTGGATGCGGCTCCGGTGGCGCCGCCTGAGTTGGCCGCCGATATTCTGATTCGCATCGTCGAGTCCGGCCGCGTTACCGACCCGGCCTGGAAGCTGGAGTTGCTAGACCAGGCGTTCCACATGGCGGGGGCGGCGAAGTACCCGGTCGCACTGAGCGCGGCGGTCGCACGGGCGCTGAATACCGATTCCGACCCTGGCGTGCGATCCGGGGCATTGCACGCCAAACTGGACGCGCTTTCGTTGCGCTGCCGAGCGGTGAGCGGCACGCTGGCCCTGGACCGCAAGAAGGCGGTCGCCTTGTTTCGTGAGATTCCGATCTTGCAGTTCCCTGCTCACACGTGCGCCGACTCCATGCGAGAGTTGCCGGACATTGTTTTTGAGACTCTGGGACAGGTCTTCGCACAGGCATTCACCCCGCAAGAGCGCGCCAAGGGCAAGCACGTCGACTTCGCGGAAGAGTATCTGGGCGGCCTCACTTCGCCTACGCAGTTGGAGCCAGCCATCCGCATGATCGCGGCTCAAAAGCTCACTTCGGATGAATTGGCGCGGCTGACCGGCGTGCTGGTGGCGAGTATCCAACAACTGAATAGCGACGACCGGACATTCACCGCCGTAACGAATCCGGGGCTGATCGACGAAGTGCTGACATTCGCCGACCGCTGCCGGCAGAGCGGGTACTCGCCGCAATCCCTGGTGGCCAGTTTCCGCGCGTACCTGGTGAGGCATTTCCAGGCAGCCAGATGCGCGGAGAGTCCCAAGGCTTACTCGGGCGGCCGGTTGGCGGAGACGTTCAACCAGATGTTAGTGCCGCTGGCGGGAGAAGGCGCGGTGGCTCCTATCACTCCCGATGAGATGAAACCCGTGTCAGTAGGGGAAGCGGCGAAAGTCTATGAGTTCTGGTCCAAGCCGGCGGCCCGGAAAGTGATGGCGGACTACAAGCTTTTGCGCTTTGGCACGGACGAACAGCAGGCGCTCAACAGCGCGAAGGGCACGCGTCCCGATCACATGGCCCAGTTTCTGACCGTGGAACAAAGAAGCACGCCCGAATGGCAAGCCGCGGCGCAGGAGTTTCTGAGCAGACTCGAGGAGTGGAAACAGGACAACGACGAACCCGCGGAGTCTTACTTCCACGAGGTCTGCTTCATGTATGCCGGATTGCTCGATATAGCGCCGTCCGGCTCGTTGCGCGAACACGTGCTGCACAGTTACATCGATTTCCTGAAGAACTCTGAGGTCGAGCGCGGCAGCCCGCCGGAGTGGTACCTGGAGGTTTCCCGGCTGATGAACGGGGCGACCGACGCTACGTCGGGCGAAATCAGTCGCGTGAAAAACGAAATGCGCGCGCGTGGCGATCCGGTGATGATACTGCTGGTGGATGTACAACGGACTTTGGCGGCGCAGGCTTCCACTACGACCGGCCATCGCCATGCCGGCTCCACTCCGGCCCCTTGAACTCTTCCGCACCACTGGCGCGTACAACACGCCCAAGCCCGCCAGCAGGCCAGCGAGAGTCTTCCCCGCTGGTTCATTCGGCGGCATCGTCACTCAGACCGTAACTCGCCATTTACTCCTTGCGCTCGTCGGCAGGGAGCTCGGCAACTCGGCTTCCACCTTGCCGCAAATCGCCGCAAGCCGTTTCGGCCCGAGGTCGTGAACTGGAAATCGCTGGTGGACGTAGGCGGACATGCGGGGCTGCGCAAAAGGGGTATGCTGCGGCAGTCTGCAGGGCGAGGTGCACATTGTCAAGGGTGGCGACGTGGTGGCGATCCGGCACGGGTGACTAATTCCTGCACGACCCGGTGCCCTGGTGCCCCGCGCCGATTGAGTCGCCGAATTGCTGTTCGTCTGGATGGCCGGCCGGTTAGTGGCCCTACGCGCCTCTGGATTCCCGGCGCGCGCGGTCCCGATCGAGAAACCGCTCAATCAGTTTCGTGGATGCTCGAAATCCGGATTGCCGCAATCGCGCGACGGTGGGCGGGAAATCGATCAGGTCACGCTCGGCGGCAATCAGAAGAACTGTCAACGTACCCGTTACGACCAGGTTCCTGCTGGCAGCCTCTCGCCGGCCCTGTGTTTCGTCGATGATCGCCAGGTCCGCAGCAAGTCTCTGGGCCAATACGATCACCGCCGCTTCTCCCGCGTCCAGCCGGGCTAGCGCGCGGTCATCCGGGAGCGCAACTTCGTGAACCTCGATCCACTCAGGCAGCCTTCGCGCAAAGCCACGCACCATGGGTGGCGCCTTCGCTGCCCGCAGTTCACCCAGGACTTGCGCTGGAATTAACACCCGGGCATAGAGTTGATGGAGGAGACGCTCACAGCCGATGAGGACCAGATGGTTTAGGGGAGTCGTATCCGCAATGACCACCATTCGGGCTCACAAACGGTCAACCTAACGCGGAACGTCCGGCGGAAGCAAGCTGCGATGAGTCTCGATCTCTCGCTCCAGTTCCTCGTCCGAGTAATCGTAGTGCACACCAGCCCGATCCAAAAGGGCATCCACTTCCATGCGAGACTCGTACCCAAGCATTCGCCCAACCTGTGCGGTAGTGAGCGCACCGGAGCGGTAGCCTTCCACGGCGAGCGCCTCCAGTGCGTGTCGTGGCAGGTCCCCCCAACCATGTTGGAGCGCTTCCATCACGTCCTCGGGCACTTCGAGCTGGAGTTGCATATTCCGCCTGACTCTTAGTATATCCCTTGCCGATCCCGGCTCCACTCCGGCCCCTTGAACCTCTTCCGCACCACAGCCACATACAACACACCCAAGCCCACTAACAGGCCAGCCAGAGTCTTCCCCGCCAGCTCATTGGGCGGCATGATCAGCACCACGCAGATAAAGGCCGCAAACACCACAGCCACCAGGTTCAGCGGCGCGCCGAAGCGGCCCAGGCTCCATACCGCCTGGCTCGGCCAATCCGACCCGGCCTGCCGCGCCCGCCATGCCAGCGCGATCGGAATGGTGTAGGCCAGATACAGCGCGACCGTGCTGAGCGATGTCACCACCGGCACCGCCTTGGTCCAGAGCATGGCAGCCATCGACGCCGCTACGATCAGCCAGATGGCCGGCGCGGGCGTGCCGTGGCGCGGGCTGACCCAGCGCACCTGATCCGCCAAAGGCGTGCCGTGGTCGCGGGCGAGCGAATACAGCGCGCGCGACGCCGATGTGACGCACGCCAGTCCGCAAAACCACATGGCCATGGACGCCAGCGCCGCCATGGCGTTGCCCGCCCGCGCGCCCAGTGCCTGTTGCAGGATGGCGATCACCGCGGGGATCTGGTTGCCCTGCGCGTCCTTGGCGGCCAATACCGCGGGAATGCTGCGGATGGCCAGCGTTAGCGCCAGCAACAGAAAGTAACCCGCCACCCCGGAAACCGCGACCGACAGCACGATGCCCCAGGGCGCCCGCCGCCGGGGATCGCGCGTCTCCTCGGCCATGTGCGCCGAGGCGTCGAACCCGGTGTAGGTCCACTGCGCCTGCAGCAGCCCCAGCACGAAGGCCCACCAGTACAGCGAGCGTCCGTTGCTATTCACCGCCGCAAACAGAAACGGCACGGGTTGTTTTGGCGCGAGAAAGAACAGCGCGAGCACTACCACGGCCACGCCGGCGATGTGCACCGTCACGCTGAAATCGTTCAAGATCGCCACCAGCCGGATGCCGTAGTGATTCAGAATGCCCTGGTTCAGCAGGATGAACGCGAACATCGAGAACAGGTTGAATGGCGTGGAAGGCAGATGCAGAAACGGCAGGATGAATTGGGCGCAACTGTAGTTGATGCCGGCCTGCGCGGCGATCAGCCCAACGATGTTCAGCCAGGCTACCAGCCAGCCCCAGCCTTTGCCGCCCAGGTCGGCCGCCCAATGGTAGGTGGCGCCGGCGGTGGGATAGGCCGAACACAACTCGGCCATGCTGGCGGCCACCACCAGCGTGAAGACGGTAGCCAGCGGCCAGCCCAGCGTCATCTCCAGCGGGCCGCCCATTTCGAGGCCATAGCCGAACAGCGTGACCGCACCGGTCAGAATCGAAATGATGGAAAAGGAAATGGCGAAGTTGGAGAAGCCGCCCATGCCGCGGAACAGTTCCTGGGCGTATCCGAAGCGGCCCAGGTCGGAGCGATCCTGTTCCGGCAAAGACATCGCGCCGCGCGCCTAGAGTTCCACGTCCTTCTTCAAGTGCTTGCTGATGGCCTGCTCGACCAGTTCCTTCAAGGTCTGGCCTGTCTCGGTGTGGACGAAAGTGTTCTCCACGATGTCCCAATCGAGCTTATAGCTGCGGGCCCCCAGCATCGCCTTGATCTGCCCCGTGGCGGCGTCCGGCACAACCGTGAATTTGCCCGGCGGTCGGTCGAAGGAGATGGCAATCGCGCCGCCATGCAGACTGGACTGGAAGCCATAGTCGTCACCGGCCAGCACCAGGTCCCCCTGCAAAGCCGTCAATGCTTCGTGAGTGTGCTTCTTGAACTCGTGTTCTTCGATCATGCGATCCCCCTGTGGCGCACGCAATCGTTCTATTGCGTACCTTCCACCCTAGCATTCCAATATGCCGCATGGCGCGCGGAGTGGCAAGGGCGTTTTTGCGCGGCTTGCGCGCGCATTGCCGATTGCGTTCCCCAATGTCACGCGCAGCACGTCGAACCAGCCGCGCTGGGCGCGCACGCCTTCGCCGATATTGAGCGGCCGCGGCTGTATGACCGCAATGCCATCCAGAAGCTTGCTTCCCTCACGCAGATCGCCGTAGTCGGCGTACGAGGTCGCGATGTGCTCGCCGGAGGACGCCCGGCCCGGCCTGCGCAGGTTGGAGGGCGGCCAATCTTGGCCGCAGCCGCCTTTTAGGGGGCCAACGCTGGCCTCCCTCCAATTTCAATAACTTGCGGGGGTTTTCGACCGTGCAGGACGCCAGCCTACGCGGCGCACTCCCCGCGGCCAAGTTGCAGCGAGAACGCGGTTTCGTCGCCCCAATCCCGATAGATCTCCGGGTGCAATTCGGCGGGCTTGGCCAGGTCGCTGGTAAGGCTGCGGAAAGTCTCCACCTTGTAGCGCATCACATATTGGCGGAAAGTCTCGCCCGGCGCGCGTTGTGCCAGGTAATGATCGAGCACCCGCGTGACCGCCTCGGGCGCCAGGCGCGCCGGCACGCTCTGCACCGCCAGTCCGAAGCGCATGATGCCTTCGTCGTCGAACCCGCCGCCCAGCAGCATCAGGTAATAAGGCACCTCGCGGCCGTCGATCTTGCGGGCGTTGCCGTAAAAGCCGAAGTCCGCGATCCAATGCTGTCCGCAGGAGTTCGGGCAGCCGCTTACCTTTATCGATAGTTTCCGCGCCTCCGGGTCGTCGTATTGGCGCACAGCCTCTTCCAGCGCGGCGCCCAGGTTCATGGACTTGGTGAGCGCCAGATTGCAGGAGTAAGCTCCGGGGCAAGTGGTGACATCCCCAATCTCCCGCGCCCCAGCCTCGCCCAGGCCCAGCCCGCCGAGCGCCGGGTGCACACCGCGCAGCCTGCCCAACGGAATGAATCCCAGCAGGATGTTCTGGTCGATGCCGATGCGCAGCAAACCATCGCCGGCATCCGCCGCCAGCCGGGCCAGGCCGCGCATTTGCGCGCTGGTCAGGTTGCCTTGATCTACACGCACGACCACTGCGGCGTAACCGCTCTGCCTCTGCTCGATGACGTTGCTTTCGAGCCAACGGTCGTATTGCGGATCGCCTGTGCCGTTCGTATGAATGACGGGCAGCAGCGCGCCTTGTCCCAGCGCCTGAGGATGCGATTCATATCCGCCGAAGCCCTCCGGCGCAAGTTCGGGCCAGGCGATGCCGCCGTTTTCCAAAATATCCGCGTACTCCCGCTCGATCTGCTCGCGCAGCCAGTCTATGCCCCGCTCCCGCAACACGAACTTCAGGCGCGCCTTGTTGCGGTTCTCGCGATTGCCGTATTTGTTGAAGACGCGCACCACGGCTTCGCACCGGTTCAGCAGGCGCTCTTCGGGCAGAAACTCGTCGAGCAGTTGGGCTTCTGTGGGCAGCGGTCCGAGCCCGCCGCCGATCGTCACGCGGAAGCCGCGGCGCCCCTCGCGCTCGACGGCCCGCAGGCCGATATCGTTGATGGCGCCCGCAATGCAATCGTTGTCGCGGCACCCGTCGAACGCGATCTTGAATTTGCGCGGCAGATTGCCGGTCAGGTCCTTGCGCAGAAACGCGTAAGCGATGCGCTGCGCGTAGGGCCGCACGTCGAAGACTTCGTCGCGGCTCAATCCCGCCAGTGTGCAGGTGGTGACATTGCGCACGGTGTTGTAGCAGGCTTCGCGATTGGTGAGGCCCACGTCGGCCAGCAGGTGCATGACGTCGGCGACATCCGCCAGCGCCACGAAGTGGTATTGCATGTTCTGCCGCGTGGTGATGTGGCCCTTGCCGCCGGCGAATCTCTCGCTGATGCGCGCCAGTTGCTCCATCTGAACCGCGGTCAGCAGCCCGCCGGGGACCTTGCACCGCACCATCTGGACGCCCGGCTGCCGCTGCCCGTAGATGCCGTGCTTGAGGCGGAATGGGCGGAATTCGTCCTCCGGGATTTCGCCCGCCAGGAAGGCGTTGGCCTTGCTGCGGAAGGTCTCGATTTCTTCGCGGACCAGCCGGTCGTGCTGGCGTTCAAACTCCTCGCGGACGCTGAGCGTATCTTCGATAAGGGTGGCCATAGAGAATCTCCCTATTGCCTATAGAGATTAGCATGAATACAAAAAGGACGCAAGCTCACTAAGCCCCGCGAAATCAATGCGCCTGCTGCCGAGCCGCGACCGCTGCCGAGCCGCGACCGTAAGGGAGCGGTTTGCCAAATCGTTAAGTACCCGTAACCGTGCACCTGCTGCGCTTTGCTACATACTTGAGTATAGACAAAGGAGACTTACGACGATGTCTCAGACCCGCATCGCCAAACTTTTTAAGAACGGCTCCAGCCAGGCGGTGCGTTTGCCCGCCGAGTTTCGCTTCGACGGCTCGGAGGTTTTTGCGACGCGCGACGATGTTACCGGCAACGTCGTATTGTCCGACCGGCCAGGCGCCGAGGTTTGGCGAGGCTTCTTTGAAATGATGCGCTCCATCGACGTACCGGACAAATTCATGGCCGACCGTCCCATGAACCTCCCGCCACGCGAGCGCAAGCTATTCGGCGAAGAGGGCTGAGCATGCTTTATTTACATGCTCGACACGGACACCGCGAGCTACGTCATCAGGGGCCGCGATCCACAGGTGGAAGCAAAGTTGTCGGCGATCGAGCCGTCCATGGTGTGCATCTCGGTGATGGGTGTGCGACATAAAAGTGGAGATCACGCCCGGCGGGCCTCCCAATAATCCTCGAAGCGACCATTGAGTTGGCAGCATCGTAGAGCCAGGATGGCGTTCGCCGCGCGTACCGTCCAGAACATGCC
>Ga0224558_1004881_pt1 | contig 10156 bp, 8 predicted proteins | sample 714S32024metaG_FD_180682 | JGI IMG/M metagenome (GOLD analysis project Ga0224558, IMG submission 180682) | Peat soil microbial communities from Stordalen Mire, Sweden - 717 S3 20-24 | ecosystem: Environmental > Terrestrial > Soil > Wetlands > Peat | place: Sweden: Norrbotten County, Stordalen... | reverse complement strand
GTAAACGCGTTCGCCGCGAGATTATCGAGATGACCGGCGCCGCCAAATCGGGGCACCCCGGGGGATCGCTCTCGGCCGTCGAGATCGTGGTCGAACTCTACTTCGACTACATGCGTATCGAGCCGAAGAACCCCAAATGGCCGGATCGCGACCGCTTCATCCTCTCCAAGGGCCACGCCGCGCCCGTGCTCTATGCCGTCATGGCGGAAGCCGGCTACGCCGACACCCCCATCGGCCAGTTGAATACCCTGCGCAAGCTCGGCTCCATGTACCAGGGGCATCCCGACGTGCGCTTCATTCCCAGCCTCGAAGCCTCCACCGGCTCGCTCGGCGAGGGCCTCTCGCTGGCGCTCGGAATGGGGTTGGGCGCGCGCCTCGATGGCCGCCCTTGCCGCACTTATGCCATGTTCGGCGACGGCGAAATCCAGGAAGGGCAAATCTGGGAATCCGCCATGGCCGGCGCCTTCCATAAGGTCGATAACGTGGTTGCCATCGTGGATTACAACGGCATCCAGCTCGACGGCTTCGTGAAGGACATCATGGAAGTTGCGCCATTGGCCGAGAAGTGGCGCGCCTTCGGCTGGCACACGCTGGAGATCGACGGACACGATCTCCCCGCCATACAGAAAGCGCTGCGCGAGGCCGAGGCCACCAAGTTCCGGCCCACCTGCATCGTGGCCCACACCATCAAGGGCAAAGGCGTCTCCTTCATGGAGAACAACCCCAAGTTCCACGGCACGGCCCCCTCGCCGGCCGAAGTCGCACTGGCCCTACAGGAGCTCAAATAACCATGCCCATCAAGACCAAATTCGAAGTCAAACTGGGAGCGGCCACCCGCGAAGCCTTCGGGCGCACCCTGGTGGAGTTGGGCCGCGAGAACCGGGATATCGTGGTCTGCGACGCGGATCTATCGAAATCCACCATGACCACCTATTTCGCCAAGGAGTTTCCCGACCGGTTCTTCTCCATCGGCATCGCCGAGGCCAATATGGTGGGCATCGGCGCCGGCCTAGCCTGCGCTGGTAAGATCCCCTTCGTGTCCAGCTTCTCGGTCTTCGTCATGAACAAGGGCTTCGAGCAGCTCCGCGTCTGCGCCGCTTATCCCAAGGTCAACCTCAAGGTAGTGGGGACCCACAGTGGAATCTCGATTGGGGAAGACGGCCCCTCGCAGATGAGTGTGGAAGAAACTGCGCTGGCCTGTTCGCTGGCCGGCTTCGTGGTACTGACGCCCGCCGATGAGGCTACTACCAAAGCGCTGGTCCGCCTGGCCGCCGCGCACGTGGGTCCCGTATTCATCCGCACCGGCCGCATGAAGGCGCCCATCATTTATGGCGCCGATCAAAAGTTCGAAATCGGCAAGGCCATCGAAGTGGTGGCGGGTTCCGATGTCGCCATCGTCGCCAACGGCCTGCTGGTGGCTCAATCCATCCTGGCCTCGGAAACGCTCGAAAGCGAAGGCATCTCGGCGCGCGTTATAGACATGCATACGGTGAAGCCGCTCGACCGCGAAGCCATTCGCCGCGCGGCCGCCGAGACCGGCGCCATCGTGGTGGCCGAGGAACATCTCGTGGATGGCGGCCTGGGCGTGCGCGTGGCCCAGGTGGTAGCCGAGACCGCGCCGTGCCCCATGGAATTCGTGGGCATCCACGATACCTACGCCGAATCCGGCCAGCCGGACGAGTTGCTGGAGAAATACGGCCTGGTGGCCCGCGATGTTGCCGCCGCCGTTCGCAAGGCGGTCGCGCGCAAGCGCTAGCAGCCCCCATGTCTGACGCCGGATCTCTGGCCGAAGCGCTTCTCGAACAGAGCCCGGTCTGTCATTGGGTCGTCACCGCCGCCGGCGTCTTCGACCGCATCTACGGAGACCCCGCTTCCATCTTCGGGAAACCGGCTTCCGAGCTGGTCGGACGATCAGCCGCCGAAGCCCTCGCTCCCGAGCTGGCCAGTGTGTGGCGGGACCGCTTCGCCCGCGCCCTCGAAGGCGAAACCGTGGTTCTGCGCGAGCGCCGGGGTAACGCCATCTGGGGCTCAATCGTGTTTCCCATCCGCTTCGGCGCGGAGACTCGCTACTCCGGCGGGCTGGCCCGCGAAATCACTGCCTGGAGCGCCGCCGAACAGGAATTGCGCTATACCGTGCTGGGCGCCCTCAAGGCCCAGGAGTTCGAGCGCAACATGGTGTCCAGGTTCCTCCACGACACGGTGGGCCAGAACCTCACAGCGCTGGGACTGCAACTGGATCTGATCCGCATGGATCTGGAGAACGTGTCGCCGGAAACCTGCGCGCGGGTAGTCGAGATCCAGCAGGTTCTGGAAGCCATGATGCAGCGCGTGCGCGAGTACAGCTACGAGCTCAACCCATCCATCGTCGAGCGCGCCGGCTTGCGTTCAGCCCTGGACCGGCTCACCGGCCGCATTCGCGGGCGTTTCACGGGCTCGATGCGGGTGAAGGTCGATCCGTCCTTGAGGCTCGATCCCAAGATCGCCTCCGCCATGTACCAGATCGCCCAGGAGGCGGTCGAGAACGCCGTCCAACATGCCAGTTGCTCCGCCATCGAAATCGCGGTAAAGTCCACACGTGGGGGTCCTGCTCTGGAGATTCGGGATAATGGAAAGGGGTTCGACACTTCGGACCTGCTTCGCGGATGCCGGGGCCTGGGACTGCTGAGTATGGAGCATTATGCCGCCCAGGCGGGACTGGACCTTTCCATTACCAGCAACCGCGAGATGGGAACGACCGTGCGGGCCGCCGCTCTGGGGGCCCCCTGAGGGGTGAATTATGCCATTCGACATTGTTCTTGTCGATGACCACAAATTGGTGCGCGATGGACTCAAGACGATCCTCGAGCGTGGGGCGGAGTTTCGAGTCGTGGGCGAGGCCGATAATGGCGCCGAGGCGGTGCATCTGTGCAGGAAGGCCGCCCCGCATATCGTCCTCATGGATATCGGCCTGCCCGGAATGAACGGCATCGAAGCCACCACCGAGCTGCTCCGGCACTGTCCCGGCGTGAAAGTGGTGATCCTCTCGATGTATGACGACGAGAATTCAGTGGTCAGCGCCATACGCGGCGGCGCGCGCGCGTTCGTTCTGAAAAAGGCTTCCTCGGCCGAGCTGCTGGATGCGTTGCGCACGGTGGCGCGCGGAGGCTCGTACCTCAGCCCGCAGGTCTCCGACCGGCTGCTGGCCCGCATCCAGCGCGGCGATCTCGAGACGCGCGGCCGCAGCCCGCTCGAATCGCTCTCCCCCCGCGAGTTGCAGGTGCTGCGGCTGGTGGCCGAGGGCAAGACCAGCAAGGATATCGCGGGCATGCTCGAACTCGGCCTGCAAACCGTGCGCAGCTACCGCAAGACCATGATGAAGAAGCTCGGCGTCAACAACGTGGCCGGCCTGACGCAGCTTGCGCTGGCTGCGGGAATCACCCATTGGGACAAGCCGGATGCCAACCCTCTGGCGTGATGGCGCCGAAATCTGAGAGCTTTGGGACGCCCCTCGCACTAACTCTGTGTCATGCGATTGAGGCTGCTCCGGTCCCCCATCCGGCATCCGTTCTATCCCGGCTTGGCGGTGACTCTCGCTGTGGAGTGCAAAGGCCCGTGCGCCGGCCTCTCCGGCACTTTTCGCGACCTGACTCGGGCGGCCGCCGCCGGCGCGCGCGCCCGCCGTATGATTTTCGCGCTGCATTACCCGGGGTCTCCGTTTCTCGGCGAAACCGACCGCGACCAGTTATGGCAGATGTTCCAGGTGCCGGTGTTGGCTGTGCTGTTGGACCGCAACGGGCGCCTCCTGGCCTATGAGTGTGAGGCCCAATCGGGGCTGCACGTCGGGCCGCAAGTTCCGTGGAGCGCCGGTGTGCTGGAATCCGCGCCGTGCGAGTGCGGCCGCCCGGGGCCCCGGCTCATGCTGGCCGCCCGAAAACCTCCCGGCGTCGCTCAGACCGCGGTGCCCAGCGCTTTCTCGGCGGCGGAGCGGCTGTTGCCCGCCGCTTTGAAAGCCTGATGCTTGAGGGCGTCTTCCAGCGCCTCCAGGATGAACAGCACGTTCTCGGCCGTCGAGCCGTAACCCATCAGGCCAATGCGGAAGACTTTGCCCGCGAGCGGCCCGAAACCGCCGGCGATCTCGATCCCGCGCTCCTCGAGCAGGAACTTGCGCACTTTGGCGTCGTCCACGCCCTCCGGCACGCGCGGCGTGTTGAGCGTCCATAAGCGATCCGAAGAATCCCGGACGTGCATCTCGAGGCCCATGGCTTCGATGCCCGCGATGAACGCCAGGTGGTTGCGGCGGTGGCGTTCCCAGCGGTTCTCCAGGCCCTCCTCGGCGACCATCGCGAGGGCCTCGCGCAACGCGTAGAACAGGGTCGCCGAAGCCGTATGGTGATACTTGTGGCCGGAGTAATAGGTGTCCAGCAGCAGCAGGTCCAGATACCACGACTGCACCGGGGAGGTGCGCGCCTTGAGGCGTTCCAGCGCGCGCGGCGACACCGTCATGGGCGCCAGGCCCGGCGGGCAGCCCAGGCCCTTTTGGGTGCAACTGTAGGCGATGTCGATCCCGTTTTCATCCACCAGCACGGGCATGCCGCCCAGAGAGGTCACGCAATCGCCGATGACGAGCGCGTCCACCTCGTGCGCCGCCTCGCAAATGGGCTTGGCGTGGTTGAACATGCCGGTCGAGGTCTCGGCCTGCACGAAGGCCACTATGCGCGGCCGCTCGCGCCGGATGAATTCGCGGACCTCCTGGGCGTCGTAGGGCTCGCCCCATGATTTGGCCAGGCGCGCCACATCGGCGCCCTGGCGGCGGGCCATTTCGCCGATGCGATCGGCGAAAAAGCCGTTGGTCAGCAGCGCGAATTTCCGCCCCGGCTCGGCAAAATTGGCCACCGCCGCTTCCATGCCCGAGCTTCCGGTGCCCGAGATCGCCAGGTTGAATTCGTTCTTCGTCGAAAAGGCATAGCCCAGCAGCGAGCGGATCTGGTCCGCCACCTCGAAGAAAAACGGGTCCAGGTGCCCGACCACGGGCTGCGACATGGCCTGGTAAACGCGCGGGGCCACCATGCCGGGGCCGGGACCGAAGAGGAAGCGCTGGGGCGCCTCGAGTGGAGGGTATGTTTGCGGCATAAAGAACCAGTCTATCCCAGCAGCCTGGCCGCGGGCTTGGCGAAGTACGTGAGAATGACTCCCGCGCCGGCCCGGGCGATGGACGTCAGGCTTTCCATCATGGCCCGGTCGTGATCGATCCAGCCGTTGCGCGCGGCGGCCACGATCATCGAATACTCACCGCTCACCTGGTAGGCCGCGATGGGTACATCGAACCGCTGCCGCGCCTGGCTGATCAGGTCGAGATACGGCATGGCCGGTTTCACCATGATCATATCGGCGCCTTCCTCGATGTCCAGCTCGATTTCCCGCATGGCCTCGCGCCCGTTGGCCGGGTCCATCTGGTAGCTGCGGCGGTCGCCGAACTGGGGAGCCGATTCGGCGGCCTCGCGGAACGGCCCGTAGAACACCGAAGCGAACTTGGCGGCGTAGGCGAGGATGGGGGTCTGATCGAAACCGTTGGCGTCCAGCGCCTGACGGATGGCCCACACGCGGCCGTCCATCATGTCGGACGGCGCCACCATGTCGGCCCCGGCGCGCGCATGGGAAAGCGCGGATTTGGCCAGCCATTGGAGCGTGGTGTCGTTGTCCACGTCGCCGTCCTTGACATAGCCGCAGTGCCCGTGGCTGGTGTATTCACAATTGCAGACATCCGTCACCACCAGCAGTTTAGGCGTCTTCTTGCGGATGGCGCGGATGGCGCGCTGCACGATTCCGTTCTCGTCATACGCGCCCGACGCCATTTCGTCCTTGGATTCCGGGAGTCCGAAGAGCATGACGCCGCCGATGTCGAGCGAATGCACCTCGGCGCACTCCGCGACGAGCTGATCGATGGACAACTGATAATTCCCTGGCATGGCGCCGATTTCGCGGCGCACGCCTTCCCCCGGACAGACGAACAGCGGCAGAATGAATTGCGCCGGAGCGAGGCGCGTTTCGCGCACCAGGCTGCGCAGGGCCTCGGTGCGGCGGAGGCGGCGAAGGCGATGGATGGGGAAGGGCATCTACCCGGATTGTAACTCTTGGCCGAGCGTTTGTATTGATACAATGTACACGCCATGAAGCTGACCTCGATGTTCTGTGTCTTGTTTGCGTCTCTGGCCTTGGCGCAGCCTCAGTCCCCCGTCAGGGAAGAGAGTGTTTACAGCTTTCCCTCGTACGTCGTGTCGAACGACAAGCTGGAACTGGCTGTCGCCGCCCGGGGCGGCGCCATGCTCAGGTTGCTGCTCCAAGGCGATCCGGAGAAGTTGAGCCCGTTTGGAAATCCCGAGAAGCTGACATTGAACCCGCCGGCCAGCCGGGCCCCGCGGTTGCTCGGCCACTTCGTCTGCGTGGATGGCTTCGGCCCGGTCTCGCCCGAAGAAAGCAAAGCCGGCTTGTCCTCGCACGGGGAGGCTCACGTTTCGCCTTGGGAAATCGCCTCCTCCGGCAAGCAGGGCGCTGCCGCCACGGTGAAGTTCACCGTGAAGCTGCCCTTGTTACAGGAGATCTTCACCCGAACGATTACCCTGGTGGACGGGGAGAGCGTGGTCTATGCGGATAGTGAATTGGAGAGCCTGGTGGCCTTTGACCGGCCGGTGAACTGGGCCGAGCACGCCACCATCGCATCGCCCTTCCTGGAGCCGGAGAAGAACTTCGTGGACCTGTCCAGCACGCGCTCCAAGACCCGCTCGTATGCCGCCACAGGCGCGGATGCGGCGCGTCGCCGGCTGGCTTCCTTCCAGGACTTCACCTGGCCCATGGCCCCGGCCAAGGGCGGCGGTCCCGCCATCGACGTCCGGGGCGTCCCCGCTTCGCCAAATTCGATGGACCACATCGCGACTCTGTTGGACCCTACCAGAAAGCTGGCCTTCGTGACGGCATTGAATCCGGCCAGGCAGTATCTGCTGGGTTACATTTTCCGCAGCCAGGAGTTCCCCTGGATCCAGCAATGGATGAGCTATGGGGCCAACGGCTGGCTGCAGCGAGGTCTGGAATTTGCCACGCAACCCTTCGACGTGCCCAGGCGGGAGGCGATCGCGACGGGCACCCTGTTCGACACGCCGATGTTCCGCTGGCTGCCGGCGAAGTCGAAGATCACGACTCGTTTCGCGATGTTCTACACCAAGACCCCGCCTGGCATGTCGAAGATCGACGAAGTGCGTCTGGAAGGCGGCAAGATCATCGCAGAAGACCGTGCCGCGGGCCGGCAAGTCGTGCTCGCAGCCTCGCTGCCGCTGTAACCTGTGGCTAGGGCCTCACCCCCAGCGCCGCCGGCGGTTATTATCAGGGAGGTGGGTAGGGTCTGTTAGTCTATTGATGACGGCTCAGCGATGGTGGTGATCTTGTCTCTGCTCAGTCTCGCGGTTGGAGCAGCCGCACCTTCGGGTGCGTTGCTGTATACCGAAGCGCCGCTATACGACTCCGGGGCCACGTTGCGCGGGGGAGAGCGGTTTCCCGCCGGCGCGGTGGTGAAGGTGCTGTCGGGTGGCGCCTCCCGCGTGCTGGCTCCATCGCTGGCGGTTTCGGCGGATGCCGCGCTTTCTCCGGACGCCAGGACTGTTCTGATCGCCGGCAAGGAGAAGGCCGGCCAGCCGTGGCAGATCTGGGAGATTCCGCTGGCGGGCGGTACACCGCGGCAGTTGACCTCAGGCGCGGAGGACTGCATCCGGCCGTTCTATGCGGCGGAGCAGAAGTTCGTGTATGCGCGCGGAACGGCGCGCGGATTCCAGATCGAGATTGCACCCCTCGCGGGCGGCGGTGCGCTGCGCCTGACTTACCTGCCCGGCGACTTCCTCCCCAACGCCATTCTGAGGGATGGGCGCGTGCTCTTCGAAGGGGCATTTCCGGCTGCGCCGGCGGTAGCGCGTGAACTCTACACGGTATACGCGGACGGTTCGGGCGAGGAAGCGCGCCGCTGCGATCATGGGCCGGACCGCCACTCGGCGGCGGAACTGGCGTCGGGGGACACCGTTTTTCAGACCGGCACGGGGCTGGCGCGGTTCACTTCGGCGCGCGCCGGACAGGTGGAGCTAGCGCTGCCGAAGGGGCAGTACGTGGGCCCGGTAGCGGAGACCGACGGCGGAGAGTGGCTGGCCGCGTATCGCGCGGCGGGGACTGACGCGTATTGGATTTGCCGCTTCCCGCCGCGGGCGGCGGCGCAGCCGGTAAAGGTGGCCGGGCCGAACGCCTGGCAGCCGGTGCCGGTGCGCGTCCGGCCGGCGCCTCCGTATCACCCCTCGAGCCTGGGCGATCGCGAGGGAGCCAATCTGCTGTGCCTGAGCTCTTATGTTTCGAAATCGGAGCAGATTCCGAAGGGCTCGGTGGCGGAAGTGCGGGTGTGGTCGCAAAATGAGCGCGGGGGCGCGGTGGCTCTGGGGAAAGCGCCGGTGGAAAACGACGGGTCGTTCTACGTGCAGGCGCCATCGGAAACGCCGCTGCGCTTCGAGCTGCTGGACGGCGCGGGGAAGACCGTGGCAGCGGAAAAGGGTTGGTTTTGGGCGCGCAAGGGAGAGCAGCGGGTATGCGTTGGCTGCCATGCCGGGCCGGAACGGGCGCCGGAGAACCTCACCCCGCAGGTTCTCTTGCGTACCCAGAAGCCGGTCCCCATGGGTAAACCGGCCGATTAGGAGAAGCCATGCTATTTAGCCTGCTCATTTCCGTTTTGTTCTTTGCGGCCGCGGAGCAGCCCGCCCAGGGGCCGATCCGGTTCGAGGACACCACCCGGAAGGCGGGAATCGCGTTCACGCACAGCTTCGGCGCGCAGGAGTTGGGTTCGCTGCTGGAAAGCACCGGTGCGGGTGCGGTCTGGTTCGACTACAACAACGACGGCTACCAGGATCTGTATGTGGTTTCCGGGCGGCCTTTAGGGGCCGGGATGCACCCATACCCGCTACGCAAGGCGCCGGACCCCGCGCCCCACAACCACCTCTATCGGAACAACCGCGACGGCACGTTTACGGATGTCACATCGACGGCGGGGGTGGGCTCGGACCTGTTCAGCATGGCAGCCATCGCGGCCGACTACGATAACGATGGCAACGAGGACCTGCTGGTCACCGGCTACGGACGCGTCATTCTGTACCGCAATCGGGGCGATGGCACGTTCGAAGATGTTACGGCCAAGGCCGGGCTGAAGGTTCCGGGGTGGTCCATCGGCGCCGCGTGGCTGGACTACGACCGCGACGGCTGCGTGGACCTGTTCGTGGGCCGCTACGTGAAGTTCGACCCGGAGTATCGCGCCTACTATGCGGCGGACAACTACCCCGGACCGCTGGACTACCCGGCCGAGACCAATATGCTGTTCCACAACAACTGCGACGGGACCTTCACCGATGTCTCGGCCAAATCCGGTATCGCCGCTTTCAAGGGCCGGACTATGGGAGCGACCGCCGCGGATTTCGACGGCGATGGCTACCCCGATATCTATGTCGCCAACGACAAGACCGCGAATTTTCTCTTCCACAACCAGCGGGACGGCACCTTCAAGGAGATCGCCACCGAGGCCGGGGTGGCATTCGGGCAAAACGGCGAGAACACCTCCGCCATGGGGCCCGTTTTCGTGGATTTCGACGGCGACGGTAAGGTGGATCTTTGGGTTTCAGACTCCAAGTACGACCGCATGTACCGGAACCTCGGGGGCTTCGAGTTCGAGGACATGACCGCGAAGGCGGGCATCTCGCAACTGGCCGCGCAATACGTGAGCTGGGGAACCACGGCACAGGACTTCGATAACGACGGCCTGCCGGATCTGTTCATCGTACACGGGGGCCTCATTCACCTGATTCCCCAGGAACACTCCGTCTTCCGCAACCTGGGGAAGTGGAAGTTCGAAGATGTATCGTCCACGGCGGGCCCGTTCTTCGGCGCCAAGACCGGTGTCAAGTCGGTAGGACGGGGCGCGGCCTTCGCGGACTACGACAACGACGGGCGGATGGACGCGTTCATCGTCAACCTGGGCGCGCCCGCGGTCCTGCTGCGGAACACTACGGCCGGAGCGGGACACTGGGTGGGTATCCGGCTGGTCGGGAAGAAGAGCAACCGGGACGGAATCGGCGCGAAAATCGAATTAGTGGCGGGGGGGGGGGGG
>Ga0224558_1004880_pt1 | contig 10158 bp, 5 predicted proteins | sample 714S32024metaG_FD_180682 | JGI IMG/M metagenome (GOLD analysis project Ga0224558, IMG submission 180682) | Peat soil microbial communities from Stordalen Mire, Sweden - 717 S3 20-24 | ecosystem: Environmental > Terrestrial > Soil > Wetlands > Peat | place: Sweden: Norrbotten County, Stordalen... | reverse complement strand
AACGGGCGTGCGACGCCCCGTTGGTCAGCCGCCCCGGCGACGGACCAACGGGGCGTCGCACGCCCGTTCGGCGTGGCGGCTGATATTGGCGCGTATGAATACAGTTCTCCGAGTAACCCCGGGCCTTCCAGTGTGGTTAATCAATGCACGGAATCAGCACTGCGCGCGGCAATCTCAGGTGGAGGCACCGTCACCTTTGCCTGCGACGGCGCGATCACGGTGGCAGACACGATCACTGTCACTACGAACATCACGCTGGAAGCCTGCGGCCACCACATCGCTATCACTGGCGTAGGCATCCGGCTATTCTCCGTCAAACCGAACGTAACGTTGGCCATTGCCAACCTTGTGATCACGGATGGCAGCGCCCCGGAGGGCGGTGGCATCTTCAGTCAGGGCATTGTGAATGCCACCAATTGCGTGTTCTCCGGCAACTTCGCCTCGTCATCGGGCGGTGCGCTGCGGAACGATGGAGGCCAGGTCTTTCTCGCGGGATGCGTCTTCACCGGCAATGGTTCTATCGGCTTCACGGGTGAGAGTGGGTACGGTTCTTCCGCCTTTGGGGGTGCGTTGGATAACTCCGGCACGTTGACCGCCGACCTCTGCTGTTTTGCCGCCAACTCGGCTGTCGGGGGTGGAGGTTCAGGGGCAGCAGGCGAACTGGCCACCCCGGGCGGTTCAGGTGGAGCCAGCGGGGGCGGCGCTATCCGTAATTCCGGCACGATGACCATCCTGCGGAGCACGTTTATGAACAATTCTGCGATCGGAGGAGCAGGGGGAAATGGCGCGCCCGGACATCACTCAGACCCCGGCATGCCATTCGGCGGCGGAGACGGAGGAAGCGGAGGCGACGGAGGCGGGGGCGAGGGCGGCGCCATCTACAGTAGCGGCACGGCGCGAGTGTTCAACACCACATTAGCATACAACTCGGGGTCGGGGGGTAGCGGAAGTCAGGGTGGTTACGGAGGCACCGCGTACGGTGGGGCCAGTTCTGGGGGGAACGGAGCCAACGGCGGCACGGGGGCGAATGGGGTCGGAGCTGTGTTCAACTCGGGTGCCTTCCACCTCGTCAACAGCACACTCGTCTTCAACTCCGGGTCCGGTGGGAACGGCGGGGCTGGCGGAGCGGGAGGCGGCGGCACCTGGGGCGGTCGGGGAGGCAATGGGGGCAATCGCGGTTCAGGATTCGGTGGCATCTGCGATCAATCGTCTTCCGGCATTACCAATGCCACCCTGGCTTTGAATTCGGGGGTCAATGGCTCCGGTGGAGCGGGCGGTACGGCTGGCGCTGGCAGTTACCAGAATGGCACTCCTGGCGCTTCCGGCTCACCCGGGGCCGACGGCGGCGGAATTGGCTCAGCCCACGCGATGCTAATCAATACCATCCTGTCGCAAAATGCGCCCGGCGGCAATTGCTTCGGCGCGGTAACGGATTCGGGCCACAATTTGAGTTCTGACTCGACTTGCAGCTTCACAGCAACCAGCAGCATGAATAACACACCGGCACTGCTGGGACCACTCACGAACAATGGCGGACCGACCTTAACCATGGCGATACTGCCGGGCAGCCCGGCCATTGATGCGGGCCATACAGCCATCGCACCCGCCACCGACCAGCGCGGGTTCCCCCGTCCCGCCGGCGCGGCCTCGGACATCGGGGCCTTCGAATTCGGCTCCGTTATGCCCACACTCACGATTATCAGTCCCGGTGGAACCAGTCTCACCCTTGTGGCCAGTGGCAATGCCGGTCAATCCTGTCGTCTGCTGACCAGCGCAGACTTGGTCGAGTGGGTGAGTGTGGCGACCAACCAGTTCGGCAGTACCGGAACGGCTCTGTTCCAGGACCACTCGGCGGCCGGCGCGTGCCAGTTTTACCGGCTGGCGATGCCTTAATCGAGGCGTCAGCTCACTCGAAACTCCAACTCCGGGTCTGCTACAGGTATAATGACGTTAGAGGTCCTAGCTACACCCCAGGCTCTCACCGCAGTTGAGGCACTTATAGCAGGCGCCGTTGCGGACAGTGACGTGGCCGCAGTTCGGGCAGGTGGGCGCATCCTGCTGGAAATGCGCGACTGAGTCGCTGAGGTTCTTTACCTGGCGCTCAGGCTGGACGGGCTTGGCGGGAGCATGGCCCTTGCCATTGCCACCGTTGCTGGACGTTCCTTCCAGAACGTCCGTGTCGTCCGAGATGGCCAACTCCGGCACGGGCCGATTGATCTTCTTCTTCTCCGCTTCCTGCAAACCGGGAATAGCCAACTCCGGCTGGTTGCGGTTCGGCGTGTTGCTTTCCCGGAAGCCGGGGACGAACTGCACCCCCAACCAACGGAAGACATAATCGGTGATAGAAGCCGCATTGCGGATGTCGGGATTCTTGGTGAAGCCCGAAGGCTCGAAGCGCACGTGGGCAAACTTACGGACCAGGGCTTCCAGCGGAACGCCGTATTGCAGCGCCAGGCTAGTCAAGGTGCCGATGCCGTCCATAAGCCCGCCAATGGTCGAGCCTTCCTTGGCCATGGTGATAAACAACTCGCCCGGCTGGCCTTTCTCGAACAAGCCGACGGTGAGGTAACCCTCGTGGCCCGCGATGTCGAATTTGTGCGTTATAGCGGTGCGCGTATCGGTGAGGCGGCGGCGCAGCGGTTTGCCGGCCTGGGCGGCGAGACGGGTGACCTCGGCTTCGAGTTCCTTGAGGTGAGCTTGCAGCGCGGAGCCATCCACTGCCGGCGCCTTGTCGGCGCCGCTGTTGCTGCGCTTCGTGTTGAGTGGCTGCGAGCGCTTGGAGCCATCGCGATAGATGGCCACGCACTTGAGGCCCATTTTCCACGCCTGCACGTAAGCGTCGCGAATGTCCTCAATCGTGCTGTCGGTGGGCATGTTGACGGTCTTGGAGATTGCGCCACTGATGAAGGGCTGCGCTGCCCCCATCATCTTCAAGTGGGCCAGGTACTCGATGCTCCGCTGGCCGCGATACGGCTTGAAGGCGCAGTCGAAGACAGGCAGATGCGCCGGCTTCAAACCGCTGGATACGGTATGATCGCCGTCCGTGACGTCCTCAATGGTGTCGTATTTCGTAATGTGCGCGATGATGCGCTCGGATTCCTGGGCGCTGTAGCCCAGCCGCCGCAGCGCTTCAGGCACTGTGCGATTCACGATCTTCAGCAGCCCGCCGCCCGCCAGCAGCTTGTACTTCACCAGTGCGATGTCGGGTTCAATGCCCGTCGTATCGCAATCCATCAGGAAGGCGATGGTGCCGGTGGGGGCCAGCACGGTGACTTGCGCATTGCGATAACCCACGGCGCGGCCTCGTTCGAGGGCGCGGTCCCAGGCCAGCCGCGCCTCTTCCTTCAGGTAATTGAATTCCTGGCTCGGCTGGATCTCCTCCACCGCCTCGCGGTGCTGCTTAACGACGCTGAGCATGGACTCGACGTTATCGTCGGCCTGCGGCGCGGTGACATGCGCGCAGCGGGAGTCGCGATAGCCTTTGAATGCGCCCATGACGGAGGCCAGTTCAGCCGATTGTTCGTATGCATGCCCGGTCATGATCGCGGTGATGGCTCCAGCCAATGCGCGGCCTTCGTCCGAATCGTAAGGCAGGCCGTAGCTCATAATGAGCGAGCCAAGGTTGGCGAAGCCGAGACCGAGGGTGCGGAAGATGTGGGAATTCTCCGCAATCTCCCGGGTCGGATAGCTGGCGTTATCCACGAGGATTTCCTGCGCCGTAATGAAAAGCTGCACCGCGGCTTTGAACCGCTCGAGTTCGAACATCCCGTCCGCGCGCTTGAACTTCATCAGATTCAGTGAGGCCAGGTTGCAGGCGGTGTTATTGAGGAACACGTATTCCGAGCAGGGATTGGTGGAGTGAATCGGCTCGGTGCCCTTGCAGGTGTGCCATTTCTGAATGGCGCCGTCATACTGCAAGCCCGGGTCGCCGCAGGTCCATGTTCCTTCGGCAATCTTGTGCAGCAGTGTGCTGGCGTCCTTCTTCTCCAGCGGCTTGCCGGTGGTGACGGCCCGCGTGCACCATTCCTTGCCCTGCTGGGCGGCCTCCATGAACTGGTCGCTAACCCGCACCGAAAGGTTCTCGTTCTGGTACATCACGCTGCCATAAGCATCGCCATTGTAGGAGCCGTCATAACCCTGCTCAATGAGCGCCCAGGCCTTCTTTTCCTCTTTCATCTTGGCCTCGATGAACTCCTCGATGTCGCCGTGCCAATCGTGCAGCGTGTTCATCTTGGCGGCGCGGCGGGTCTTGCCGCCGGACTTCACCACGTTCGCCACCTGGTCATAGACCCTCAGAAAGGACAGCGGACCACTGGGCCGGCCGCCGCCACTGAGCTTCTCTTTGCTCGAGCGGAGGGGCGAAAGATCGGTGCCGGTGCCAGAGCCGAACTTGAACAGCATCGCCTCGCTTTGGGCGAGCTGCATGATGGACTCCATGTTGTCCTGCACCGACTGGATGAAGCAGGCGCTGCATTGCGGATACTCGTACTGGGTCTTCGCTCGCTCGGCGCGGCCGGTCTTTGGATCGGTGTACCAATTGCCGCGGCTGGAGGTGTTGCCAACGTGATACTGGTGATAGAGCCCGACGTTGAACCAGACGGGCGAGTTGAATGCCCCGTACTGATTCAGGCAAAGCCAGGTCAGCTCATCATAAAAGACCTCGCCATCGCTTTTGCTGAAATAGCCGTCCTTGACACCCCAATCCGCGATGGTGCGGCAAATGCGGTGAACAAGCTGGCGCACTGAGGTCTCCCGTTCCGACGTGCCTTGCTCGCCGTAGAAATACTTCGACACGACGACCTTGGTAGCCAGGAGCGACCAGCCCTTGGGCACCTCGACGTTTTCCTGCTTGAAAACAGCCTTCCCGGCATCGTCGGTGATCTCAGCGGTGCGCCGCTCCCACTCCAATTGATCGTAGGGGTTGATCTGGGGATCGCTGAAGATCCGCGGGATGCTGAGGGATTTCCTGACCGCTCCACTTGTGCTCTTGGGAGTTCGCGTCCCGGTGACGGTTGCTGACCGCCGTCGGGCGTGCGTCGGAGCATCAGCCAAAACCTGTTCCGTAGCTTCTATCATCTTTCTTTCCTCTCAACTGCTGTTCTGCCGTCTGTTCCCATCTTGACCTGCCTTCGAACAAGACATCCGGCGGATTCGGCTCAAATTTGCCTGTTTCTAAAGCATTTAGGCCTCTCATCGAGGCCTTGCATATACCCCATTAGTAGGGGAACACTCCAAACTTACCTACCACCTATTGGGGGAACAAGATATTTCTGCAAAAATCTACGCTAACGTTATTTGCCTAAGAAAAATCCCGGAATCAGGCTCCCAAATCCCGTTCCGGACATCGCTCAATTCCCGAAAAAGGGTGTGCACACCTAGAATCCTGCACGCTCAAGTAAGGCCTCAGTCACGGCAGGTAGGGCGGGCAGTCCTCTGCACGCCGCCGCGCGCCCATAATCCCGTCCCGGCGTGCAGAGGACTGCCCGCCCTACCTGCCCCCGCCATCACTGAGGCATTACACGCTCAATCTGAAGCGGGTCCGTGTCGGTGCTTGAATTTCCGCACGGGATCAATCGTTTTAGGGCGCGCTTTTGCAGCCAGGACGATAGGGCAGCCCTCGTAGCCGAATGCGCGCCGCATCTGGTCGGCCAAGTACTTCTTATACTGGTCGGAGAAAAGTTCATCACGGCTGACGAAGAGCAGGAAGGTCGGCGGCGCCTGCCTCACCTGCGTCGCATAAAAGAACTTCAGGCGATGGCCCCGCGCGCTGACGGGCTGGCGGCGCTCGACGGCATCCTGCAAGGTGCGATTCAGAATGGCCGTTGGGACCTTTTGCTGCAATTGGGCGGCGACGTAACGCACGGCTTCGAGCAGGCGATCCAGGTGGAAGCCGGATTTGGCCGAGGTGAAGATCACCGGCGCATAGTCAAGAAAGAACAAATGTTCCTGCACCCATTCTCCAAACTCGGAGAGCGTCGTCATTACGTTGGGCGCATGCCGGCTCTGCTTCGTTTGACGGCGCTCAATCTCCTCCACGCGCGCCTTGCGAACTGCGTCGTTAATCAGGTCCCATTTGTTCACCACTACGATGCAAGCGCGCCGGGCGTCTACAATCCGGTCGGCGACCTTCTTGTCCTGCTCGGTGATCCCGGCCTCGGCGTCGAGGACGAGAATGGCGATGTCGCAACGGGCGATAGATTCCTCGGCGCGTTTAACGCTGAAGAACTCAATGGAGTTATCCACGCTCCGGGTCTTGCGGAGGCCGGCAGTGTCAATCAGCACGTAGGATTGCCGCACCCCCTCGGTAATGACTTCGAACGGCACATCTACGGAGTCGCGGGTCGTGCCGGGGATAGGGCTGACGACCACCCGTTCGGACTGCGTAAGCGCGTTGACGATGGAGGACTTGCCCACGTTGGGGCGGCCTACGATGGCGAGCTTGAGCGGGCCGTGATGCGTGATGCGTGATGCGTGATCCGTGCCCCCATCTTCTGGCTCCGTCGTGGCTAGGCTTTGGACTTTGGACTCTGGACTTTGGACTTCCAGAAACGCCATCGCCGCGCTCATCAAGGGTTCGATGCCCTCGCCGTGGATCGCGCTGACAGGAAAGAGCTGGTCGAAGCCCAGTTCAGAGAATTCGGCTGTGGCGGTTTCGGCCCGGTGCGTGTCCACCTTATTGACGGCGACCAGAACCGGTTTGCCGCTGTGGCGCAGGCGCGCGGCGGCCTCGCGGTCCAGCGGAACGACGCCCTCCTGGACGTTCACCACAAGGATGATGACATTGGCCGCTTCGATGGCGAGTTCCACTTGTTCCAGCGCCGCCTTGACGATTACATCATTCGCCTTCTCCCGGCGGAGCAAGCCGATGCCGCCGGTATCCACCAGCGTAAAGGGCTGCCCGTTCCATTCCACCTCGGCGGTGATGCGGTCGCGCGTGACGCCCGGCTGATCATGCACGATCGCGATGCGCCGACGCGCGATACGGTTAAACAAGGCGGACTTGCCGACATTGGGCCGGCCGACAATGGCAATCAACCCGGGCATGATTCAACCTCTCTAGCCCGAGGGACGCGGCTGGCTGCCGCAAGCATCGCTTTCATGGCGGCAGACGTTACTGTAGAACTGGCACTTAAGCCATAATAAACCGTTTACTGGCCAGCGAACAGACACCAGTCAGTGTTCCGGTGGGGGAATTCGGCGATCTTGGCCGATGCCATCCCGCCGGCGATGCCCACCGCTTGCACCAACTGGTGGCACTCAAGACTTAAAGACGCGGTGACAGGAGGAGGGCGCAGCCTGGACTACGCGCTTATACCTCCGTAGTACCTCCGTAGTACCTCCGTTCTACCTCAGTGGTACCTCCCATTAAGCAACGGACGTATAACGGAGGTACTACGGAGGTACTACGGAGGTACTACGGAGGTATCAGCGGGACGTAGTGGCTTGCATCGCTATGGGGTGGGGACGGGGACGCGGGTGCTGGTCAGTTCAGGCACGTCGGTCGAACCGTCAATGTCGCTCGCGGTCCTCGTCATCCTCGAAGATGTCCTCCCGGCGGTCGCCACGGTCCTTCACGCGATGGCCCGCGCCAGTAGATTCCACTCGCATGGCGCGCGGCATAGTGCCAGCGTGTTCGGATAAACGCACCAGTTCGAGCAAGCAAAACCATCGAAATACAACCCCCGACCGGCTCACCGAGGCATACCTGCTGGGACCAATCTACGGTTTGGCCCCGGGCGTGACCACCACACCACGCGCGTGAGTCTCGCGCCGGTCCAGGATCGAGTGTTTTCCATAAGTCCTTGTGGTTTCAAGGTCGGCCAAACCGGCACCGATAATGCTACGTGATAGCAGGTTTTGGTGTGATTGGTTGTCCGCCACCGGAGCACGGTTGGTTTGCCCGCTCCGGTTGGCGGAAGCCTTGAAAGCGCCATTAAGGAAAAGAGGGCACAAATACCATGGGTTGACCCTTCTCACGGACATAGCGCAGATTTCCAATCTGCTGTATCGCAGAATTCCATTCTGCAGAGCAGGGGCGCGCCAGAGAGGGCTGGATGGGCAAGAGGTGCGCAAACCGGACAGGCAGTGGGTTTCGGCGCGATTGGGCAGGAGGAGTGGGACAGGCGGGACGCCTTTCCTACGCTGGGCGGCCAGGGGATTGACCGGGACAAGCTCACTAAGCCGTAACCATGCCGTTGGAAATGGGGAGCACGCCCGCCCTGGGCGTGGCCAGCCGGCGCCCTCGCCGGGTGGCTGAGCCGCGCGCCGAGTCACTGAGCAGTGAGTCCGTTCGGGGAGCCGAGAAGGTGACTGGCGAGGGCGCCAGTCACGACGCCCGGGGCGGGCAAGCAGTCTGAAAATAATGTCGTGAAGGAAGACCCGTTCACGACCGGCAAATGAACTTGAGCGGCGACGCCACGAAGGCTTGCTTTTGTCCCATGACGGTCACTGAAGCACCGAAACCAGTCGTCCGTGGTCCGCAAGTCTGGCCGCTCGGCGTCAAAGCCTATCATGTGCTGGGCGACTTGGGCCTCATCCCCGAGAAGACCGAACTGCTCTACGGCCAAATCTTCCGCAAAATGCCCAAGTCTCCCTTCCACCGGCTCCTCCTCATGCGGCTCCTGGAACTGCTTCAGCGCCTCCTGCCGCCGGGCCTGCACGTTCAACCGGAACAGCCGATCCTCTGCGGTGATTCGGAGCCAGAGCCGGACCTTTCGGTCATTCGCGGTTCCATCAATGACTACCTGACCGAACACCCCCGCACCGCCGAACTGGTGATCGAGATTTGTATTTGTGTGAGCAGCCACGACTACGACCGCTCCAAACTTCGCGCCTGCGCCGTCGCCGGCGTGAAGGAATGTTGGCTGGTGCTGGCACCCGAGAAACAGATCGAAGTTCACCGCCAGCCGCAGGGCGAGCAGTTTGCCGAGCGCGCGCTCCACGGGCCCGGCGGCTCGCTGAACAGTACGGCGATTCCCAGCTTCACGGTGGAGCTGGACCGCCTCTTTACGGCCTGACAAGGGATTGAGCGCCCAGCCGCCAAACCTCTTGTGCCGCAGGCCAATGCGAAAAAGGAACCCGGTCTTGCCTGAGCCATGAGCTGCGTCTTCCCTGGCCTCCAACGGCCCGTCGCGTCGCTGTTGGCCGGCGACACCGCCAAAGTCCTGGCGAGATTGACGGTGTTCGAACCGCTCAACAGGAAACCGCCGGAAACCAGTGTCAAAAGTAAGGACTGACACCGGTTTGGATCGCCGCGCGGTTGAACATGGGTAGCCGAGGGCATTTGGCGTGGCTGCTCCAACAGCGCGGAAGCGGCCGGCTCGCGGCACCCACAGACCAATGTCTCTTGGAAATATGACAATCTCATTAACTGACTAGTTGCTATTCCCGATGCAAACTTGACTGTGTCGCTCTGGCGGGCGCATAGTCGCTGCCGAACTGAGCATTACAAATAAAGCACTATGGCCACTCTACAACTTCTCACGATGGTTGCAAACGGTGCTACTTCTATTGGAGTTGGCATTGCCGCATGGCAGCTTTGGGTCACCCGTAGGCAGGCCGTCACCACCTTCGAGGATTTGCTTGCCCGCGAATATCGCGAGTTGGCAGCCGAACTGCCGACTAAGGTATTTTTCGATGATGGCTCATTGTCAGTCGAGGAATACCGCAAGCTGTTTGATAAGTTTTACCAATATTTTGACCTTTCCAATGAGCAAATATTCCTCCGCCAAATTGGTCGGGTCAGCCAGCGCACTTGGAATTTTTGGCGCGACGGTATCCGTTCCAATCTTAAACGCCCCGCGTTTTCTAAGGCATGGGATGAAATCAGTAACCACATTGACGGTGACTTCAGAGAGCTTCGCCGTCTCATAGAAACAGACTTTAAGCAAGACCCCCGCGATTGGGGCCGAGACGCCAACCCGCGCCGAAGCCAAGCTTTGGCAGATGGCGGGGCGGCAAGGTCTAGGTCGTCGTGATTGACGGCCAGATGGTAATCACCGGCTCGTTCAACTCCACCAGGGCGGCGGAGCACAACAACGCGGAGAACCTGCTCGTGGTTCAGGACGCCGAGATGGCGGCGAAGTACGCGCAGAGCAGCTTGGCGGCGCGACCCGTGGGAGCACACAGCAGGCACCGCACCTTCTTGGCCCACAAGGG
>Ga0224558_1004878_pt1 | contig 10161 bp, 6 predicted proteins | sample 714S32024metaG_FD_180682 | JGI IMG/M metagenome (GOLD analysis project Ga0224558, IMG submission 180682) | Peat soil microbial communities from Stordalen Mire, Sweden - 717 S3 20-24 | ecosystem: Environmental > Terrestrial > Soil > Wetlands > Peat | place: Sweden: Norrbotten County, Stordalen... | reverse complement strand
GCCTTTCGCGCTGCGATATACTCGTGACTGCATCATGAAGGAGTTCCGGCCTGCCGGACGCTTCATTTCCGGAGGTTTTCCCTTGGCTTCGCGTACGAATTCCAAAGCGGTACAGCATTCCCGAATTCGCGGCCAGTCTCGTAGCCGGATTCGTTCGACCACGGTGATCTGCGTCCGCCGCAACGGTCAGGTCGTGATGGCCGCCGATGGGCAGGTCACGCTGGGCGACCACGTCCTGAAACATTCGGCCAAAAAAATTCGCCGCCTTTACCAGGAAAAGATTCTTGCCGGGTTTGCCGGCTCCACAGCCGACGCTTTCTCGCTCTTTGCCCGCTTCGAGACCAAGTTGGAGCAGTACGCGGGCAATCTGAACCGCTCGGCTGTTGAACTGGCCAAGGACTGGCGCACTGACAAAATGCTGCGCAATCTCGAGGCTCTGCTGGTGGTGGCTGACAAGGAGCAGACCTTTTTGATCTCCGGTTCGGGAGACGTGATCGATCCCGACGAGCCTCTGGCCGCCATCGGCTCCGGCGGCCCTTATGCCACGGCCGCTGCCCGCGCTCTAATGGAAAACACCAGCCTCAGCGCCCGCGAGATCGCCGAAAAGGCCATGAAGATCGCCGGCGAAATCTGCATTTACACCAACGACCACGTCACCATTGAGGAGCTGAAGGGATAGCCCGTCCCATTATCCATGGCCATTTATCTGCCCGCTTCCGCTGAAGAACAAGACGTCTCGCTGGACGAGCTGACGCCGCGCGAAATTGTCACCGAGCTCGACAAGCACGTCGTCGGCCAGAAGGCCGCCAAGCGCGCCGTGGCCATCGCGCTCCGCAATCGCCAGCGCCGCCAGAAGCTTCCTCCCGATATCGCCGAAGACATCATGCCCAAGAACATCATCATGATCGGGCCAACGGGCGTGGGAAAAACGGAGATAGCGCGGCGTCTGGCTAAGCTGACCAATTCGCCGTTCCTGAAGGTCGAAGCCTCGAAGTTTACCGAGGTCGGTTACGTCGGCCGCGATGTCGAGTCGATGATCCGAGACCTGGTCGAGGTTGCCATCGACATGGTGCGCGAAGAGCGCCTGGAAGAAGTGGAAGACCGCGCCGAGATGAACGCCGAGGAGCGCCTGCTCGACGTGCTGCTGCCTCCTCCGCCGCCCACGCCGCCCGCTCAAGAGGGCCAACTCACGCTGCCCGGCACCGAGAGCTATCAGCGCTCCCGCGAGAAGATGCGCCAGCAGTTCCGCGAAGGCAAGCTCGATGAGCGGCAGGTCGAGTTGGACGTGCGCGAGCGCGGAATGCCGCAATTCGGCATCATCAGCAATCAGAACCTTGAGGATATGGAGATGAACCTCAAGGACATGCTGCCCAACATCTTCGGCGGCGGCTCCAAGAAGCGCAAGATGAAGGTCTCGGATGCCTTCGATTACCTCGTGGATGAAGAAGAAGGCCGGCTGATCGACATGGATTCGGTGAACCGCGCGGCTGTGGAGCGCGTCGAATCCAGCGGCATCGTCTTCCTCGATGAGATAGACAAGATAGCCGGCCGCGAAGGAGGCCATGGACCCGATGTTTCGCGCGAAGGCGTGCAACGCGACATTCTGCCCATCGTCGAGGGAACCACCGTAAACACGCGCTACGGCATGGTGCGCACTGACCACATTCTGTTCATCGCCGCCGGTGCCTTCCATGTCTCCAAGCCCAGCGATCTTATCCCCGAGTTGCAAGGCCGTTTCCCCATCCGCGTCGAGTTGAAGTCACTCACCGTCGATGATTTTCTACGCATCCTCACCGAGCCCAAGGCTTCGCTCACCAAGCAATACTCGGCGCTGCTGGAGACTGAGGGCGTGAAGCTCGAGTTTTCGCCGGAAGCTCTGCGCGAGATGGCGGAGTTTGCCTTCAAGGTGAATGAACAAACCGAAAACATTGGCGCCCGCCGCCTGCACACCATCATGGAACGCGTGCTCGAAGATGTAAGCTTCCTCGCGCCTGACGTGGCCCGCCGCGTTCCCGGCGAAGAGGCTGCCGCGGCGCTGCAAGAGGCCATCAAGAGCGAGTCTTCCGTGCCCCTTCCATACGAGGAGCGCGCCGCCGCCGCCGGCCCCGAGAAGGTCTTCCTCATCGACGCCGAGTACGTCAAGCAGATGGTCGCATCCGTGGTGAAGGACCAGGATTTGTCGCGTTACATTCTATGAGGAACTTCTGATTAAGCCGATGCTTTGAAAGGGCACAGCTTTAGCCAATGCGGGATGAGTTTTATCGAGTGCCATTTTGGTGAGGATTACGTGATAGTTCAGCGCGGACACGGCGGACTCGTATTAGTCATCATCTATCTTTGCCTGTTCATCATGGAATGGGGCACGAAGATCTTTTTTCACGACTCCAACTACTATCAACAGCACAAATGGCCCAGACTTATCGCATTCCTGGGAGCTGCGGCACTGGTTTGGATCTTATCTCCGCGCAAGTCTCCAGACACCGCCATACAACAGCAAGAGTGGTTGATCTCCAGCAGTAGCTATCCCGATAGGAGCAGCATAAATCCAGAATCACCTGCGGCAAGCTTCCAGCTTTTCAGGGAGCAAGGTTCGTTCTTTGGTATTCCCATACGATTCTGGCCGCTGGTACTTTGCGGACTAGGAGTTATATGTTATTTTGCCCTGGGGCCCGCCCCGCAATAGCTGGACGGATTGGCTGCGCTATTTCTGCTCACAGAGCGTTTCCAGCTTGCGCAGGTTTTTGAGCGTCTCGTCAAGCGCCGTCTTTCCAACCTCTCGCTCAAACTCCTTTTGCAGCTTGTCAAAGATGCCAATCACGCGCACGGCGCACTTCTTTCCCTGCGGCTTCAATGTAAGCTGATAGGCGCGCGCATCCTCTGGATCAATCTTTCTCTGCAGCAATCCCTTGGCCTCCAGAGACGAAACGCAATGGCTCACATTGCCCCGCGTCGTCCCAAAAGTCTCTGCCAACTGCGATGGCATCACCGGCCGCGGCGCTTCGAAGAACATGGCCGCCAAGACCATCCCTTCCAGAAAATTGAGGCTGTCAGCTGCCAGCGCCTGCGCAGCCAGCGATTCAAACCGGCGTGCCGCCCGGTTGACCGCGAACATGGGGCTTTCATGGAGAAATGCATCGATGCGCATAGTCTTGTCCTGATGGTTTACTTTGTCAACTATTCACAACAATATCAAATCATCCTTGCGGATCAACATCTTTCCGCTGAAAATTAGAAGGAAAGCCCACCTATGCCTACTTTGAAATCGATTCCCATTGCAGTCTCCCTGTTGCTCGCAGCCTGCGCGCAATCAGCTTTCGCGCAAGCCGCGCCGGTTGCCCAATCCGCCCCGCTACCTCACCCCTCTGAGACCATGGTGGTCCTCGGTTCGCCTGTTCCCGTGCCGCTGGCCGAGTCTTCCGCCTCCGTCGTCGTGCTGCCAGTCGAAGACAAAGCTCTCTTGCTCGAGTCACCGCAGGAGTTGCTGCGCCAGGACTCGTCGGTCTTTCTCGAGCAGCGCGGCGCTGGCGGCGGACAAGCCGATCTGATCTTGCGCGGAGGAACCTTCGAGCAGGCCCTGGTGCTGTTGAATGGCTTTCGCATCGACGACAGCCAGACCGCGCATCACAATCTCGACCTGCCCATTCCTCTCGATGCCATGGACTCGATCCAGGTCCTGCACGGCGCCGGCTCCACACTGCACGGCGAGGATGCACTGAGTGGCGTGGTCGACTTTCTCACCGCCGCGCCCTCGGCATCCTCGCTGCGTCTTCGCGCGGGAGCGGGCAGCTTTGGCGAGAGCGAAGAGTCTTTGCTGGGCGCTCTTGTGCGCAAGCGATGGAGCAGCCGATTGACCGCCGAGCGCAACTTCTCGACTGGATTTATGGCCGACCGCGATTACCGCAACATGGACGCTTCGTCGGAAAATTGGATTAGTTCGCGCCTCGGCATCTCCGACCTGCTCTTTGCCACGAGCGATCGTTCCTTTGGCGCAAATCAGTTTTACGGCCCCTATGACTCATGGGAACGAACCAAAGGATGGTTTACCTCCGGCCGGCAGGAGTTAGGCGGCCGCACTGTTGCAGCCTTTGGTTATCGCCGCCACACCGACGAGTTTGTCCTGCTGCGTAACGCTCCGTCGGTCTACGAAAACAACCACATTGACGGCTCCTGGCAGGCTTCCTTGCGCCACACTCTTCCCGTCGCAACCACCTCCGTGCTCTTGTTCGGGTTGGAGTCGGACGGCGATAGCATCCACAGCAACAATCTCGGCCTTCACGCGCGCAATCGCGGCGCGGGCTACATTGATCTGGATTTGCGGCCCGCAAAAAATCGATGGAATCTATCTGTAGGCGCGCGCGAGGAGTTATTCTCCGGCGGCTTGCAATCCGCGTTCTCTCCGCACCTGGCGGGCAGTTTGCGGCTAGCCAACCAATTGAAACTGCGGGCCAGCGGCGGCTATGGATTCAGGCTTCCCACTTATACTGACCTTTATTACTCTGACCCGGTCACCATTGGCAATCCAAATCTGAAGCCTGAGTCCGCCTGGTCCGGCGAAGGAGGAGCGGATTGGACCGCGTCCAGCCGGCTTACGCTTTCAGCCACTGGCTTCTATAACCGCCAGCACGACACCATCGACTATGTCCGCGCTGCCACGCTTCCTAACTCGTTGCTTCCCGCATTTTGCACTGTGAACACATGGTGCGCGGTCAACCTCAGCGGGCTTCATTTTGCGGGAGTCGAATCTTCCGCAACCTGGACGCCCGCCACGGGGCAAACCGTTCAGCTCGCATGGACTCAGCTCGTTGGCGCGCAGTCGCCCTTGAATGGCTTGCAATCGGAGTATGCCCTGAACTATCCGGTCGAAAATCTTCACGCGACATGGACTTTCATGCTGCGACACACACTTACCGTCGCGAACTCAGTCGCCGTTGCAAAACCTTATCAGCAGCCGGGCAATCCGCGGTGGAACGCCAGCCCCTATCCCGTGTGGAATCTCGCACTGACACATGACTCAGGAAAAATTCGCCCTTATCTTCGTCTCGCAAATCTAAGTAACACAGGTTATCAGGAGATTAACGGCGTGGCCATGCCGGGCCGGTCGATAACCGGCGGCGTTTCCCTCTGGCTGGGACGCTGATATCGGTGTAAGTCAACCGGCCGCGGGAGCGTGGACTTCCAACTCAGCCAGACGCTTGGCGAGCAGCGTCTCCAGCTTGACCAGCGCGGCCGAGAAGCCCTCAATGCCTTCCTTCAGCTTGTCGGTGGCCATGCGGTCGTGGAGGTGCATCGCGTCAAACGTCTCCTTGTCCACTTCGATCTTCAGAATCACAAGCGATTTTGCAGCCTCGGGATCAAGCTTGCGCGGCAGCTCGGCCTGAGTCGATTCAAGCTCGGCCAGCAGTTGCGGCGAAATCGTCAGCAAATCGCAACCGGCTAACTCTGTAATCTCGCCAATGTTACGAAAGCTCGCGCCCATGATCTGCGTCTTCACGCCAAACTTCTTGTAGTAGTTGTAGATTGCGGTCACGGACTTCACTCCGGGATCGTCTGCTCCGTGAAAATCCTTGCCGGTGTCTTTCTTGTACCAGTCAAGGATGCGGCCCACAAAAGGCGAGACCAGTGTGACTCCCGCCTCGGCTGCCGCGATCGCCTGGTGCAAGCCAAAGAGCAAGGTCAGGTTGCAGTGAATTCCTTCGCGCTCCAGCACTTCGGCGGCGCGTATGCCCTCCCATGTCGATGCGATCTTGACCAGCACGCGCTCACGGCCAATGCCATCCGCGTCGTATTGCTTGATGATGCTGCGCGCCTGCGCGATGGTGGCGTCCGTGTCATAAGAAAGGCGCGCGTCCACTTCCGTCGAGACGCGGCCGGGAATGATAGCCAGAATTTTCTTGCCGAAAGCGATGGCCAGCCGCTGAAATCCGAGATTTGCCACAGCCGCATCGGTCGCGCCCGCGCCCAGTTCCTTGCGCGCGGCCAGCAGCACGCCGTCCACAATCGGCTGATACTGCGGCAACTGCGCCGCGGCTGTAATCAGCGAAGGGTTAGTGGTCGAGTCCTGCGGACGAAATTTTCCGATTGCCTCAATGTCGCCGGTGTCGGCGACGACCACAGTGTACTGGCGCAACTGGTCAAGAATGTTCCTGGGCAGATTCTGCGGCATGATTCCTCCTGGGGAAAAGCGCTTCAAGCTGCGAGCGCCTTCGATTCCAGTCTACCGCTGTTTAGATTCGCAGCAGCGGTCAAGGTTTCACGTGGAACAGACCCAGGGCACCGCGATGAATTTTCTTGTTCGTGCAAGGAGGGAAATTATCTGCAAAGCCCGTTCTCGGAGATCAGTAATCGATTGTCAGTTCGCCCTGCCAACGTACGCGAAATGTGTGAAAGACCGTGCATTTCTCGCTCAAAATCGCTCCAAAACCGGCTTTTTCAGGGGTCGAATCTCACCATGTGGGAGAATCTGAGGGCGAAAAGTTTTCAACAGGCATTGATTCCAAAGGGGTTATAAATAATCTGCAATATTTTATGGGGAATTTATACCCCCTAGGGGTATAGGGGGGTGGGGGGTGGCTTAGGGGTACGGACCGGGCGGATATCCGACATATTGAACCGGGGTCATGCAAGCCCCGCTTTGCTGATTGCTTCGATAGTGCGCCAAGGGAAGGCTATTTTCTGCAACGAGCGGAAATGAAAAGTTGTGCTTCAGTAGCTCCAGAAGCGGGATCAAAGCAACCGGCACTAAATGAGTGGTACGGGCTGTTACCGTAAACCCAGAAATCCGCGGACGCTGATCGGCGGAGCCTTGGTGACTTTCGTTACCTATCCTATAAGAGGCCGTAACCTGTATTAATGATTGTTGCCACGTCTATTAGCGATCAGCGAGGCTCTATCTGCAGATACTTATATTTTCCCTGTAACAGTAGCGAAGTGCTCTATCCAAGCTCCTGCGTCTCAGACCCATCTTGCGAAAATTCAGGATCGAATGCGAAATAGATTGCATGTCCGGCCTAGGAGAGCGTATGCTCGCGTGCCAGGAAAGGCAATTTGGAAGTTTCGATCAATCTTCCCTGAGGTGCCAATGACCAAGTTTTTTCTGCGTAAATCACTGAGAGTACCATGCATGGCGCTGGCTTTGTTCGTCAGCGCGTCAGGTTTGCTTGCGCAGGATTCACGGGCCACTGGGGCGAATCTACCCATGGTTGTGAATTCCAACAGCCAGTTCGCAATCGATCTCTATCGGCAGATCAATGCAGACCCAGGGACCGAGAACATCTTCGTCTCGCCATACAGCATCTCCACGGCCTTGGCGATGACTTACGCAGGCAGCCGCAGCAATACGCGAAAGCAGATGGCCGACGTTTCGCATTTCAACCTGTCCGATGAAAACCTACAGGAAGGTTTTTCTGCGTTACAGGCGGAAATCAAGACAGCGGCTAGCGACAAATTCAGACTAGACGTCGCCAATGCTCTCTGGGGCGAGAAGGACTACCATTTCGATCCCGCCTTCGCCAGCGTCATCAACAGATATTATGGTGGCGGTTTCCATTCTGTCGACTTTATTGGCGATGCAGAGGGAAGCAGGAAGAAGATCAACCAGTCGGTTGCTGACAGCACCGAGGGTAATATTCAGCAGCTTGTGAGTGAAGGGGACATCAATAAACTCACACGGTTGGTGTTGACCAACGCCATCTACTTCAAGGGAAATTGGGCGACGAAGTTCAATGCGCGACAGACCAAGGATGAGCCTTTCACGCTCAGCAACGCCAAGATTGTCAACACGCCCATGATGGAGCAAACCGGATACTTTCCGTTCGTGCGGGAGCCTGGAATGATTGCAGTTGAACTTCCCTATGCCGGCTACGTACTCTCCATGATCGTAGTTCTGCCCGACGGCGATATCAACAAGCTGGGCGACAGCCTATCGGCCGAAACAATACAAAGGATTCGCAAGAAGATGCAAGCGCAGATTGTCGGCAAGGTGAATGTTTTCCTGCCACGCTTTACCTTCGAGAGCCGGTACTATCTGGAACAGACGCTTACAAGGATGGGCATGCCTGATGCATTCGACAAGAACAATGCGGATTTCTCCGGAATAGATGGAGGTCGCGACCTCTACCTTGCTCACGTCATCCATCAGGCCCGGATTGAAGTCGATGAAGAAGGAAGCGAAGCAACTGCGGCGACGGCCGTGACTACGTTTGTGGCGACCGCAGCCAGGGAGGTGTCTCCAGAGCAAACCTTCCGCGCGGACCGGCCGTTCCTTTTCGTGATTGTGCACAATGCGACAAGGTCAATTCTCTTCATGGGGCGTATGTCGAATCCTGCCGGCGCGGCTGCCGGTATGCGGAAATAGAACGCAGGTTCTGACGGCGTGCATGAAGAACGCAAGTAGTGGTCTAGTTCAAGGTAGTTTCGAAGGGAAAAATTCAAGGAACACGGAGATCACATGGCGATCAAGCACTCATTCCGGCTGTCCTTTGCGGTGGTTCTGGTTATGGTATTCGCGTCCGGCTTGCAGGCCTGGAGTCAAACACGCAACGAGAATGTCGAGCGGTGCAACAGTGACGATCCTGACGCGAGCATCGAAGGATGCACGGCACTCATCCAGTCAGGCCAGGAAGCCATCGGAAGTCTCACTTCAGCGATCTTAAACCGGGGTAGTGCCTACACTATAAAGGGTAACTACGACCGCGCGATCCAGGACTACGACGAAGCCATCCGGCTGAATCCAAGTTATGCCAGTGCATTCAGCCACCGGGGCTATGCCTACGATGAAAAGGGCAACTACGACCGCGCGATCCAGGACTACGATGAAGCTATCCGGTTGGATCCCAGCTATGCCGTCGCGTTCAGCAGCAGGGGCGTAGCCTACTATCACGAAGGCAACTACGACCGCGCGATCCAGGACTTCGATGAAGCTATCCGGCTAGATCCTAGTGACGCTGGTACAACAGGGTTTCGTGGCAATGCCCGATTTCTTCTGGGTCAATTTACTGCGGCTCAACTTGATTTTGCGAGAGCCGTGGAGTTAGATCCTAGTGACGCCAGTTCAGCCATTTGGTTATATCTGGCGCGCGCCAGAGCTGGTCAGGTCGGGCGCGCCGAGCTGGAAAAGTATGCGGCACAGGTCAAACTGACAGGATTGGGGGGCCAGGTGCTTAATCTGTATATTGGCAAGGCGATCCCCGAGATTGTTTTGATTGAAGCTTCCAGATCCGATGCGGAAAAGAACCGGATTCAGCAGCATTGCCAAGCCTATTTCTACCTCGGCGAGTACGCCTTGATCGGAGGCAGGAGTGAGGAGGCAAGGCACCTCTTTCAACAGGCGATTGATACCGGGGAAACGACCTTGACTGAGTACGCCGGAGCCCGAGAGGAACTCAAGCGCCTGCCTGCAAGTCCGGTGAAGACGCCTGCAAAGAGCGGCGCCAATGCTGGGCACAGCCAGAAACAGCCAGCCGCGGCGGCCCCTGCGGCGAAGCGACCAACGCTGGCCGATGTGGTTCTACAGCATTTAATCATGTTACCCGACTATAGGGAGCTCCAGGCGCTCTACGACAAGAATGCAACCCAGCCCGAATGGGCTGCAAGCGATGAGGGAAAGGCCGTTTCGCAACGGCTGGCTATGCTTCGTTCAAACGCCCTTTTGACCACAATTGTCAACGGGCAAGAAGGCCGTGCTTTTCCTGAGTACTTCATCGGCGACGAGAAAATAGACATGAAAAGACTTTACAATGAAATCACAGTCGCCGACTTGGAGGACGAGGGCTTCCGCAATTTGACGGCAGATGTCATCGCGAGGAATATCGCGTCGAACCCGCCCAATGCGACGGTGAAGACGGCACTTGACCGCTTCCGCGCGTCGCATGCGCGACAGAATCCAAAGTAGTATGCATCAGTATTATTCGGTAAAGTCTGCCAGATAGGCATTGCCGCTTGAATCCACCGCAACCGTTCCGTAATTGCCAATCCTGCCTAAGGAATATATCGGGTGATCAATGAGTTTTGTTGAATTACAAATTCCGCCAAAGGCTCTGCTCGAAGTATTCGAGGCAGAGAGTGTTTCCACCGGAACGACTCAAGTTGCCCCTGGCAGTGTCACTCTCACGCTCGGTGGCCTGGAGAAACATTCCTATGATGCACTGCCCCTGGTCACTGTCA
>Ga0224558_1004876_pt1 | contig 10163 bp, 14 predicted proteins | sample 714S32024metaG_FD_180682 | JGI IMG/M metagenome (GOLD analysis project Ga0224558, IMG submission 180682) | Peat soil microbial communities from Stordalen Mire, Sweden - 717 S3 20-24 | ecosystem: Environmental > Terrestrial > Soil > Wetlands > Peat | place: Sweden: Norrbotten County, Stordalen... | reverse complement strand
GGGAAGCTCTTCTACAAGCATTGCCCCGAGCTTCATGGGGCGGACTCTGACTGGCTGTTTTTACAATTCGGTAATCGGTCGCGGAAGCACCTTTCAAAACGCAATTCTCGGACGGACTCCTAGGAGCCAGCGGCCAGAAGCTAGGAGCGATCCTTCACCGCAATCCCCAGCATCTCAAAACGCCCTTTAAGTAAAAGCTTGCCCGATCCCAAAAACGCGCGGGCTGGAAATTCGCGCGAGAACAGCTTCACGTAGGCAGCATTGAACTGCTGCCATAAAGAAACGTCCACCGAATAGACCTGCACCCATACCAGGTCGTCCATGGTCATGCCGGCTTGGCGAAGAACAGCCTGGAAGCCGTCGAACAAGCGCTCTAGTTCGGCATCGATGCGCGCTGGCGCCTCGCCCGTCGCCGGATCGATGCCGATCCGTCCGGAGATGTACAGAGTATCGCCCACCAGCACGGCGTCGCTGAACGGAAGGTCCGGGGCACGATTCGGAAGATTGATGGAGCGGCGGCTCTGGGATGACAAAGGCTCCTCCTGAATTCGTAGCACCTGAAGTCGTACACTTTAGCAGGAGTTCTTACGTCAGGTCGACCACAGTAGCGTTGTGGCGGGATTGTTATACTGAACAAACGCGATTTCACCATGAACAGCTTGCTCTCATCGATTTCGCACCATGGCTACCTGTTCCTGGCGATTGTGTGCTTCGCGGAGGCGATCGGTCTCCCGCTGCCCGCCGCGCTCGCCCTGCTGACCGCTGGTGCGGTCGCCGCCTATGGAGGTCTGCATTTCTATCTGGTATTCGGCATAGCCCTGTTGGCGATGATCTGCGGCGATGTCATTCTCTACCTCATGGGCCGAGTCAGCGGATGGGCGCTATTGGGCATTCTGTGCCGGCTTTCGGCGAATCCGGAAACTTGCATCCTGCGATCGGCGGAATACTTTTACCGGCGCGGCAAGCAGACGCTGCTTTTTGCCAAATTCATCCCGGGCATCAACACCATGTCTCCACCGCTCGCCGGCAGCATGAAGATGCGCCTCGGCAATTTTCTGCAATTCGACGCCCTCGGAGCGGCGTTCTACGTGGGCGCGTACTCCCTCGCCGGATATCTCTTCAGTGACGCGCTCCGCGCCATCACCCGCGGACTGCGCTCCGCGGGCTTTGCCGCCGAGCTCGTCTTCGCCATCGGACTCGCCGTCTATCTCGTTTATCGCATCTGGCTTTACCGCAAGTACCGTCTGCTCGACGTCATTCCCCGCATACAGGCCGCGGAGCTCGCAAAAAGGCTGGCCTCCGATGCGGCTCAGAACATGCTGATCGCCGATGTCCGCAGCCACGGCTACTACGATGCAGACTCCGAACGCATTGCCGGATCGATTCGCATTGAACCCAACAACCTCGTTGAAGAAGTCAAGAACCTGCCCAAGGATCGCGAGATTTATCTCTACTGTACTTGAGCGCGCGAAGCCACAAGCGCCCGGGTGGCGCGCCAATTACAAGAACTCGGATTCAAAGTATTCGTCATCGCCGGCGGCCTGCGCGCCTGGCGCAAAGCGGGACACGCCATGGAACGAGTTCCCCACGACGACGTGTTCAAGCTGCCGACGTTCAGCTAACGCATCTGTGTGACCCGCGTCCTTGGCAGAGTGGCAGCGGTTTGCTATCGTGCCCTCATGGGGCGAACCCCGGCTTTTTGCGGAGTAATTCTTGCGGCGGGCGAATCCACGCGCATGGGGCGCGACAAGGCGCTGCTGCCGTGGCCTCCATCAGCCTCAGGTTCGGCAATAACGACCGACACGTTCCTCTCCGCCGCCATACGGCTCTTCTTTTCCCACGTTGATGTCGTGCTGGTCGTCGCCGGCGGGAATGAAGTCGCCGTGGCCCCGGTCGTCTACGCCAATGGAGCATCGTTGGTAGTGAATCCCGATCCGGCGCGCGGGCAGTTCAGTTCGCTGCGGTTAGGGCTACAGGAGGTTCTGAACCGGGGCCGCGACGCGGCCATGGTTACGCTCGTCGACCGTCCGCCGGTCCAGATGAAAACCATTGAGACGCTCCAATCGGCGTTCGAACAGGCTATAGCAAAAAGGAAATGGGCCGCGATCCCCGAATACCAGGGGAAACACGGGCATCCAGTTCTGCTGGGCCGCGAGATGATGGAGGCGTTTCTGAAGGCTCCGGAAACATCGAATGCGCGCGAGGTCGAGCACGCGCACCCGAGTGAGATCGAGTACATTCCGGTGGACGACCCGCTGGTTGCGGCCAACATCGACACGCCGGAACAGTATGCTGCTTTGAATTTGCCGCCACAGCTTTTGCCCTCAAGTTAGTCCCGACCAAGGCCCTATCTTTATACTTATCGAACAATATACTTATCGAACAATGACGCTTCTCACATCTCGGCAAACCGAATTCATCGAAAGTGTACTCCGTCTCAGTCCGCGAGTCGCCGCGTTCGACTGCGACGGCACGCTCTGGTCCGGGGACGCCGGGGAAGGCTTTTTCTGGTGGGAACTGGACCAGGGCTTGGTATCGGAACCGATCGTGCGCTGGGCGCGTTCGCGCTACGCCGACTACAAAGCGGGCCAGGTCGCCGAAGAGCTCATGTGCGGAGAAATGGTCACCATGCATCGCGGACTGCGGGAAGAAATCGTGCAGCAGGCTTGCGACGCCTACTTTGCCCAGGGAATCGCCCAAAATATTTTCCCGGAGATGCGGCAACTAGTCGAGCGCCTGCGCGCTTCCGGATGCGACGTCTGGGCCGTTTCCTCTTCGAACCAGTGGGTCATTCGTTCCGCCATGCGCTACTTCGGCATCCCGCAAGATCGTATCCTGGCCGCCGAAGTGGCCGTCGAGAATGGCACAATTACCGATCAGCTCATTCAAGTTCCCAGCGGTCCCGGCAAGGTGGAGGCGATTCGACCCGCGCTCAAGTCGTCTCCCGATTGCAGGCCCGATTGCGCCTTCGGCAACGCGATCTGGGACCGCGAGATGCTCGCCATGTCCAAACACCCATTCGCCATCAACCCCAATCCGGATCTGAAAGAGATCGCGGTCGCCAGCGGATGGACGGTTTATCAGCCGGAAGTCGAATAGCCCTTCGGCGATTATTCCCTTGACAGACTATTCCTTAGTTGGAATACTCCAACACAGGAGAATACGGTGCCCAAGAACTTCAATTCATTCCGCGCAAAGATGTCCCCGCAGCTCAGGAACGTTCCCGTCGTCTGGCGGCCAACTATCGCTCCGGCATGGCTCTGGACGAACTCCGCCAGGCGCGCGACATGACACAAGTGCATCTCGCCAAAATTCTCAGAGTCAACCAGGCCGCCGTATCCAAGCTCGAACGCCGCGCGGATATGTATGTAAGCACGCTCCACGATTTCGTCAAAGCCATGGGCGGAGAACTAACAATCGCCGCCAAGTTCCCGGAAGGAACCGTCGAGATCACGCAGTTCGAGGACGTAAAGACGGCAGCCGCGGGCAAGGATTGAAGTTGACTATTGCGGGAGTGGGCTGCAAGTTCATAGTTCACTTCTGAATGTCGGTCTCCGCGGCTAGCGTCCGTGCCCCAACAATTATTCCGAAGGATCTTTCTGGCGCGTCGCCTTTACGCCTGACAGAATCCCAACGCCTAAGAGTACGATCGCGCCCACGACAATCCAGTGCGCGGGCATGTGCACCAGGTGCGCGGCGTAAATCAGTCCGCCGATCAAGATCGCGAACCCAATCGCGTACAGTCCGAACGACATAGTGTCTCCTTATCGAGTCCGCCGCGGCGGTTTGCGTCTTCGGGCATGCGTATATTGGCATGCAACAACTTCGCGGTTCCTACTGTGATGAAGTGGCTTTCTGATTCTTAACCTGCAGATCGTTCACCACTTGCTGAACGTTCGGCACCCCGGCCGCTACCTGCTGGGCAAGTGAGCGCTTGGCTTCCGAGTTCACTTCTCCGGTCAGCGTGACTACGCCGCTCTTTATTGCGTATTTCACGTGGTCGTGCAACTTGTTCTGGATCAACGCCGCGTCCAGATTCTCCTCGATGCCTTTGTCCAGATCGGAGTTCACGGCCCTGGCATCTTTTTCTCCGCCCACGGGAATAACGGCAATCTGATCCGCGACCACCTGGGTGCCGGCAAGGGACTTTGCCAGGGATTCGGCTTGTAACTTGTCGTTCTCACTGGCCACTTGTCCGCTGAGGGTCACGATGCCCTTGGCGCGATCCTGACTGACGGCGACGCTTTTCAAGCCGGCTTGATCCAGCGATTTTTGAATACTGCCGGCAACGTCGGGTGATGCAGCCGGCCCCGAGCATCCCGCCAGAATTCCGGCGGCAAGCAGCGTGAGCAAGGTAAGAAACAATTTATGCGTTTTCATATTTGTCCTTTGATCGGATCTAGATTGAATCCGGGAGAATGAGCAAACTCCTGCGGGCAGACAGCCTCTTCTGCCTGTGGAGACAGCCTATAGATTCGCTCATTTGCTGGAGCAGTGCTGTGCAGAATCGCTCACTTTGTGAGGAAGTGCGCCCTATCGCGTCTCTGCCGGGTGCCCCGGCCTCGGGCGGCTTAGCGCTGTCGGCACCCACTGCAGGAATTCATCACAAACGCGGTGTGATGGGGCGCACTTACAGGTGGCGTTTGGACGGGGAATCATGGTAATTGGGACATTGTCGCTTTGGGGCGGCGAGGTCGTGGGTCTATTCATATATGCAGGTCCTTAATATTTCAGCGGTTCATTCTTACGGGAAACGGGAGCTCAAAAATGTCTTTATATCCGGAAAGGGTTGCTCGATGTCAGCATATTAAAATCAACGGGACGCAGTGCGGATCGCCGGCGCTGCGCCGTGAGATCTATTGTTTCTTTCACATGCGATGGGCTTTGAAGAGCATGGAGATTGACGAAAGCCGGCAGCGGGAGCGGTGGAACGCGACGCTGGCGCTGCCGGAGGATGCGGATTCCATCCAGATGGGGCTGGGCGAGGTGATCCGTCTGATGCTGACGCGGCGGGTGGATCACCGGACGGCGGCGCTGACGCTGTATGCGCTGCAGACGGCCTCGGCCAACGTGAAACATACCTCGTTTGAGCCGGAGCCAACGACCGTAGTGATTGATCGCGAGTGCGTGGGCCAGCGTCCGATTGGGGCTACGGCGTGGTCTCCCTTCGAGGAACGCGAGTACGAGGAGCTCGGCGCTGACGGCCGCGCCCGGGATCCATGGATCCTGAAGCAAGAAAGAGAAGCCCGCGAAGAGCACGAGCAGCTCGACAGATGGCTCACCAGGTTGGAAGCCACCCCGGCAAATGAGCGCCTGTTACCGAACGAATCGCAAAGGGACCGGGGCATTCGGGTTCGGAAACAGAGAGCCCAGGCGGCGGAGGCGGCTCAATTGAAGCTGGATTCGGAATGCCCACTCTAGAATCGCGATTGCAGTTGACGAATTCGCGCTCGCTCACACTCCGCACAAGAGCGCGGCGAGCGTGTCCATGGCGAGGTGGCTGGCGTGGGCGGAGGCTTCGGGCAGGCCTCCGAGTTTCTGAACCAGCTCTTCCCTGCTCAGTTGGCGGGCTTGGTCTACATTTTTGCCTTTGGCCAATTCCGTGATCGCCGAGCCGCAGGCCATTGCCGGAACGCAGCCTTTGGCGCGAAAGCGAATGTCGGCGATACGCTTGCCTTCCAGTTTCAGGGTGAGTTCCAGAATGTCTCCGCACACGGGATTTTCGAGGCGCGCGGCGCGGTCGGGGGCTGCAACCTCGCCGGCGTTTCGGGGGTTCTGAAAATGGTCCAGGAGTTCGGCGGAATACACATTGCGATTGTAATGCGGGGATCGTAATTCGGGGATTGTAGTGCCGCGATTGTAATGCGGCGGACGCATTTTTCTACGGAGGTCTCGGGGAGAAGATGAACGGCGGTTGCATCATGGTTTAGGATTGTCGTCATGGCCATTACATCCAATCCTCGCAAAACCGACGACGTGCGCAAGGCAGCGGGCCGCTTGAGTTCCGAAGCGCGCTCGGCGGATCAACTGATGGAAAAGATCTCACTCCTTTTGAACAAAGAGATGCTGAAGTACAACTGGGTGGGCTTCTACATGCTGGAAGCTGGAGCCAGTCCGCCGGCGCTGGTCCTGGGACGCTACCAGGGAGCGATGACGGTGCACACCCGCATTGGGCTGAACCAGGGCATCTGCGGCGCGGCGGCAGCATCGGGGAAGACGCTGGTGGTGGATGACGTAAAGAAGGATCCACGCTATCTGGCCTGCTCGCTCGAAACCAAGTCGGAGATCGTAGTTCCGATCTTTGTGCACGGCAAGGTGGCCGGCGAACTCGATATTGACAGTCACTTCCTGGCGGCGTTTGGCGACGAAGACCGCGAACTGGTGGAATATTGCGCTCAGCTCGTGGGCAAGCGACTGGAGCACAAGTAAACCATCGCTTCTTGGGCCGCGTTTCTAAAGATATTTCTGAAATATTTCCGACATCATGAAACGAGTCGTCGCCGCGCTGATCGTGAAAGATGACCTCATCCTTGCCTGCCAGAGGACGCGGCACCAACCTATGCCGCTCAAATGGGAATTTCCCGGCGGCAAAATCGAAGAAGGCGAACAGCCTCGCGATGCCATGCGCCGGGAACTGGAGGAAGAACTGGGGATCGTGGCGGAGGTCGGCGTGGAGGTGGTGCGTCTCGTCCATCAATACCCGGGCGGGGGATCGGTGGAACTCCGATTCTTTGAAGTACGCAACTACCAGGGTGAAATTGAGAACCGGATTTTTCACGAAATCCGCTGGGTGACGCGGCAGGAACTGGTGGGACTGGACTTTCTTGAAGCCGACCTTTCACTGGTCAACAGTCTGGCGGCGGGAAAAATACTTTAAGAGCCAAAGCATCTCACCGCAGAGATCGCGGAATACGGAGAGGTTAATGGGGTTTTCCTCTGGATTCCTCTGCGCGCTCTGCGATCTCTGCGGTTAAATGCTTTTGAACTAGCCGGCCCCGCCGCGCACTAGCCCGTACACATAGAGCAGCGTCAACGCGATCATAATTGCGGTAGTCGCCCAGGCGATGATGTTGAACGTGGGCTTATTCGCGTATTCGCCCATCAGTTCTTTTTTGTTGATCAGAAACAACATAAAAATGAGGACGAAGGGCAACACCGCGCCGTTGACCACTTGCGAAAATACAGCGATCTTTATATATGGAAGCCCTGGTATCAGGACCACGGCTCCTCCGGCGACGATGAGCGCCGTATAGAGCCAGTAGAAGGCGGGGGCTTCGGAAAATTTACGTTCTACTCCCGACTCGAAACCTAATCCTTCACAAACCGTGTAGGCGGTCGAAAGCGGCAGAATCGAAGCGGCGAACAGCGACGCGTTGAAAAGGCCGAGCGCAAACAGTATGTACGCCCAGTCGCCCGCCAAGGGACGCAGCGACTGGGCAGCGTCGGCAGCGTCACGGATGTCACGATTGCCATGCAGGTAGAGGGTGGCCGCGCAGGCCACAATGATAAACCAGGCAACCACGTCAGTGAAGATGCAGCCCACAATCACGTCGAGTTGCGAGGCTTTGTATTGGCGGCGCGTGATTCCTTTTTCCACCACCGACGACTGCAGGTAGAACTGCATCCAGGGCGCGATGGTGGTTCCGACCACGCCAATGACCATGTAGAGATACGGGCCCTGCTTGAAGGCCGCTATTCCCGGAGGCTTCAGGGTGGCCTTAACGGCCTCCATCCACGCGGGCTTGGCCAGCACTCCGGCAAATATATAAGTGATGTAGAAGAACGAAGCCACGAGAAACACTTTCTCAACGCTCTTGTACTGGCCTTTTACCGCGATCAACCACACGACCACGGCACAGATCGGCACCGAGTAGTACCTTGAGACGCCGAACAGTTCCATGCTTCCCGCAATGCCGACAAACTCGCCCACGACGTTTCCGAAATTTGTAATCAGAATGCCGAGCATCATGAGGAAGGTGATCCGCAGGCCGTATTCTTCCCGGATCAGATCGCTCAGGCCCTTGCCCGTGACCGCTCCCATGCGGGCGCACATCTCCTGCACTACGATCAGGGCAATCGTAGTCGGGATCATCGTCCACAGGAGCATGTAGCCGAACTGAGCTCCGGCCTGCGAATAGGTCAAGATGCCGTTGGCATCGTTGTCGACATTCGCGGTGATGAAGCCCGGCCCTACCACGGCAAAGAACAGCAGGAGCCGGAACTTCCAGGTTCTCAGGAATTTCATGCGCACAGGCCACGGAGACGATTAAATTGGCAAAACAGAACGATCAGAATAAATGCTGACAGCGATCTTTTGGTAGATGAATCTGCAAAACTGAGAAGGTTTTCGTAGAGACGCGGCTTGCCGCGTCTCCTGCCGCAGAGGGAGACGGGGCTAGCCCGGTCTCTACAGGAAGAACGAGCGCACTACAGCTTGGCGCGCAGCATCGCTATTACGTCATCGGGGGTGATCACGCCGGTCAGTTGACTGTGTTCGTCTACCACCGGCAAGGTCAGCAGGTTGTACTTGTCAAACAGTTCGGCGAATTCGTGTTCTTTCGCGTCTTCGTGGCAGGAAATGAGGGGCTCCTGGGACAAGGCCAGGAGCGGGGTTGAAGAGGACGACAGAACGATCTTCACCAGCGGGACCGCGCCGGCCAGGGTTCCGTGAGAGTCGGTCAGGTAAATGACGCTCATGTTTTCCATGCGGCCTTCAAAAGAACGCATGGACTCGATCGCATCGCGGGCTGTGGCCGTCACCGGCAGGGCAATGAACTCGGTGGTCATGCGGCCGGCGGCCGTATTCTCTTTGAATTCGAGGAGGTCGGCGACTTCCTGGCGCTCTTCGGGCTGCATCTGCACCAGGATTTCTTCCGACCGCTCATCGGACAGGTCACCCAAAAGGTCGGCAGCCGCGTCGGGTTCCATCTCTTCGACAATGTCGGCGGCGCGGTCGGAATCGAGGGATTCGAGGACCGATTTCTGCACCTTGGGCTCGAGCTCTTCCAACGCGCCGGCCGCGACACCTTCGTCCAGCGTCTCGAACACGGCTTCGCGTTCATCGGGAGCCAGATCTTCCACGATGTCGGCAATGTCGGCGGGATGGAGTTTGCCCAGCCGCTCATGCGAAATCTTCAGCCGGACGCGCCGGGCAGGATCGGTCTCGATGAGATCGATGAAGTCCCAGGGAATATCGCGGGGAGGGATATGCAGGAGCAACGCGCGAAGGGCAGCCGCTGGGACCATGCCTTTGAGGAGGCGGCGAACGGCGCCGCGCGCGCCCACATCCACACCGCCGACTTTTAAAACGGGGCGATTCTGCGCGCTGTCCTGATGAAAATCCACGTCGTTCACGCGCACAACTTTGCGACCGTGGACGTCGATCACCTGCTGATCGAGCAGATCCCGACTGAGCAACAGAAGGCCTTCGGAGCCATCGGCCACCGTCCAGTCCGCGGCCGCAGTGGAGGCCCGAATACCGCCATTGATCGCCGAAACCGCCGTCAAGGGCAACACGCGGTTTCCGGTGGGCGTTTTGACGATGAGGAGGGCTACGCGGGAGCGGTCTTCCTGCGGGGCGAGAGCCACCTCGCGCACCCGGCCGCTGGCGACGCCGGAGGCGTCATAGACGGTCGAGCCCAACAGTTCGCTCAGTGAAACGGTGGCCATCTCCACGAGAATACTCAAGAGCGCGGGCGGATGCCAGATGAATTGGCGCGCGTGGTAGATAAATCTTCAACCACAGAGGACACAGCGGAACAGATGGAAATGCCGGACGGAAGCCTCTGAGGTGGGGCGAGCTGCGCTCGGCTTGGAGGGGGTCAATCGGCTCCGCTCAGATGTAGTAGTTTGAACTCGACCTTCCAGACAACCTTGGCAAGGCTCCACGTGTCGGACACGGACTGGTGTCCGATCGGGGGATTTTGAGTGTAATCGGGATATTTCGCCAATTGACAGTCTTGCTTTGCGCTGCGGCTCTTGGCCATCACCGCACATCAAGATGTGAGATTTCTCACTGACAGGACTTGCTCTTCCGCGTATATTCGCCACCGACAAGGAACCCTAGCAGGCCGTGGTGCAAGTCTGGATTCCTGAGAAAAAATTATTGTGTGAGCCACAGCGTGGGTTCGTAGAATGCGGGCATGGGAATGGGACGAAGAGAG